>OOIG01000631.1_pt1 | contig 29456 bp, 19 predicted proteins | sample 1692091 | NCBI WGS metagenome assembly OOIG01 (sample SAMN06348188, study PRJEB24527) | human gut metagenome | biome: human gut; feature: ankylosing spondylitis patient; material: feces | host: Homo sapiens | place: China | collected 2015-10 | reverse complement strand
TATTGTCTTGAGTATTATTACAAATATCTGTGCTAATGAACCTCCTGTTTCTTTCAGCTTCCTTACTCTTTCTGCCAGCTCTTTTTCTCCGGTTTCATCAAGAAAACTGATAAGATTATCATCTATAAAATCCTGTCCAATCAGATATATATTATTATAAATATAATAACAGAGTTCTTCTGCTGTATATAACTTCACACCTGTCTGTAAAACAGTCAGTGGTGTATCTGCCTTCTTTCCTCTGCACAGTATTATTTTCCCCATTGTATTTCTCCGTTTCCTGATGTTTTCCACATTCTCAGCTTCTTAATACAAGTTCTTTGCTTATAACTTTTCCTGAACTTTTGACAAACTCGCCAAATCCAAGATCTTTTATTGTAATATTACACTTGTCAGAATCTGCAAAGCTTACGCTCACAGATACTCTTGTTGTTTTCCCTTCCCTGAATGGAATTTCACTTATATCAACAACTTCATCATAATATTTATTCTCAGGTGTTATTATTTTAAATGTAATGCTTCTCATATCCTCAAGTATACATTCCACAGTCCGTCCGGCAGTATACCAGTTACTTCCCGGTCTTACCAGCCTGAATCTCATTGGCTTTTCATATGACGAAATATCTATTTCTATACCACATTTCACATGATTATCAAGAAGCATTATGACATTCTTAAACACTTCCGGCTTCAATATCTCCATTGCCGCAAAGCATGCACCCTTTGCAAAAAGATTCTGTCCGACAAATGCTTTTCTTCTCGTAACCATAAGCTTTGCAAATCTTTCAGGGAGCTTTTCTACATCAAAACCTTCACCTGTAAGATATGCCGCCGAAACATGTCTTTTAGAAAAATACTCTTCTGCAAATGTACACAACTCATTCTCAGCCAGTCCAAGTTCTTTGCTTATCACAGCTTCTTTTAATATATCAGATGTGTATCCTGTATGTTCCTGAAGCAGATAGTTACTATTGTCATTCTTCCTGACTGCAAGATAATCACACCTTATTCCTTCACTTGTGTAGTCAAACAGTGCCACACCAGCAGCATGAAGCTCACTTTTCTGTCTGTACGCATAATATGCAAAGCTTTCAACTCTGCTTAATACCTGCCCTCTGCCATCTGATACACCACATTTTTTAAGAGTATCCCTGACAGCAAATATTTCATCAGAATGATAATCGGGAATGGTTACACATATGCTTTGAATCTGTGATGTACCTATTGCTCGCATACATTCAGCGACAACATTTGCAAGACTGGTCTTTTCCTTTGAATCCTCTGTCAGTTTTACCGTCTGCACATTCCGTGAATTATATGAATATACACTTGCCTGAATTTTACTATATCCTATATCTATTCCTGCTATAAGTCCTTTACACTGCTCCATATCTGCTATCCTCATTTGACAATTGTAAACATTTCTCTTGTGACGTATTCCTCAACACAGTAACTATGCATGAGCTTTCTTAATGTTGTAAGGTCATGCTGCTGTCTGCTTGCAAGACAATCATTAAGCATGTCAATCCTTCCATCTGTGTTCTCTGATGGAATATCCTTATATTCGCAGACTACCGGCTCCGTAGATGTCTGTTCATTGCTGTCATTAACTATAAATGTATATTCTAATGAATCCCCATAAAACAGATTAAACCTGCATGTAAATATTCCCCATCCGTTAGACTTCATAACCTGCACCAGCCTGTCAGCCCCATTAATACTATATGTCAAAGATACTTTATCATCTGGATCTGCTATGTATTCAACAATAGTAAGTCCCTGCATATTGTATGGTAAATCCAGTATTCCTTTGAATTTTTTGAAAAATCCATATATTCTGTCATGTTCACATAATTCATTAAGAACTGATTGTGCAAGTTCTTTTTCAGATGTATCTTCTCTTAACGCAACAGGGTTTCTTGACAGATTCTTAAGCCATGCTACATAACAACACTCTGGCAATCCATATCCATCCCCCATGCACTCCTCTATAACTCTGAATACTATATCATTAGCCTTCTTCTGCCTGAGAAGATAGAATTGTGAATTATAAGATAAATATGCCTTTACTATAAGCATATCAGGAATCTTACTATAATAATCAGCAAACACCTCTGTAAATCTTCCAGTATGCACACCTGTATACATCATCTGGGCAAGAATCCTTTCTGACATATGCAATACATTTACATTATAATTAACTGCTGACTTCCACACCGCATACATTTCATCATTAGTCCCATTATAGTATTCGCACATATAAGAAAGAACAGGTTCATTATAAATGTTGTGTCTGAATATATATTGAGTAATCTCATCAATAATCTGACTATGTCCGTCTGATACATTTGTAAGAATATAGTCAGTCATTTTAAGAAGTTTTGCCGCTTTTGCCATACAACAACCGTATATACTTGCTATCTCATATGCCTGTGAATACATTGATGAATCTATAAGTATCTCTATCAGCTTTCCCGCATCCTTCTTCGTCAGATTATCTGTATCAACATAATTGTATTCATGCCAGAAATCATCTTCTTCATAATAATGATAGTAATAATCAATCATCCAGGCATTAACCTGCTGTTTATACTGTTCACTGATACCATGTTCCTTTTTTATTGTTTTGTACAGCTTAAGTGTTTCTTGTGTATACTGTGAATTCTTTCTCATTTCACAGATTCTGCTCATAATTATTCTGGAATTGTTCTTTCCATAATCACCTGCAGCCTCAAACACCTCTGCATACTGCTGTATATCAAACACTTTTTCTATATCATAATCAATTGTATCTTTTCTAATCTGTCCGTCAATACATTCAAATGTAATCTCGCAGTCACTTCCATATATACATATATATGCTGTTTCCCCTGAAAGCTCATATACTGTTTCTTCTGTAAACTGCGGATATCTGACATGTACATATCTTACCACATCACTAAAGCACTGCATTCTGTACATATATGGCATTTTACTTACAAATGTGCCTGTGTCATCACACACAAGCTGTGTCTTAAGAAGTGCCTTGTATAATACAACAAGATTGTCACTGATATTGCCAGCTTTAAGCTGTTCATAAACATATATCTCTATATTTCTTTCATAACCTTCATAGATATTCTTATAGTACGAATCTCTGCCCGTCACCACATTTGCATATAAAAATGCTTTATCTGCATCTGTAAGAGTATTGTCATATGCAAAATACATCAACACTATCTTTGGCAGCTGCCTGTCTGTCTTTTTAGGCATACTGGCAATATAAAACTCATATAATCTTGTTATTTTTAAGCCTCTTAATACCCCTTTTTGATATATCTCAAAGCAGTTTTCTCCTGTCATGCCCATTCTTACCATCTGGGTTACAAGAACTGTCAGTATCTCGTCTTTCTCATATTTATCATATATCTTTTTTAGTATAATAAGAGTATTAATATTAATATTCTTCTCATTAGCCACAACATCTGCAATCTGCATTGCAAGCTTCTCGCTAATAATGTCGTTCCTGCATCCATAATTAATAACCTGCATTTCAAACTGATTAAGCACCCGTAGTAAAACAGGCTGTGCATTAATAATATTCATAGCCTCAATATACATAACAGGGCTTACGCATCCCGAATTAATTACATCCTTTATTCTTACAAGTCTTATGCTCTTATTATCTGAATCTGTACTCAGGTAAAATAGTATCCATAGTATTCTATATGTATCATAGCCATTCTCAAAGAACTTCTTAACCTGTGATAAAACCTGAGCCGTATACTCCTCTTCACGCACAATAAGTGTCGAAACATACAGAAAATAGCAGTAAAGTTCTACATTTTCGCCAATTCTTCCGACTATATCTTTCTTGATATTATTATATATCTGTGTTGCTGTTTCCTCTCTTCCAGACGCCATAAGCAGTTGTATCTGCACAATATCATAAAATACATCTGTGCCCTTAATTCCCCTTATTCTGTCAACTGTCTGCATAGATTCAGCAATCCATTTTTCTTTCTTGATTTTCTTCATTCTGAAATCAAGATAAAGCTTCGTAAGCTTATATTGTGCCAGTTTTTCTTCTCTTCTGACTTCAAAATCTTCCGATTCGTCAGCTTTCTTACATATAACACTCACATTTATCTTTAAATGCTGCGTATAACTTACTATATGTATATATCCATAGTTGTTGCCTGCATGCATTTTCTGTGGATTAACTATATATTTAATTACAGCCCTGTCACCTGCAAAATCATCAGTTGATAAGCTGCCTTTCTCTAATTCAATAAAATCTGCATCTGCATATATATCAATCTCTGTTTCTTCTGTGCCACTCTTTATAAGCACACATTCAAACTGCTCTGCTTCATCTTTGTGTATAATTGTATTCTCTTCGTTATCAATGTGTAGAACAACTGCTTCAGTCTTAACATGATTTCTTATATCATCCTGATTCTCTTTCGTACATCTGAATACAAATGGTATCTTTTTCTCGCCGGCATTACATACTACTGTAAATGTTCCCTCTATCTCATCATTTTCTTCAAGTCCGGAAGCGTCCACCTGATATTCAGTTATAATATGCGTACCACCAAATTGTTCTGAAAAAATCTTTACCCTCTCATTATCAGCATAGACCATTCCATAAACCTTATCGGTGGCATCACATATGAAGCTTCCTGTAGCAACTGTATTACACATAATATCCATGGTAATCTGTTCCTCACTACATGACAGCTTTGGTACTTTGATAATTGAATTGCCTCTTGAAAGTCTGTTTATGTAATCCCTCATTGGAAACTATGCCTCCGACTTAATCTTATCCAAATGTTTCTTAATATCCCTCTCATATCCCATATCTCCCGGCTCATAGAATTTTTCATTCACATAAGCATCCGGAAGATACTGCTGTCTGACATAATGATTAGGATAATCATGTGCATATAAGTATCCTACACCGTGTCCTAACTTGGCACTGCCCTTATAATGGGCATCCTGCAAATGTACAGGAACCGGCGCTGTCTTTGAATTCTTAACTACATCAAGTGCCTTATCAATTGCCATGTAACATGCATTACTCTTAGGTGCTGTAGCAACATAGAGTGCCGCCTGACTTAATATAATACGTGCTTCCGGCATTCCGATGCGCTCAACAGCCTGTGCCGCAGCCACTGCAACCTGCAGTGCATTAGGATCAGCATTGCCTACATCCTCACTTGCACATATCATTATTCGTCTTGCTATGAATTTAATATCTTCACCTGCATACAACATCTTGGCAAGATAATAGCTTACTGCATCAGGGTCTGAGCCTCTCATGCTCTTAATAAATGCTGATATTGTATCATAGTGGTTGTCACCCTCTTTATCATATCTTACCGAGCGCTTCTGGATACATTCCTGTGCTGTTGCAAGATCTATATGTATAACTCCATCATCTGATCTGTCTGTTGTGAGTATTCCAAGTTCAATGGCATTAAGTGCATTTCTCGCATCTCCGTTGGATATATCTGCAAGGAATTCCAGTGCATCATCGTCTATTGCTGCATTGTAGCTTCCCATGCCCTTCTTCTCATCATACACAGCACGCTTTATTATTGTCTTGATATCTTCTTTCTCTAGTGGTTTTAATTCAAATATTATTGACCTTGATATTAAAGCTCCATTTACTTCAAAGTACGGATTCTCTGTCGTTGCACCAATAAGAATTATTGTTCCATCCTCAACAAATGGAAGCAGATAATCCTGCTGTCCCTTATTAAAGCGGTGAATCTCGTCTACGAAAAGAATGGTCTTTCTTCCATACATTCCAAGATTGTCTTTCGCCTTGGCAACAACCTCTTCCATATCCTTCTTTCCGGCAACTGTGGCATTAACCTGATTAAACTCTGCACTTGTTGTATTAGCAATTATTCTAGCTAAAGTTGTCTTTCCTGTTCCAGGTGGACCATAAAATATTACTGAGCTAAGCTTATCTGCCTTAATTGCCCTATAAAGCAGTTTGTCCTTTCCGATTATATGAGACTGTCCTACCATTTCATCGAGTGTTTCCGGTCTTAATCTCATAGCCAATGGAGATTCTGTATTCTTATTGTTTTCACGCATATATTCAAATAAATCCATAACTTATACCTGTTTTAATACATTTGCAATTATCTTAGTTCTGTTCCAAGCCACAATCTTTCAACGTAGCCTATATTGCTGATATCATTTCCCTTCAGTGTATTAGAATAAAGAATATTATCAGCATCATACGCATAGATTCGGTTCTTGTAAAAATATGTTCCCTCTGTATCTGTAACTGCATCTGATTCCAGAATTGCAACAGCTTTACTCTTAATGTTATCCATATAGTACTGCCTGCCGCCTGAAACATATGTTAAAGCCTTACTTTTATTATACACTTTAGATAATGAACCTGCATTAACATCTGACGCAATGTCTGTAATCTTGTTGTTATCAACTACTCGAAGCTGTCCTTTCGCATTAACATACACTATCTGACCATCTGATGAATTATATATGTAATTCTTTTCCTTAGTCATAGAATCAACATCCACATACTCACTCACTTTAGTTTCTCTGATAAGTGCTGATGTCATTGATGTACCTGAAATTCTGTATATAAGCGAATTGTCTCTATCAAATACATAATCTGCATCATTGTCTGTCTTCCTGTCTATCTTATACGCAGATGCATCTTTGCATGAGTAATAATATACTCCATCACTCTTAGAATACAGCAATGTATCCACATCTTTTCTTGTATTAAGGCTGTCTGCATTCGCTGTATACACACCTGTCATGTTCTCTGACACCGGCCATAACTGCATAACTGCATCTGCAACTGAAACCGGCTTTTCTTTTTTTTCATAATCATATGTATACAATGAGCCTGCATTAGTAAGACATACTATCAGGTGCTTTGACTCATACACATATGCCTTATTAAGATTACCCTCTATAAGAGTTGTCTGTGCCTCAGGCTGTTTCTTAACTTCTTTGACTCTGCTCATGGCGAGGCTTGTTCCATTAGTAGAACCCTCGTCATTAATAATATTAATATTCGTGTATATAACAAGACCGTCATCAGAGATATACATAATCTCTTTCTGCAGATTATCTTCTGACACAAGAACACATTCGTCCTTACTCCATATGTACATTGAATATCTGCCAGACGAGTTGGACTCATCATATGTTACCGTAACAAAATACTTTCCATTGTCACTCGCAACGCTTAAGATATTCTTACCTGAATCTATCTGTTCCGGCCACTGTGCTGTATAGAAAGTCTTACTGTCTGCCGCAAATATTGCATCACTTTCATCACACACATAATTGCTGTCCAGCCCTGCTATATCATATATCTTTCCGTTGTAGCTTACATAAAGAGCATAATTCTTCTTAGTTGCAAGCTTGTATATTCCAAATGCTGCGACACCAATAAGCACTACTGCTATCAGCGCTGCCGCTATCATTTTCATTCTTTTGTTTACTTTATGTCGTGCAATTCTTATCTGTGGCTTTTCCTGATTACCATTCCTGTTGCCACCTGTTTTTCCGCTACTTTGTCCCTGCTTTCTGCTGTCCGCTTTGCTTCTGTTCTGACTCTGCTTCTTACTTTCTGTCTTGTTTCTGCTCTGCTTCTTTATTGCCTGCACGCGTTTTGCTAATGCCTGTCCATAGTCACTCTGTGATTTCTCTTTTTTATCAGAAGAAGCAGACCTCTCTTTCAAAGCCTGCTTCTCCTCATATGCTTTTCTTCTGGCAAGATAATCACTGTTGTTAACTAATATAACAGGTCCATCACATCTCGGACACTGACTGCCCTCATATTCCTGACCACATTTAGTACACAGCATAATTCTTTCCTTTTAATTATCGATTTAAATTCTGTTCTTTTATTAATTAAAATCTGAACTTATCTTCAAAATACGCCTTAAGATCTGCTATCTTTATTCTTTCCTGCTGCATTGTATCTCTGTCTCTTACAGTTACAGCACCATCTTCTTCTGAATCAAAATCATATGTGATACAGAATGGAGTACCAATCTCATCCTGTCTTCTGTATCTCTTTCCAATATTACCTCTGTCATCAAACTCACAATTGTAATACTTAGAAAGTTCTGCATACACCTTTTCTGCACCTTCATTTAACTTCTTAGAAAGTGGAAGAATACCTATCTTAACTGGTGCTAATGCTGGGTGGAAATGAAGAACCGTTCTTACATCTCCGCCTTCAAGTTCTTCCTCATCATAAGCTGAGCAAAGGAATGCTAATGTTACACGGTCCGCACCAAGTGAAGGCTCAATAACATATGGTATATACTTCTCCTTAGCTTCATCATCAAAGTATGACATATCTTCACCAGATACTGTCTGATGCTGAGTAAGGTCATAATCTGTTCTGTCAGCGATACCCCAGAGTTCTCCCCATCCGAATGGGAAGAGGAATTCGATATCTGTTGTTCCCTTAGAGTAGAAACAGAGTTCTTCTGGTGAATGATCTCTTGCTCTCATCTCATCTTCCTTCATTCCTAATGCCTTAAGCCAGTCGATGCAGTACTGTCTCCAGTATGTGAACCACTCAAGATCTGTTCCAGGCTTGCAGAAGAACTCTAATTCCATCTGCTCGAACTCTCTTGTTCTGAATGTGAAGTTACCTGGTGTAATCTCGTTACGGAATGACTTACCAATCTGTCCAATACCAAAAGGTACTTTCTTTCTTGATGTTCTCTGGACATTCTTGAAGTTAACAAAGATACCCTGAGCTGTCTCTGGTCTTAAATATACTGTGTTCTTAGCATCCTCAGTTACCCCCTGGAATGTCTTGAACATAAGGTTAAACTGTCTTATATCTGTGAAATTGTGCTTTCCACATGAAGGACAGCATATATTCTTCTCATCGATGAAATTCTTCATCTGTTCCTGTGTCCATCCATCAACTGAGCCGCCGAGATCATATGAATTCTCATCTGCCCAGTCTTCTATAAGTTTATCTGCTCTGAATCTCTCATGACATTCCTTGCAGTCCATTAATGGATCAGAAAATCCACCAAGATGACCTGATGCTACCCAAGTCTGAGGGTTCATAAGAATTGCACAGTCAACACCAACATTATATGGGCTTTCCTGTACGAACTTCTGCCACCATGCCTTCTTAACATTGTTCTTTAACTCAACACCAAGGTTACCATAATCCCAGGTATTAGCTAATCCGCCATAGATTTCAGAACCTGGGTAAACAAATCCTCTTGCCTTAGCTAAAGAAACAATTTTCTCCATTGTCTTTTCCATAATAATATAATCCTCCTAAAGGCAACAGCCTGACTACATCGAACTGCATCGGCTGCTACATAATCTTAATCATTTTATAACATTTAGTGCTGATTAGCAAGAGGAATGATGTCTTAATCCTCCCAAGCTCAATATACATTCACACTTAAATATCACATCGTATAATTTTTAATGCATTACCAACATATATGTAATTAAAAAAGCATGAGAAAAGCCAGATATATAACAACTTCTGTTATTATACATCCGGCTTATATTATGCATTAATCAATAGTGTTCTTTTTCTTCTTATCTTCATGTATAACAAATACAATTCCTGCTAATGCCATAAACAACATTATACTATAACCTGCTACATTATACATATCAGCTGTCTTTACACTATCTTCTGCCTGTTCCTTATCACCTGAAATGGTTTCATCGCTTTTCTTATTATCATCATCCGTATCCGGCATTGGTGTTGGATCTGGTGCTGGATCTGGCGTTGGTGTTGGTCCTGGCGTTGGTGTTGGTCCTGGCGTTGGTGTTGGTCCTGGCGCCGGATTATCACTCTTATTAAGCTCTTCATTTTTTGCACTAATAGCACTTAAAAGACTCTGACCTTTTGTTGTCCAGTAAACTGCATCAACTGTAAAACTGCCATCTGAATCTGCTGCTTTTGCTGTAAGTGTTCCATTTTTATCAACAACAAATACCTGCTGTCCATCTGGATTAACGCCCGCTACCCTTGATGGTGCTTTGACAGCCTTTGAGAGTGATATATTCATATTCTGAATCTGTTGTGCAAAAAGTTCTGCTGTTATAAAACCGCCAAGCTTATTGCTATGTGTGCTATCTCCTGCTGACATAACCTGCATACCATTAACAGATTTGCCATTAGCTGCCTTTTCATCTGCTTTGTATGCTTCCTCATACATATTTTTTGTTATCTCAAATCCATCAATAAGCAACACATTCTGTTCCTTTGCAAGCTGTTTAACCGCCTCAACATAGGCGTTATTTTCTGTTACCAGTGTTCCTGTTGTTGTATCTGTTGAATCATGATGTGGTTTGATAGCTCCATCATTTGTATAATAAAGCCTTGATACTGGTGTTACAAGAACCGGTATAGCTCCCACTTCTCTCGCTGTCTCGATATACTGTGTAAGATACCACTTATAAGTACCACCACAATCATACGAATAAAAGCTGTCACCATACTTTGAAGCAAGCGATGATGGTGTTGCCACTTTAGTTCCTGCTGTTACCGGATATATTCCGTTAGCATCTGGTTCTCCAAGTGGTACATATCTATCTTCAAGATATCCTTTTCCATTAGCGCAATCATTGTGACCAAACTGTATAAACAGATAATCACCTTCTTTAATATTGGCTTTTATCTTATCTAATGATCCTTCATTGATAAAGTTACGGCTGCTTCTTCCTCCATTAGCATAGTTCTGTACCTTAACCTTTGAAGAGTCAAAGAATGCCTGTAAATATTCACCCCATGAACCTTCTGCTTGAGCCTTGCCACTCATATACATGCCTGATGCTGAATAATCCTTAACTGTTGAATCACCTGCTAAAAATACATTTACTCCATCACCAATTTCTATATCTGTTGAACCCGTTGGATCTTCATATCCTTCCCTTACATATGCATCTGCCTTATAACTTACCGCTTCAGACTTTATTCCGCTTAGGTTTTCAGGTACAACTTCAACTTCAATATACTTTCCAATAGCATCTTTTGTGATTTTATATGTATTGTCTACATTGGCACTTGTTGCTTTTACAAGAGTCCTGTTTCCGTCATTATCAACAATATACCAACGGATTACAGATGCATCAGATGCATCATTTGCATTGCCAAGTGAATATACTACAGTAAGAGTATGTCCAGGATATGGTGCATTGATATCTCCATTATCAACAAGATATGGTGTTTTTTCAAATATCACTGTGCTCTCATCAGCAACATAAGCCGAAGGTGTCCAGCCAGAAAGATAATCATTCACAACATCTTTCTTTGCAACACTATCATCTGTTACAACTCCTGTAACTCTCTTAGAAATATCAACTGCTGTTCCATCTGTATAAACAGAATTATATTCTTTATAGTTTGCTTTTTCTGGTTTGTTACCAGACATATCAAACCATCCTTCATCTTTTATGTAACTGCCATTTATCTTAGTATTAAGGAATGTCACTCTCGCATCCTGTCCCCAAGGTCTTCCAAGATATCCTGCATTTACCTCAAGTTCATCGTTTCCTGTTATAGTACAGTTTCTAAACACATATCCTGTCTTAGTTGCTGCTGTTGGCTTGTGTGCTGTAATATATCCGCCAACAGAACCTGTACTATAGCCAAAGAATCTAAGCTCACATCCGTCAAATACTGCATTGCCATCACCAAATATGTAATCTGTATTACCTTCTATGCGACAGTTCTTAAAATACATATCAGTTGCAGAATTACCAGTATATAATGTATCCTGGCTTCCAAGGAATGCACAATCTGTAAATTCTACCTTATCAGCTTCTATAGCCATTGCTGTTGCTCTTTCAGTTGCTGCTTTTGATGTAGCATCTGTTGAGTAATTTCTTTCTGGAAGCTTCGTATCAGTTGGACTTACACCATCTTCTATTTCTTCATCTGTTATATATCTATTAAAAGAAGCTTCAAATGTAATTCCATCAGCACTAAAACCAGTTGCTGTATTTTTAAGCAATACTGAACATCCCCACTTTGAAGCAGCAGCTTTATCATACTTATCATATGCATTTTCAACATTATAATAACCTGTTGAATCTATGCTGTAATACTCATATCCAATTCCATAATACCATGTAAGAAGTACCTCTTTACCTGATGACTTTTCATCATTAACAAGTCTTACATAAGGAGTTGATATAACAACCTGTTCTCTGTATGTACCAGGAGCAATATGTACAGTAACTCCATTCTTTTCATCTGGAGCTGGTGTCATTGCCGATATTGCTGATACTGCCTCTTTTACTGTATTAAAATTAATATTTCCTTTTTCTTCATATCCAACATATATATCAGATACTCTTTCAATCTGCTCTTTATCCTTAGTAGATACCATTAAAATATCTTTAGTCACATCAGCATCATTTACTACTATATGTGTTGTTGTTCTATACCCATCAGCAACAGCTTCGATTGAATATGAACCATTTCTTAACATAACTTCATATCCATCTGTCGTTACTTTTCCTGTATATACATAATTATCATCTACATTCGTAAACTTAACAGATGTAACAGCTGTATTACCATCAAGTCCTGCAAACTTTCCTGCTACCTTATATAACCTTCTGGCAGAAACTTCAATATCTCTGGAATAGCTTACCTGACTTATTATCTCGCCTCCGCTTAAAACTTCATAATCATTAACTCCGATAAGTTCAACTGTATACTTGACATCAGGTTCAAGTGTAGCTGTAAATGCCTTTTCAGAATCAAGCTTAAGAATCACATCATCTGCTAATGAAGATGAATCAGCCACAAGTCTGACTGATAAATTAGATGTATCGTAATCAGCAGCAAAACCTGTAACCTTTCCTGTGTATGTATACACTTTCTTCTCTTCTATGCTTAATGTAACTCCAGACTTTCCTGTAAGAGCTTCATCTACTGTTGTCGAAATATTCTTTGTAGCATTCGAAAATCCATATCCTGCTACTCCTGATAATACTGCTGTATAATTACAGCCTGCTGCAAGTGTAGCTGTAAATGTATTCCCCTTTATATCTGCATCATATGTAATACCATTAGCCTCATCCTTAAACATAACCTTATAGCCGCTTAGCTGTGCGCCATCTATTGTTCCACTTACTGCAACTCCAGGTATTCTAACAATTCTGTTATATATAGGTTTTCCTGCTGCTGCATCTGTATATACCTTATATGATCCACTATACTTAGCCACAAATTCATATTTAGTACCCTTGTTAGTAAAGCTGGCTTTTTCTACCTGTTCATTATCTTCACCAAGATATTTAAAAACAAGTGTTCCTGTAGCAGCATTGCTTGATGCCATGTATACAACTATCTTATCTCCTGCTATTACATTGTTAATGGTAACATTTCTTCTTGTCTCTCCTCCTGTACCATTACAGTAATACATACCACCCGCTGTATATCCATCATCATATGCTGTTGTTGCTAAAGCATTGGTTCCATAGTTTTTGCTTGATGTTGAGAACAATCTGTCATTGGCTATATGATTGATAGTAAGATCACCAAATGTTGTCTCTCCAGCAACAAATTTTCCAGCCTGGGATACATTGGCACAACTATCCCAGTCAGAAGCAGTGATATTATTATTATATTTACTAGTATCTGCTTCCTGTACTGCACCCATATCCCATACGTCAATCTTTCTTTTTGACGCATCTGATCCTGCTGCAAATGCAGCCACATCTATGCTTGTAATAAGCATAAGAACTGCACATAAAAGACTGCTAAGACGTCTTTTAGTTATTCTGCGCATATTGACCTCCCTTTCTACCATTAAAAGGCATCACTATATTATATATTTGCATGAATATCAATAATTTTTATTTCAAAAACTATTTAATATTCATAATGCAATTGTATAGTATGAACCAATGTCAAGGTCAATATTTTTAATGTATTTAACAAAGAATTGTTTTTATATACGTACACGTCACATTATAAAACTGCTGCCATTAATCTTCCCAAGGACGAATCCTGTAAGCAGCCCCTATCTCATCACATAGCTTCTGGCACTCTGCCTCTTCCTCATGAGATATGGTTGTGTCAACTGTTGTAAGGACAACATTAGGGATATACTTAGTACATTCCTTTGCGAAACTTATCATTTCATCAAATGATTTTTCGCCGAACTTACTTCTTACAAGTGCATTGTATTCATCTTTGTGTGGATTGTTAAGACTGATAGATATTGTATCAATAAGACCTTCCATCTCTGGCACAATATCTCTGCCATTAACAAGATTTCCAACTCCGTTAGTGTTGATTCTTGTCTTTTTGCCAAATGTTTTCTTGACATACTCAGCAACCTTGATAAGAACATCGAATCTTTCTGTCGGTTCTCCGAATCCGCAAAATACAACTTCTTCGTACTCATCCATATTGAATCTGGCAAACTCAGCAATAACCTCATCATATGATGGTTCTCTCTCAAGCCATAGTCTGCCTGACTCTCCGATTCTGTCCATTGTCTGTCTTAAACAGAAAGTACATGAATATGGACATTTATTAGTTAAATTAACATATAAATTATTATGAACCTTATATAATATCTCCATTGTAATTCTTCTCCTTTTTACTTCAACGTAGTCAGCAGTTCCTCAAACGGCACACCGTCTGTCAGAGGAATATCCATCTCTATAGCCTTGAGTATGCATTTTTTTATAAATGTAGATGCTTTTCTTACTGACTCATGAAAATTCACACCATTTACAGCATCTGCAGCTATTATAGATGCAAATATATCTCCTGTTCCGGAGCGCTGTGTTCCGACTTTCATAGTCTTAATAAGATAGTCTTCCCTGTTCTTTTCGTAACAGTAATTACCAATATAATGGCCCCGCTGGATTCCTGTAATAACAATCTTAGATGGTCCCATTGCAACAAGCTTCATCGCAATTTTTTTAAGCTCATCATTGGAATAATCCGGTCTGTATGGCTCGTCAGTTATAATACATGCTTCTGTGAGGTTCGGAGTAAGAATATCTGCATATTTTACAAGCTTCTTCATCTCCTGGCATGTCTCATCAGTATATGTCGGATACAGATTTCCGTAATCACCCATAACCGGGTCGATAACAACAATATTATCTTCCGTCTTGAAATTCTTGAAAAATTCTTCAACAATTGCAATCTGATTATGTGAACCTAAGAACCCTGTTACAATTCCATCGAATTTAAGGTTTAACTTCTTCCACTCTGCCATATAAGGCGGCATATTCTCTGTGAAATCTTTAAAATAAAAGCTGTCAAAACCTGTATGATTAGAAAATATCGATGTAGGCATTGGACAGCACTGAATCTTCATTGCTGATATAACAGGCAGCTCAACTGCAATAGAACATCTTCCAAAACCAGAATAATCATTAATTGCTGCTATTTTCTTCTGGTTATTATGAGACACATTTTTATCCGGCATATTGTCTCTCCTTTCGTCTGAATGTTACATAAAATCTTTACCCCTTAATATACAAAAAACTGGCATATGATAACATAGCCAGTTTATGTAATATTTATATGGTCAGATTAAGCATTTCCTTCGACTTAAATTCTTTATCGAATACAATGCTTTCCAGCCTGTTTACCACAAGCCTTAATTCTTCCTGGACTTCTTTGGTAACGGTGAATGAATACAGCCTGTTAAGCTGTGTTGTAACAATATACTGGAGTGTATATACCGTTGAGCCCGAAAGTGTAATTCCATCATATACATTTGCAGCACAATTCTTACAGCATAGTCCGTTTCTTGAATATGAATATACATACAGATTGTCTTCTCTTCCGCATTCGTGACATGTGAAGAAATCCGGACATTCACCGTTGACTGCAATCATTCTTATCTCGTATATGAATCTTATAAGTTCATGGCTGACAGCACCTCTGCCCAATGCCTTAAGAGTGATATAAAGCAGATTAATCATTTCTGATGCATCAAGATTCTCCCTGCCATAATAATCTGCAATCTCAGCAAAATAGCAGGCGTAGCACACGGCATTAAGGTCATTTACCACATTTTCAAAGTACTCCTTAGCCGATGCTTTATACATCGTATATGATTCGCGTCCACGGTACACCTCAAATGTTCCGAATATAAAGCTTCTCGTAACACCAATCAATGCGCTGTTAGGCTTTCTCGCACCTTTCGCAAATACAGTTATCTTGCCATACTCCTTAGTCAGTATAACCAGTCTTCTGTCATATTCCCCGACAGGCATGGCGGAAAGTATCATGCCTGTAACAGTAGTAACCTCCGCCATCGCACCCTCCTGTCATGTATATTATTTGTCCTTCTTCTTGTCATATCCGAAGTTCTTAAGAAGAATATCACTGTCGCGCCATTCCTTCTTAACTTTTACCCATAGCTTAAGATTAACCTTCATGTCAAGCTGCTTCTCAATCTCATATCTTGCATTAGTTCCGATTTTCTTAAGCATTTCGCCGCCCTTGCCGATAATAATTCCTTTGTGAGAATCTCTTTCGCATATGATAGTAGCGTCGATATCTGTTATAGGACCTCTTGCATTTCTTCTTTCCTTGAAGCTGTCAATAACAACCGCGATTCCGTGTGGAATCTCGTCATTTAATGCATGAAGTGCCTTCTCTCTTATAAGCTCTGCAACAATCTGCTTCATTGGCTGGTCTGTTACTGTATCTTCATCATAGTACATCGGACCATAATCAAGATGTGAGAATATAACATCAAGCAGGTCGTCAACATTATTGCCGTTTCTTGCGCACACAGGAACAATATCAACGAAATCAAGTTCCTTTCTGTAGCAGTCAATAACCGGTAGAATCTCCTCTTTCTTAATTGTGTCAGTCTTATTGATAACAAGAACTATAGGAGTCTTACACTCTTTAAGCTTCTCAACGATATGCTCCTCGGCAGCTCCAAGATGTGTTGTAGGCTCAACAAGCCAGCATATAAGGTCAACCTCACTGATTGTCTTCTCTGCCGCACCAACCATGTATTCACCAAGCTTGTTCTTAGCCTTGTGGATACCCGGAGTATCAACGAAAACAATCTGTCCTCGCTCATCAGTGTATACAGTCTGTATTCTGTTTCTTGTAGTCTGAGGCTTGTTAGAAGTAATCGCAATCTTCTGTCCGATTATCTGATTCATAAGTGTTGACTTACCAACATTAGGTCTTCCTATAAATGTTACAAAGCCTGTCTTAGTTCTTGTGTTCTCTGCCTTAGCACCCCCGGTAATTCCACTGGCTGCAAGCATCTCATCTAAATTCATACATTCTTCCTTTCTATTATCCCTGCACCTTGATAAGTGGCTGTATCTTATCAAAAAGCTCACTCTCTTTATTGATTTCCTTGCTGCTTCCCACAACGCAGAAATAATTCTCATCCATTGCACATCTTACAAGTGGAGCAAGCTCTCTTATTCTTTCTACATTACAGTCAAGAACCTGACCTCTTTCTTTCTTGAGTGATTCATAATCTGTGTTACAGATGTATGCACCAAATGATCTTGTTCCCTTTGCTGCCGGATTCATAGGTGTATCTATATCACCGATTGTTCCTATTATGAACTTGACCATATCCCTGTCGCTTACATCAAAATGTTCAAGATAGTCTGCTGCATTTTCATATATATCGTTAGTCTTTCTTAAGTTAGGGTCTCTGTAAGAAACCATATACATGTCACCGTTTCTGTAAGAACCGCTCATGCAACCGTATGCGCCGCCTTTAACTCTTACATTAATCCAGAGATAATCATACGAGAATATAACCTTAAGCACTCTTAATGCTCCTGTGTATTCATATCCTCCATCCCTGAAATTGCCACATCTTGCAACATACTGAACCTGTGAAGCTGAAGTATATCCTGTCTTGACATTTGCAGGTGTGTACTTTCTTTCGCATGCTGGCATGTCCGATTTTTTCAATTCTTCCGCATACTTTCCGAAGGCAGGTGCAAATGCATCATATCCTTTATCATCAGCAGTAAAGCTGACAATAATATTCTCTTTGTGGAATATATAATCGACAAGTTTGCTTAACTTATCTGAGATATCTTCCTTAAGCTCATCAAACTGTGAGTCAAGCTTCTGTATAAGCTCATAGAACCCATATCCTCTCATCTCGTTAGAATAATATGCATTTCTTGAGAACTGTGCCATACCTGCAAGCATTGCTGTTGAATGTCCTGCACTTGTCATTGTGCTTTCCATTCTTGACTTAAGCTTCGCAATTATCTCTTTAAGTCTCTTATAATCTGAGAACTTTGTCTTATATATAATTTCATTCATCATATCAAGGACGAACTGGATATTGTCATAGAGAACCTTACCCTTAACCTCATACATGATAGTACATTTGTCAAAATCCTTATTATCTGTGTATATGGCAGCATCAGTTGAGATTCCACCACAGTTAATATTGATTTCATTTGTCAGCTCTGTATATGTGTACTTTTCAGTATCCATAAGTCCAAGAACCGAGCTTAAAAGTCCGATATATGGAAGCAGTTCATCAGGCACATTCTTACAGTCGTAGCACATCATTATATATGCAATTCCATTAGTGAACATATTGTGGTGGATTACATCAACACCACCAATCTTCTTAGGGTCAATATATAACTTAGCCGGCTCTCTTGTGATATCCTTTAACTCAAGCTGTGGAATCTTCTCAAGATCCTTCTGGCTTGAAGGTGTATCCTGATATTCCTTTAATGCCTTTGTCTGCTTAACAAGCTCTTCCAGTTCTTCCTTGGAAAGTGTTGCCTTATACTTTGCAAGCTGCTCTGCTTCCTTTGCTTCCTTCTCCTCTGCAAGTCCATGCTTTGGAACAAGGCTTAACACTACCTCATGATTATTATTAATAATATTGTCTTCAATGAATTTCTCAAAGAAGCCGTTCTCTGAATTCTTCTTGATTATTTCAAATGTCTCTCCTGCCTCAACATGAATGAATGGCTTGTTCTCATCATAAAGCCAGCTGTCCATCATTGTGAGATAATACATAAGTCCCTTTGGATATGGTCCAAAATCAGCTTCTCTGTATTTGAATTCGTAATAGTTGATTCCTGCCTTAACCATTCTCTTGCTAAGACCGTTCTTAACAATATCAGAAAGCGTGTCTTCAACAACACCCACAAATCTGTCTCTGTCACTTTCATTCGCATTCTTAGTAATAATTGAATACACCGGCTGATACACAGAAGTCTCTAACACACTATACACATCTGTTCCAATTCCGGCATCAATAAGTGCCTGCTTAAGCGGAGCACCCGGTGCCATGATAAGTGCATAATCAAGAATCTGTAATGCAAGATAGCTTACTGGGTCTGTTGATGTTCCGATAACAACATTGTAAGAAAGATAAGTGTTATCCTCCTCTGGCTCATCATCAGTAATTGCATACTCTCTTGTCTCATACTTAGGTGCGTCAAATGCTTTCTGGAAAGTTACCTCGGCATCTATATTGACATCATTCTTATCAAAAGCTGAGAGGTATTCGTTATTAAGATATTCAAGCCTCTCATCAACATCAATATCTCCGTACAGATAGATATAACTGTTCACAGGATGATAATATTCCTTGTGATACTTAATGAAATCTTCATACTTAAGCTGTGGTATAGCCTCAGGGTCACCACCGGATTCATTCTTGTATTCAGAATCAGGGAAGAGTGATACAAATGTATATCTTGAAAGCACATCATCTGCTGAAGAATACACACCCTTCATCTCATTAAATACAACTCCGTTATAAGCAAGCTCTCCATCTACATCTTCAAGCTCATAATGCCAGCCTTCCTGCTTGAATATCTCCTCATGCTCATACATTGCAGGATAGAATACCGCATCCATATAGACATCCATAATATTCTTGAAATCTGCCATATTGCAGCTTGCAACAGGATATACTGTCTTATCCGGATAAGTCATTGCATTAAGAAATGTGTTAAGAGAACCCTTGCATAATTCTACAAATGGGTCTTTAACCGGATATTTTCTTGAACCACACAAGGTAGAATGTTCAATTATATGCTGCATTCCCGTGTCATTATCCGGTGGTGTCTTAAAACCTATAGAAAATACCTTGTTATCATCATCATTAGAAATAATTGCAACTCTCGCACCTGATTTCTTATGCTTTAATAAAAGTCCTACGGAATTAAGGTCATTAAGCTTTTCAATGTTCACAAGCTCATATGCACCGTAATCTTTATTAAGTTCGTTATATCTTGTCTCTAAATTCATATTACTGCTTTAATCTCCAATCTTTACAATAAGGAATTATACATATAAATATAATACCCCACAATGTAGGATTTTACCACATTGTGGGGTGAGTGTAAACTTACATTACATATGTAAGCTATAGTATTTATTTGCCGAAAAGACCTTTCTTCTTACCGTGTCTTTCATTGCCTGTAAGCGCCTTTTCATATGCCATAAGTGCGTCCTTCTGCTCCTGATTAAGCTTTGTAGGAATATCAACTATTAAAGTGATATAATGATCGCCTCTCTGTGCTGCATTTCTTACACTTGGCATACCTTTGCCTTTAAGTCTTACTCTTGTACCTGATGCTGTTCCCGGCTTAACTTCGTACAATACTTCTCCATCAACAGTCTTAACCTTGATTTCACCGCCAAGTACCGCTGTTGGATAGCTTATTACAACATTAGAGAATATATTGTATCCGTCTCTTTCAAATTCTGTGCTTGCTGAGATAATAACAGCAACTAAGAGGTCACCTCTTGGTCCGCCATTAACTCCCGGCTCACCTTTGCCCTGTATACGTACGCACTGACCATTATCGATACCTGCTGGGATATTGACTTCAATAGTCTTCTTGCTGCTTATATATCCTGTTCCGTAACAATCCGGACACTTCTCCTTAATTATCTTACCAGTTCCATGACAGTCAGGACATGGCTGCTGGCTTCTTACCATTCCAAGGAATGACTGCTGTGTGAAAGTTACCTGTCCACGGCCACCACATTTGCTACAGGTCTCTGGTGATGTACCAGGCTTAGCTCCTGTACCGTGACAGCTTGAGCACTCATCCTTTAATGTAACATCTATCTTCTTGGTTGTTCCCCTTACTGACTCGTCAAATGTAATTCTTACATTAACTCTTACATCAGCACCTCTTCTTGGTCCATTGCTGTTTCGTCTGCTTCCGCCGCCTCCGAACATACCGCCAAAGAGATCTCCGAAAATATCTCCCATGTCACCAAAATCGAAATCGAAGCCACCTGCTCCAGCTCCACCTGCTCCGCCTTCAAATGCGGCATGGCCAAACTGGTCATACTGTCTTCTCTTTTCAGCATCGCTTAACACCGCATAAGCTTCAGAAGCCTCTTTGAATTTTATTTCAGCTTCTTTATCCCCTGGATTCATATCAGGATGATATTTCTTTGCAAGTTGTCTGTATGCTTTCTTAATAGCAGCGTCATCGGCATCCTTAGGCACGCCAAGGACTTCATAATAATCTCTCTTATCTGCCATGATTGCTTCCTCTTTCTTATTTAATCAACAGAAACTGCACGGAGTTTACACCCCATGCAGTCCTTATTCCAGTCAGTTATTGCTGACAATTAAACCTCTTTGTAATCTCCGTCAACTACATCATCACCGTATGGAGCTGAACCATTAGAAGCACCAGCACCCATATCAGGACCTGCACCTGCTCCCATGTCTGGGCCTGCACCACCAGCAGCCTGCTGTGACTCATATAACTTAGCGAAAAGCTTCTGAGCACTTTCCATAAGTTTTTCCTTGGCAGCCTTGATTTCATCAACCTGTGCATCTGTCATGTTTTCTGGGTCAGAACCATCAACAAGTGCCTTTAATGCGTTAAGTTCAGTCTCAACTGCAGCCTTGTCAGAAGCATCAAGCTTGTCGCCTGCCTCATCCATAGCCTTCTGTGTCTGGAATACCATTGAATCAGCTTCGTTACGTGCATCAATAGCATCCTTACGCTTCTTATCCTGAGCCTCGAACTCAGCAGCTTCCTTAACTGCCTTATCGATATCTTCATCAGACATGTTAGAACCAGCAGTAATTGTGATGTGCTGTTCCTTACCTGTTCCAAGGTCCTTAGCAGATACATTTACAATACCATTGGCATCGATATCAAATGTAACTTCAATCTGTGGAACACCTCTTCTTGCTGGAGGGATACCATCAAGTCTGAACTGTCCAAGTGACTTGTTATCTCTGGCAAACTGTCTTTCACCCTGTACAACGTTGATATCAACGGCTGTCTGGTTATCAGCAGCTGTAGAGAAAATCTGGCTCTTCTTTGTAGGAATAGTTGTATTTCTCTCAATAAGTCTTGTAGCAATACCACCCATTGTCTCGATTGAAAGTGAAAGTGGTGTTACATCAAGAAGAAGGATATCACCAGCACCTGCATCACCAGCTAACTTACCACCCTGGATAGAAGCACCGATAGCTACACACTCATCTGGGTTAAGAGTCTTGCTTGGCTCATGTCCTGTTAATGACTTAACCTTATCCTGTACAGCAGGGATTCTTGTAGAACCACCAACTAATAATACCTTTGAAAGCTCTGAAGCTGTAAGACCTGCATCTGAAAGTGCATTCTTAACTGGCTCTGCAGTCTTTTCTACAAGGTCATGTGTTAATTCATCGAATTTAGCTCTTGTAAGAGTCATCTCAAAGTGCTTTGGTCCTTCAGCTGTAGCTGTGATGTAAGGAAGATTGATTTCTGTCTGAGTTGTGCTTGAAAGTTCCTTCTTAGCCTTCTCAGCTGCTTCCTTAAGTCTCTGAAGAGCCATTGTATCCTTAGAAAGGTCAACGCCTTCCTTAGCCTTGAAATCATTTAACATATACTGTGTAACAGCATTATCGAAATCATCACCACCAAGCTTGTTATTACCAGCTGTAGCAAGAACTTCAATTACACCATCACCGATTTCGATAATAGACACATCGAATGTACCACCACCTAAATCGTAAACCATAATCTTCTGCTCATGCTCATTATCAAGACCATAAGCTAAAGCTGCTGCTGTAGGCTCGTTGATAATACGCTTTACATCAAGACCTGCAATCTTACCAGCATCCTTAGTAGCCTGACGCTGTGCATCGTTGAAGTAAGCAGGAACTGTTATAACTGCCTCTGTAACCTTCTCACCAAGATAATTCTCTGCATCTGACTTTAACTTCTGTAAAATCATAGCTGAGATTTCCTGTGGAGTATATTTCTTTCCATCAATCTCAACCTTGTAATCTGTACCCATATGTCTCTTGATAGAAGAGATTGTCTTATCAGCATTAGTAACTGCCTGACGCTTTGCAGGATCACCTACAAGTCTCTCTCCTGTCTTTGAAAATGCAACTACTGAAGGAGTAGTTCTTAAACCTTCTGCGTTAGCGATAACAACTGGCTTACCACCTTCCATTACAGCTACGCAAGAATTAGTTGTACCTAAATCAATACCAATAATCTTTCCCATAATAAAATGTCCTTTCTATAATTAAATTGATTAATACCTTGTGTTACATATGCTTTCTGGCTTATCGCTAGTTAGCAACCTTGACCATGCTGTGTCTTATAACCTGGTCTCTGTATGTGTAGCCCTTCTCAAACTCTTCAACTACGATGTTCTCTCCAACTGAATCATCCTCAACATGCATTACTGCATTGTGAAAATCCGGATTGAACTCACCGCCTAAAGCTTCAATAGGCTTAACATCTGCATCCTCAAGCATCTTTAAAAGCTGCTTGTGAACCATATCCATTCCCTTAGCGAATGGAGTTTCAAGTTCCTCATCTGTCACACTCTTAAATCCTCTGTCGAAGTTATCAACAATAGGTAAAAGCTTCTTAATGATATCTGAGGCTCCCATCTCGAACATAGTAGATTTCTCTTTCTCTGTTCTCTTTCTGAAATTATCAAACTCAGCCATCTGCCTCTTTACTCTATCCTGAAGTTCTTCTATAACTGCATCCTTAGGATCTTTCTTCTTAGAGCTCTCAGTGCTCTCATCCTGTGCCTCGGCCTTGTCTGATTCATCAGCTTCACATGTATTCTGACTTTCATCAGCCTTACATTCTGATTCGCAGTTGCAGGCTTCTTTTTTCTTAGCATCAGTCTCCTGATTCTTTACTTCATCCTGAACTGTCTCTTCTGATTTCTTTTTCTTTACATCCTTTGACACTTCAATACCAACCTTTCCTAAGTTTTCTTAAATACATCATCCAAATGCGTCTGCATCTCTTTTAAGGTATCAACAACCTTTTCATAATCCATACGCTTCGGTCCAATAATACCAATTGTTCCCTTCATTCCATCCTGCAATTCATATGTGGCTGTTACCACACTACAGTCCTTCATGGACTCAACCGGTGTTTCATTTCCTATATATACCTGAATGCCGTGGTTATCATCTTCAGTCTTATCTGAATCATCCTTGTCATTAACAAGTCCAGACAAGCCCTGTTTTTCCTCCAAGGCATATATAAGCTCACTTGCTTTCCCGGAATCACTAAGCTCCGGATACTTGAATATGTTAGTTGCGCCGCTTGTGTATATCTTCAGGTCGTCAGCCTTACTTATAGTCTCAACAATCGCGTCTAACACTTCTTTAACAATACCCATATGCTCACCTGCCTGGCTCTCCATCTTGGATATAAGTCCCAGATGCATCTCCTGCAATGTAAGACCTGTGAGTGTTGTATTAAGAAGAAGATTAAGCTTCAGAAGATTCTCTGGTGAAATATCCTCGCTGATAGTTATAACCTTGTTCCTTATAAGATTACCTTCCATAACAATAACAGCAAGAAGCTTATTCGATTCAAGTTGTGAAAGCTGAACAAATCTTAACTTATTACCAGTTACCTTAGGAGTTGTTATCATCGTGGCATAATTAGTATTATTCGCCAGAACCTTTGCTACATTCTGAAGAAGCTCCTCTACTCTGTCTACCTTCTCTGATAAGGCATCCTTCATAGAATCAAGTTCTTTCTCTTTATCACCAACCTGCTGTTCTCTTAAGGATATCTCTTCCTCTTTCTGGGCCATTAAATCGTCAACATATAATCTGTAACCCTTATCAGTTGGAATTCTTCCAGCAGAGGTATGTGGCTGTACAATGTAGCCAAGCTCTTCTAAGTCTGCCATCTCATTCCTTATAGTTGCTGAACTTAGCTGTAAGTCAGTCAGCTTGGAAATCGTTCTTGAGCCAACCGGTTCTCCGGTATCAAGATAATTCTGAATAACAGCTTTAAGTATCTTAACCTTACGGTCATCCAGTCGTCCATCCGTCTCCATGGCATCCTCTCCTTTCATCTTGTTAGCACTCATTAAGTTGGAGTGCTAATATCGATACATTTAAGATATCACTACCCTAACATGATGTCAACAACAATATTTCTTTTTTCTATAAATAATTTATAAATTTATTGAACAGAATCTTAACATACTATATAATTCAGCTATAAATATCATTATTATATATAGAGATATTTACCAAGGAGTTACAATGAAAAAGCACAGTTCAAAAAAAACTTTTTTAAAGATTCTGCTTATACTTTCTCTTATCGCTGCATCTGTTACAATATTATCATTCCTTATTGATATGAAAAATTCTTCTCCTGATAATGTAAGTATTAACATAACACAAGTTGGGACTATTTCATCGGATGATTTATCGCGTGGGGAAGTTAATAATTCTGACAATTCACAGGAAGATAATAAAAATAATAATTCAGAGGATTCTTATAAAGATTTTCACAATACAATTCACTCTGAAAATGAACTAAAAGAACTACTGGCATCCGGAAGAAAAGCATATATAGATAATTTTCCGTGTCTGAATCAGTTACCGGAGCTACCTACCGGCTGTGAAGTCACTTCACTCACTATGGTTCTTAACTATCTTGGATATGATGCTGATAAAACTGATATTGCAGCTAATTATCTAGAAAAAGGAGACTATCCTGATGCTAATCCCAACACCACATTTGTAGGAACACCTTTTGATAAAGCTTCTTATGGATGTTTTGCTCCTGTAATCACTGATTGTGCCAATCTGTATGGTGCCCATGCCGTTAATATATCAGGTGCCTCAATTGATCAGTTCTGCCAGTATGTTGAGAACGGGCAGCCTGTTATTGTCTGGGCAACTATGAATATGGAGTCCACTGATTATGGTTCTTCTGTATGGATTGCTAAGGATGGTCAGCTTGTTATCTGGCCCGGTATGGAACACTGCCTTGTTATGATTGGATTTGATTCTGCCAAAAATGAAGTATATATGGCGGATCCTCTTAACGAAAATATAACAACCTATAATTTTTCTGTATTTTATCAAAGATGGCTTGAACTTGGCTGTCAGGGAGTAATTGTTGACAGATAAACAAAAAATCTCCGGACCATTATTACACAGTCCGGAGATTTTTATATTTTCATTAGATTCCAAGAATCTTCTTAACTTCATCACACATCTTATCAGAATCGCATACAGTATCATGAAGAACTGGTGCCGTTCTGATTTCTTCAATTGCGTTAGGAACTTTGACATTGCTTATCTTGCTAAGCTCATCTACAAGTTCGAAGTCTCCCATTGAATCATATTTGGAATCAATAGCATTCATAACGCTTCTTGTAAACTTATATGGGCTTGCTGTTGAAGCAATAACTGTCTTAGTTGTATCGCCTGTTTCTTTTCTGTACTTATCATATACAGTTGCAGCAACTGATGTATGTGTATCAATTACATATCCGCAATCTTCATATATCTTCTTGATTGTAGCTGCGTCCTCTGCCTCTGTAGCATAATTGCCATAGAAGTCAGCTAACTGTGCTTTCATATCATCTGTAATCTTGTACTTTCCTTCTGACTTTAATGATGCCATAAGTTCTGCATTCTTAGCTGCATTATTACCGGCAATTCTGTATATAAGTCTCTCAAGATTACTAGAGATAAGGATATCCATAGATGGTGAAGTTGTAAGAACGAATTCTCTGTTTCTGTCATACTCACCTGTTGCGAAGAAATCATATAATACCTTATTCTCATTAGATGCGCAGATAAACTTATTAATAGGAAGTCCCATATTCTTAGCATAGAATGCAGCTAAGATATTACCAAAGTTACCTGTAGGAACAACTACATTTATCTTCTCGCCATCCTTAATCTCTCCATTAGCTAATAACTTGGCATACGCATATACATAATAAACAATCTGTGGAACAAGTCTTCCGATATTGATTGAATTAGCTGATGAGAACTGGAATCCGGCATCATTCATAACCTTCTCCAATTCCTTATCAGAGAAAATGTTCTTAACACCTGTCTGTGCATCATCAAAGTTACCCTTGATTCCGATTACATATGTATTATCACCCTTCTGGGTTACCATCTGCTTCTCCTGAATTGGGCTTACACCATTCTTAGGATAGAAGACGATAATCTTAGTCCCAGGAACATTAGCAAATCCAGCTAAAGCTGCCTTTCCTGTATCTCCTGATGTAGCTGTAAGAATGACAATTTCATTCTTAACATTGTTCTTCTTTGCAGAAGTTGTAAGAAGATGTGGAAGTATAGAAAGTGCCATATCCTTGAAAGCTATTGTAGCTCCATGGAAAAGTTCAAGGAAATATTCATTCTCAACTTTAACAAGTGGAGTCATCTCCTCTGTATCGAACTTAGAATCATAAGCTCTGTCTATACAGCTCTTAAGTTCTTCCTCTGTAAAATCATCAAGCATAAGCTTCATAACTTCATAAGCAACTTCCTTATAATTCATCTTAGACAACTCTTCTAAGCTTTTATCTAATGATGGAATACTCTCTGGTACAAAAAGTCCTCCGTCTGCTGCCAGCCCCTTTAATATAGCCTGCGATGCAGTAACCTTAACATTGTCGTCTCTAGTACTTCTGTAGAACATGCTCATCTTTAATACACCTCATAATTAATATAGTGTGCCTGCGTTAACATCGCAGGCTTTTGATATTATACAACAGACTTCTGTACAAAAACAATACCCTTATGTACGAAATACATTTTAAAATAATATTACTTTCCAGTTACAGGTACACACATCAGCACATATAACACCTCTTCTTCATCTTCATACGCCTTGCTTATAACAATTCCTGTCACGTCTCCTGCCACTTTAAGATTATGTTCTTTCATATATGTAATATGCTTTCCAATCATAATCTGACGAACTTCATCATCAGACTTCTCACTCATTATGCTTAATTTTGCCGGAATTCTTGAGATTCCCATAACAGATGGCTTGGCTGTATAATGCCTGGCATAGTCATTGGTCTTGAGACTGTATTTCTCAACATGCCCCTCTTTTACAGCAATTCCACAGCATATAGTAAATCTGCCCTCTTCAATCTCTTCCTTTGGAATCATATATATGTGTTGTAATTCAGGAGAATTATACAGAAATTCTTTCACCTGCAATAACCGTTCCGGCTCCTGAAGCAGTTTTTCACCATATTTGTACAGAACGTATCTTAAGTCAAGGCTGTTCTTTTCATATATGTCCGAATTGACTGCAGCCTTATTCATCAGCACATAATCATCTTTCAGCCGGTGCCTTAAATATGTCATATACGCAATCTGCCTGTCCATCTCATCCATACGTTTCTTGTATGCCTCAATAGACTGTTCTAATGAAAAATGCTGCATCTTTGCTATCTGTTCATGTGAAAATCCATACTTCACATGCATTTTAGCATTAAGTACGCCGAATATCCCATCATCATCATAATACCTGTATCCACTGTTTTCATCACGCACAGCCGATATATACCCCATATCCTCATATCGTCTGACAGTATTAGTAGACACATCTAATAATTTTGCCAGATCACTAATTTTATATCTCATGCCTTCTGCCTCTTAATATAATATTTAGTAAGCCGGAACAAATGGCAGCTCTATCGGATCTGTCTTTGTGTTTTCCGTTTTATCGTTTTCTGAACTGGTACTGTCTGTTCCGGAAGTATTGTCAGTTCCTGAAGTATCCTTATCAGCCGCATCGCTACTGGCGGCAGCAGTACTTTCGGGTACGATACTTACTGGCGGCAGCTCAGAATTAATGTTATTATACTGCGCATCAGAAGCATTTTCCTGTACATTCTTCTTTTCGCCGGTCTTCTGTGATTCACCATTTGTCTGTGATTCACCAGCCGGAATCATATGTACATCTCTGCCATCATCATATTCCTGACCGCTTTCACTTTGCAGCTTCTGGCTGTTATCAGTTGAAATGTTATTCTTATTCTTTCCACATGCTGATAACGGCAATGTCAAAAGTGTAATTATCATAATTATAAATGTTATATTTCTTTTACTCATTCTTTTACCTTTCAATATGTTCTGCCAATGTGTTATCATTTATTATATATAATTATATCTGTATACACAATTAATATATGTTATAATCTTTATATCAATGGT
>OOIG01000624.1_pt1 | contig 29816 bp, 29 predicted proteins | sample 1692091 | NCBI WGS metagenome assembly OOIG01 (sample SAMN06348188, study PRJEB24527) | human gut metagenome | biome: human gut; feature: ankylosing spondylitis patient; material: feces | host: Homo sapiens | place: China | collected 2015-10 | reverse complement strand
AAAATAATAGGCAGCATACTATTATGGAAGATAGCACGTTACCTATTATTTAGTTTCTGTACTGATATAAATTTTTCTTTTCTTTCATAAAAAACTATTTACCTACTTCATCTTTTGATGCAAACAAATAATCTAAACTATATTGTGGAAATTCTCGTTTTATTAATACTATTTCACTTTTCTTAAATTCTGTATCTCCAGATATTTTTCTCTTAAGGCTTTTATATGAAATTCCTGTCCTCTCTGCCAATAACTTAATTGTAATTTTCTCTCTTGCCATTTCAGCTTTCAAATTATAGAACAACTTCTCATCCCCTTCTAAAATTACCCTGTAACGTAATCAACATCTTAAGTATATACCCTGTATCGTAATTGTCAAGTTAAAACGTTTCTATTTTTACCATACAGGGTAATAATACATTTACATTATACTTTCTTAGTAGTACAATTAATTTGTTGTGGAGGTAATATAATGGGACTTACTGATAAACTAGACTTATGGATGAGAAGTTGTTCTATAATTTGAAAGCTGAAATGGCAAGAGCTTCTGGTGTTCCTTATACAACTATAGATGGTTTCTATAAAAAGGGAACTGAAAATGCTAAACTATCTACTCTCAAAAAGCTTTGTACTTACTTTGAGTGTTCATTAGATTTCTTAGCTGACGATTCTGTTCTTAATGATTTTCAAAATAATTCTATATCCTTTTCTAATTCAGAATATACTCAAGAAGAATTAAAAGAAATAAGCACATTTGCCAATTTTTTAAAAAGCCAAAGGAAGTAATATCATAAAAAAACACCCTCCAACCGTTAGATTTTTAGTTCTAACTTTTGGAGGGTGCTACATATTGCCAACTTTTTTATAACCCTAATCTTCTATTACCGCATCCTGCACCAGCGGATTCGTATCCCGGGTGGTATCTGCCGCTGTCTTTCCTGTCCTGTTGCTTACTGCCTTGCTGATTTCTTTCACCTTATCTGTCGTTTCATAATCCTCTACATCAAATAAATAGCGGTGCAGCAAATCTACATTAGTCTCCAAATCCGTTGGTACAACTACTGCTCCGATGGATTTTTCCATCATCTTGGTGTCTAACTGGAATGGCCAGCCCTGGGTATCTGCAAGCTCATACTCTTTGACATGGGCTGCAAGTCCCAATATTTCTGTGGTAGAAAGGCTGGTGGAAATGTCCGGAAACAGCTTATCTACCAAATCATTTAAAGTAAGGATGTCCGCCTGCTTTGCTTTTTCTACAATCTTTCCTACTACAATACGCTGGCGCTCGGTCCGGCGGAAATCGTCTCCGCCGCTCATTCGGTCACGGCAATAGGCAAGTGCCTGTATTCCATTGACCTGCTGCACGCCCGGTCCGGAAACCGGCTTGCCATGGGTTCCCATGACTTCATTCATTTCATCAATCCAGATGTGCATATTGCTGGCTTCTTCCTTGGTAATATCCAACTCTATTCCACCTAATGCATCCACAACTTCCATTACCGCATTGAAGTCTACGGATACATATTCTGTAATATTCAAATCCAGATTCTTATTTAACGCCGCTACTGCACCGGTCGGTCCTCCCTTGGCATAAGCTGCATTCAGTTTCCGCAGGCTGTCTTTATCATCTACTGCCAGAAAGGAATCCCGGTATACGGATACAAGCCTCACTTCCTTGGTATCATCATTGATACTGGCAATCATGATACAGTCGCTGTTTCCGCTTTCATAATTTCCACTGCTCCGGTTGTCAATTCCAAAGATAGCTATATTGGTATAATTATCTAACACTTCCTGGGTCTCGCTGTCTATATTAATATTCAGCTTCTTCGCATCTAGGGAACCGGTATTATTGATTTTATTCAGCTTACTCATTACATAAAATACTACCAGCAAAATGAGTATCACTAATACTTCTACAATAAAAAGTATCAGTTTTCTCTTTCTTCTCTGCTTTTTTCCAACCTTCTTTTTCGGACCTGTCTTCGCCTTCTGCTTTTCCATGCCCATAGTTCCTCCTTACTTTGATATACTTATACTCCTTAATCCGGACTGTTTTTCCGCAGCCCATTAATTCAAATATATCTTACTGGAATTGGTTGGTCAATGTCTCACAGACAACCTTAAGAATCGGTTCCATAAATTTAACGAAATCTTAAGTTTTTGTAGTTTAGTTGTATCGGTTTTAGAGACAAAAGAGACCTGCCACATCACACGATAAAGCGGCAATCCTTTGGACATTTTTATATTCTATTATAACTTTATTTTTCTTGACTTTTCATGCGCATTATGCGTATATATTTATAAATATACTTATGTATTGGAGGACATTTTATGAAACTCATTTATCCCGCAATCTTTACCCCATGTCTCGAAGGCAACGGTTATACGGTTGTTGTACCTGACCTTCCAGGTTGTGTAACCGAAGGAGATTCCCTTATCAACGCTATTGAAGCCGCTACCGATGCCGCCAGTGGATGGATACTTGGCGAATTGGAAACTGGAAACAAAATTCCTCTTGCATCCAAACATAACGCCATTTCACATGATTCAGACAGTTTTGTCAATCTTCTTATCCTTGATATGGATGCTTATACCATAAAATATGGTCAAAAAGCTGTCCGGAAAAATATAACTATCCCAGCATGGCTAAATACATATGGAGAAAAGAATCACCTAAATTTTTCAAAAATTCTTCAGAATGCACTATTGTCTATGATACAAAAATGATTTATGTATACATTCAAGAAAGAACAAGCCAGGGTTTTAGTTTCAGTCTTTTTCCGCATTTTTTCTCACTTCAATTCAAGAATATCATCTGCTGGTGCTTTCAATACTCTGCATATTTCAGCCAGCACTATCGCACTCGGTACTCTTTCTCCATTGAGCGAAACTTCGATACACTCCATATCCTAAAAGTATAATGAAAAGAGTCCCATTCACCAGAAGACCATATGTCTACTGGCTGGAACTCTTTTATGCCTTTAAATAGCGTGATTGAGGGTGTTCGACTGCATTCACGCACAGTGGACTAGACGGGAGTCGAACCCGTGTCCAAAAACCAATCCCCTGTCCTTCTACGAGCGTAGTTCATAATTTGACATTCCCTCTGCAATTCCGGTATGAACACCGTAACTGTTTCAGTAGCTTCATCATACGCCCACGGGTTCAAAGCTTTGCCCGTGTCGTTTCTCACATAGTCGAAGCCTGGGTCCTAAAGTGTGAGTGCTCTAGGTCAGACTGCTGCCATTAGGCAGCGTAAGCTAATTTATTATCGTTAGCGTTTAATTTTAAGTTTGGAATTTAACGCATCACCCTGCGGCTCGCTTCTCCAGCTTCATAATCCCTGTCGAAACCTTTACTAGCCCTTATATATTTATTCTATTATAACCTGCCTCCGCTATTCCTGCAAGAGGCAAAGATAGAACCACTGTTTGTATTGCCATTAACTGACAATTTTTATCCGCCTATTAACCAAGATTTCTTACTTTGAAATCCCGCTCTGCTTCACGGCGCATATCTTTCTTTGCAATATCATTCCGCTTATCATAAAGCTTCTTACCTTTTGCAAGCGCAATCTGGACTTTTACCAGACTTCCCTTGAAATATACTTCCACCGGAACAATGGTATAACCTTTTTCCTTAATCTTCTGCTCTAATTTACGAATCTCGTTTTTGTGCATCAGAAGCTTCTTCGGACGAAGCGGATCACGGTTAAAAATGTTTCCCTTTTCATATGGGCTGATATGCATACCATATATGATGACTTCCCCATGTTCAATGTGTATGAAAGACTCCTTGATACTGCATTTTCCCATACGGAGTGATTTTACTTCTGTTCCATGCAGGCTGATTCCTGCCTCATAAAGTTCTTCCAAGAAATAATCATGTCTTGCCTTCTTATTATTGGCAATCATCTTAATCGATTCTTTTCCCATTCTTCATTTCTCCTGTTCCTGTTGCCTCTGCCAATTCAAAATCGATGGTTCTTACAATTTCATCTACACCGATTACCCGGATATATACCTTCTGTCCCAGCTTATAATGACGGTTCGTTACTTCGCCCACCAGTTCAAAAGTGTCTTCAAAATACTGATAGTAATCATCGGTAAGACTGGTTACATGCACAAGACCCTCTACCGTATTTGGCAGCTCGACATACATGCCATAAGATGCCACACCGGAAATAACGCCTTCATAAACTTCTCCAATATGCTCTGCCATATACTGTGCTTTTTTCAGTTTCTCCGTCTCGCGCTCTGCCTCATCTGCCCGGCGTTCTGTCTCGCTGGAATGTTTGGCTACTTCCGGCAGAATCGTTTCGTAATGTGTCATCCGCTTATGATTCATCCTGCCCCGCAAGGTTTCTTTGATAATGCGGTGTATCTGTAAATCAGGATAACGGCGAATCGGCGATGTAAAATGGCAATAACAGCTTGCTGCCAGTCCGAAATGTCCGGTGTTCTCTGTGGTATATTTTGCCTGTTTCATGGAACGGAGGGTCAGCCGGCTGATTAATGCTTCCTCCGGTGTTCCTTCGATTTTTCCTAACAGCTTCTGCAATTCCTTCGGGTGAATTTCCTCCTGGCTGATATGCAGTGTATATCCGAAATTTCCAATTAGTGTTGCAAGTTTTCGGATTTTTTCTTCGTCCGGTGTCTCATGGGTACGATAGAGAAATGGTATCTCCTGCCAGAAAAATTCCTGCGCCACCGTCTCATTGGCAATCAGCATGAAATCTTCAATTAATTTTGTAGCTGTATTTCTGTCATATGGCTTGATTTCCAATGGTCTTCCATTTTTATCCAGAAGGATTTTCGTTTCCGGGAAATCAAAATCAATCGAGCCGCGTTTCATACGATTCCCTCGAAGCAGTGCTGCCAGCTCTCCCATTTTTTCAAACATCGGAACCAGTTCCCGATACGCTGCAATTGTTTCTTCGTTATGGTCTTCTAAAATTTCTTTTACCGCTGTATAAGTCATTCTGCGGTCAATTTTTACCACAGACTCTACAATTTTATGGTCAATGACCTTGCCCTTCGGGTTAATGGTCATGATGCAGCTCAATGCCAGCCGGTTCTCTCCTGCATTCAGGGAACAGATTCCATTGGACAATGCATGGGGCAGCATAGGAATCACGCGGTCAACGAGATATACACTGGTTCCGCGGTTCAATGCCTCCACATCCAGTGCACTGTGCTCCTGCACATAGTTGGACACATCTGCAATATGCACACCCAGAATATAATTTTCTCCATCCATGGTAAGGGATACCGCATCATCCAAATCTTTGGAGTCTTCTCCGTCGATTGTCACCATCTGCCAGTCCCGCAAATCTTCCCTGCCTGCCATATCAGCCTCACTGACTTCTTTGGCTACATTTTCCACCTGTTTCATAATCTTCGGTGCAAATTCTGTCGGCAGGTCAAAACCTCTTACAATGGATAAAATATCTGTTCCCGGGTCATTGATATGACCAAGTATTTCAACAATTTTTCCTTCCGGTTTCTTACCGTTTTTACCATAATCAGTGATCTCAACGACAACTTTGTGTCCATCTACTGCTCCTTTGGAGCGTTCGATTGGAATAAAAATATCCTGCGCCAGCTTCTGGTTATCCGGCACCACAAATCCGAAGTTCTTACTGCTCTGATAAGTTCCGACAATCTGATGCAGACCTCTGGATATAATTTTTATAATTCTGCCTTCCCGGCGTTTTCCGGTCTTCTGCGGATTTACTGCAACAGATACGGTGTCCATATGCATGGCTCCGTTGGTATTCTCCTCCGGGATATAGATATCTTCCTCTTCGCCCTCTACCGTCACAAAGCCAAATCCTCTGCTGTTTCCGGTATAAACACCGGTTAAGAATCTTCCGGAAGCCTTTACATATTTGCCCTTCTGGGTCAGCTCTACCTTGCCTTCTTCCAGCAAAGCATTCAAAACCGCATGCAGCTCTTCCCGCTGCTCTTTGGATACCTGCAGAATCATTGCAATCTCTTTGGCTTTCATCGGGACATATAAGTCATCACAGATAAACTCATATACAATTTTCTTTCTTTTTTCCAGTGCTTCTCTATCCATTCTTTTCTTTCCTATTTTTTCTTGCTGCTCACATAACTTCAAGAAACTGTTTTACACTTTTCTTGTGCCTGCGGCAGTCACTTGTGGCATCTACCTTATACACCGCAGTGTGCATCATCGCGGAGCTTTTTTACTTTACAGGAAAGCAATTCCTGTAAAGTAAAAAAAGCTGTCGTTCACACGACAGCTCTTTGGTTCTTAGAAACTTCCAATATTCAGTACGATGGAAATTAACAGGAATAAGATTACCAGTACTCTGGTTACCTTTACCAACATTCCTTCCATAGAACGACCTTTATTCTTGCCCCAATAAGTATCAGCTGCTCCGCTGATTGCTCCAAGTCCTGCAGACTTACCTTCCTGAAGAAGAATAATTACTGTCAATGCGATAGATATAATAATAAATACAACTGTTAAAACCGTTTTTAAAACTGCCACGAATGACACCTCCTGTGGATTTATAATACTCGTAACTTTGACAGTATATCATACACAAGGACAAATTACAACCACTTATTTCGCATTTGTATTGAAATTTTTGCTGAAATCTATTACGATTCTTCGATCCGAATCAGACGATTATATTTTGCCGTCCGCTCGCCACGGCACGGTGCTCCGGTTTTAATCAGATCACTGCCAAGCCCTACTGACAAATCCGCTATGGTCGTATCCTCGGTCTCGCCGCTCCGGTGGGACATGATGGTCTCATAACCATGTTCTTTTGCCATGCGGATGGCTTCCATAGTTTCTGAGAGCGTTCCAATCTGGTTTGGCTTAATCAAAATCGCATTACCGCATCCCATGGAAATTCCTTTATTCAGGCGCACCGGATTCGTGACAAATAAATCATCGCCTACCAGAATCACTTTATCTCCCACTTTTTCTGTCAGACGTTTCCAGCCATCCCAATCCTCTTCGTCCAACGGGTCTTCAATGGAATAAATCGGGAAACGGCGAATCATCTTTTCCCAATGAACAATCAGTTCATCCGTGGTATAACGCTTGCCGGATTTTGGCAGATAATATTCTCCCGGTGCATTGCCTTTCCATTCACTGGCAGCCGCATCCAGAGAAATCATAAACTGTTTGCCTCTGCCGCAGCTGTACCCTGCTTTGGTAATGGCTTCCATAATAAGCTGGATTGCTTCCTCCTCATTTGTAATGTCTGGGGCAAAACCGCCTTCATCTCCCACTGCCACAGACAGTCCACGGTTCTTTAATATTTTTTTCAAATGATGATAGACTTCTGCACACCAGCGGATTCCTTCCGTAATGCTGTCGGCTCCAATTGGAAGTATCATAAATTCCTGAACATCCAGATTGTTATCGGAATGTGCACCGCCATTTAAAATATTCATCATCGGCACCGGAATTGTTACTGCATTTACGCCGCCCACATAGCGGTAAAGCGGCATCTGCAATGCTTTTGCTGCTGCTTTGGCACAAGCTAAGGACACACTTAAGATTGCATTGGCACCAAGCTTTCCTTTATTTTCTGTTCCATCCAGCTCCAGCATCAGCGCATCTAAATTTTCCTGCCGCAATACGTTTCTGCCTATCAGTGCTTTTGCAATTCTTGTATTTACATTTTCTACTGCCTGCTGCACACCATTTCCACCATAACGCTCGCCGCCGTCTCTTAATTCAATGGCTTCAAATTCTCCTGTACTGGCTCCGGAAGGTGCTGCCGCCCGGGCAGTCGACTTCTTTCCGGTTGTCTCTGTCTCCACAGTTACTTCTGTTTCTATTGTGGGATTTCCTCTGGAATCTAATATTTCTCTTGCATGAATTCGTGTAATCGTCATTTTTACAGCCATAAAAAAATCTCCTTTTGAAAATATTCTGAATTAATAGTTCAGTATCTCCAAAAGAAGATTTTTTATTCTTTCGAAATAATTCGATTATACGTTAATCTCCGCTGTCATACCAAGAATCTCTTTGTTGTCATCCAAAATCGGCTGTACCACATTCTTTAAGAAGGCATCTACCTGAATTGGTGCTCTTCCTACATATTTTGCAGGGTCCATATTCTGCTTCAGCTCTTCTAAGGTTGTATGGAATGCAGGTTCTGCTGCAATCAGCTCAAGAAGGTTGTTCTCTTTACCCTCCTGTTTTACATTTTTGCCTGCTTCCATGGAAAGTACACGAATCTTCTCATGTAATTCCTGACGGTCACCACCAGCTTTTACAGCATCCATCATAATATTTTCGGTTGCCATAAATGGAAGCTCGCTCATCATATGTTTGTAAATAACTTTTTCATATACAACAAGTCCGTCTACTACATTTAAGCAAAGGTCTAAGATTCCGTCGATTGCAAGGAAGCCTTCCGGAATGGAAAGACGCTTGTTTGCAGAGTCATCAAGAGTTCTCTCAAACCACTGGGTTGCGGATGTAATTGCCGGGTTTAATGCATCAATCATGACATAGCGGGAAAGGGATGCAATACGTTCACTACGCATTGGATTTCTCTTATATGCCATTGCAGAGGAACCAATCTGGCTCTTCTCAAACGGTTCTTCCACTTCTTTCAGGTGCTGCAGAAGACGGATGTCATTGGACATCTTATGTGCACTTGCTGCGATGCCTGCTAAAATGTTGGCAACTCTGGTATCTACTTTTCTGGAATAAGTCTGTCCGGATACTGCATAGCACTCCTTGAAGCCCATTTTCTGTGCAATCATCGGATCAATCTTATCGATGGTTTCCTGATCTCCGTCAAAAAGCTCCTGAAAGCTTGCCTGTGTTCCTGTGGTTCCCTTGGAACCTAAAAGTTTCAGGCTGCCTAATACATAATCTAAGTCTTCCAAATCCATAATAAATTCCTGGCACCACAGTGTTGCACGTTTTCCAACGGTAGTTGGCTGTGCCGGCTGGAAATGGGTAAATGCCAGTGTCGGCTGATTCTTATATTTATCTGCAAATTTTGCCAGTTCTGCAATGACATTTACTAATTTCTTACGAACCAGTTTTAATGCCTCTGACATAATGATGATATCGGTATTATCTCCAACGTAACAGGAGGTTGCTCCTAAATGGATGATTCCTTTTGCTTTCGGACACTGTACGCCGTAAGCATATACATGGGACATAACATCATGACGGACTTCTTTTTCTCTTGCCTTTGCCACATCATAGTTGATGTCATCCTTGTGTGCCTTTAATTCGTCAATCTGTTCCTGTGTAATATCAAGTCCAAGTTCTTTCTCGGTTTCTGCCAGTGCAATCCAAAGTCTTCTCCAGGTACGGAATTTCATATCCGGGGAAAAGATGTACTGCATTTCTTTGCTGGCATAACGCTCTGATAATGGGCTGTTATATCTATCGGTACTCATATGTGTGCTCCTTTTTATTTTTTATATTCATAATTGCAGACTCAGCTCCACTCAAAAGTTTCGCTCCACTCGGAAGCTTCGCTTCCTCGTTGTCCGTTGCACCTTCGTGCACCGTACAATCCTTACAACCATACCGGCTGGTTCATGCAAGCATGACAGCCGGTACGGTTATAAGGATTAGCCGCTGTGTCAGTCTGCTTTATCGCTCATAGTCGCCACGGATATCCTCTTTTGGCGGCTCCATCGGATATTTTCCGGTAAAGCATCCTTTACAGATTGGAAGTCCTCCTACCAGCTGTTCCAGACGCTCTATTTTTAAGTATCCCAAAGAATCTGCACCGATTATTTTCCGGATATCTTCGATGGTTCTGTTATAGGCAATCAACTGCTCCCTCTCCGGAATATCGGTTCCAAAATAACATGGCCATAAGAATGGAGGGGAACTGATTCTTACATGCACTTCTGTGGCACCGGCTTCTTTTAACATATTTACAATACGGTCAGATGTGGTTCCACGCACGATGGAATCGTCAATCATAATAACACGCTTGCCACGGACTGATTCTGCCAGTACATTTAATTTTACTCTTACGCTGGATTCTCTGCTGCTCTGCTTTGGTTTGATGAAGGTTCGTCCCACATAACCATTTTTTACAAAAGCAGTTCCATATGGAATTCCGGACTGCAGGGCATAACCCTGAGCTGCTGCATTTCCGGACTCCGGTACTCCTACTACCAGGTCTGCATCTACCGGTGAATCCATTGCAAGGAAACGTCCTGCCTGGATACGGGATGCATAAACGCTGACCCCGTCAATATGGCTGTCCGGTCTCGCAAAATATATGTATTCAAAAATACAACGTGCTTCCTGTTCTTTTGGAAGACACATAGTCATATCAGACTGAATGCCGCCTTCCGGTGAAATTGTTACCACTTCTCCCGGCAATACGTCTCTGACATACTCCGCATCAATGGTCTCCAAGGCACAGGTCTCAGAAGTAATGATATAAGCATTGTCACGTTTTCCGATCACAAGGGGTTTGAAGCCATATGGATCTCTTGCGCCAATCAGCTTACGAGGGCTGGCTACAACCAGAGCATAAGCTCCTTTTAACTTCTGGCAGGCTCTGCGTACTGCTTCCTCGGCTGTCTTGGAATTCAGACGCTCTCTTGCAATGTGGTAAGCAATTACCTCAGAATCAATGGTGGTCTGGAAAATTGCTCCGGTATATTCCAAATCTTTGCGAAGCTCCTTTGCATTGATGAGGTTTCCGTTGTGTGCCAATGCCAGCGTACCTTTCACATAATTCAATACCAGCGGCTGTGCATTCTCACGGGTGGAAGAACCTGCAGTGGAATAGCGGACATGACCGACTCCGATATCACCTTTCATTGCTTCTAACTGTTTTCCGGTAAATACTTCGTTTACCAGTCCCATATCTTTATAGGAAGTAACTTTTCCCTTCGGTCCGTTTGTCTCACTTACTGCAATACCACAGCTCTCCTGTCCTCTGTGCTGTAATGCAAACAGACCATAATAAATACTGGAAGCCACATCATTTCCGTCAAAATCATACATGCCGAAGACGCCACATTCTTCATGCAGTCCGTCCCATGGGCTTTCCTTTAATTCATTGTTATTCATAGGGTTCTCCTGACTATATTTTTAAGCAAATTTCTTACCGGTCAGTAATTCAAATGCTTCTTCGTATTTCTCAATTGTCTTCTCGATTACTTCATCCGGAAGGAGATAATCACTGTCTGGATTTGCTTTTAACCAGTCTCTTACAAACTGTTTGTCATAAGAAGGCTGTCCCTGTCCCGGTTTATATCCTTCTAATGGCCAGAAACGGGAGCTGTCCGGTGTCAGCATCTCATCACCTAAAACTACATTTCCATTCTCATCGAGACCAAATTCAAACTTGGTATCTGCAATGATGATTCCTTTGCTTAATGCGTATTCTGCACATTTCTTGTAAAGTGCGATGGTATATTCTTTAATCTTTTCTGCGTACTCAGCACCCTTGCCCGGGAATGCTTTCTCTAATACGTCAATACTCTGTTCAAAAGAAATATTCTCGTCATGGTCACCAATCTCAGCTTTGGTACTTGGTGTGTAAATCGGCTCAGGTAATTTATCGGATTCTACAAGTCCTTCCGGTAATTTGATTCCGCAGACGGTTCCGTTCTCTTTGTAGCTTGCCCAGCCACTTCCGGTAATATATCCACGAACAATACATTCGATTGGAATCATTTCCAGTTTCTTGCACATCATGCTGTTGCCATCATATTTCTCATTCTGGAAAAATTCCGGCATATCTTTTACATCAACGGAAAGCATATGGTTTGGCACGATATCCTTTGTAAAATCGAACCAGAATCTGGACATCTGTGTCAGAATTGCGCCCTTATTGGTAACCTTGTTCTTTAAAATATGGTCAAATGCTGAAATTCTGTCTGTTGCAACAATGATAAGGCTTTCTCCATTATCATATACTTCTCTTACTTTTCCTTCTTTAAATGGTTTAAATTCCTGCATACTGCTTTTGTCCTCCATTTTATGCTTTCGCAAATTTTTGTTGTGATAAAAAACACTACTGGAAAATTATAATACAGTGCCTTTTAGAAAGTCAATGAATTTGGGCGAAGTGCGCCTTTTGCCCCATATAGAAAAATGAGCGAAATTTATTAGTTTTTTTGTCTAATATTTTCTATTTATAAGTATTATTAATATATGTGCTGGAAAATACTTATCTATAGCAAAAGATTCTGTACCTTACACTTGAGATACAGAATCTTTTTATTTACGCGAGCAGCGAGATAAATTACATGCTTGCATGCAGATTTGCCAAGCACTGCGATAACTTGAGAAACTCGCAAAGCGTGTTTCTCGTAGTTAGTATTTCGCCCTTACGGTCTTATTTTTTGATTAACAAAGATTTCCCTGTCATTTCTTTTGGCTGTTCCATTCCCATCAGCTCGATTAATGTAGGAGCGATATCTGCAAGACATCCACCCTCTCTTAAACCGTATGCAGGGTCTGCATTTACCAGAATGAATGGTACCGGATTGGTAGTATGTGCTGTAAATGGTTCGCCTGTTTCATAATCGATTAACTGCTCTGCATTTCCGTGGTCTGCGCAGATGAACATCTGTCCGTCAACCTCTTTTAATGCTGCAACAGCTTTGCCTACGCACTCATCAACTGCTTCTACTGCCTTGATTGCTGCAGCCTGAACTCCGGTATGTCCAACCATATCCGGGTTAGCAAAGTTGATTATGATTACATCATATTTTTCAGATTTGATGGCATCTACTAATTTATCACATACTTCGTATGCACTCATTTCCGGTTTCAAATCATAGGTTGCTACCTTTGGAGATTTTACCAGAATTCTTTCTTCGCCTTTGTTTGGCTCCTCTACACCGCCGTTGAAGAAGAAGGTTACATGAGCATATTTCTCAGTCTCAGCGATTCTTGCCTGCGTCTTGCCATTGTCTGCAAGGAACTGTCCAAATGTATTGGTAAGTTCTACCTTGTGGAATGCAACGGTTTTGTTTGGAATGGTTCCATCGTATTCTGTGAAACATACATAAGTTACGTTCTTTCTTGCGCCTCTGTCAAATCCGTCGAACTCATCTGCACAGAATGCTCTGGTAATCTCTCTTGCACGGTCAGGGCGGAAGTTAAAGAAGATAATGGTATCGTTATCCTGTACGGTTGCAGTTGGAGCACCATTTTTCATAATTACAGTCGGAACTACGAACTCGTCTGTTACATCTTTTGCATAAGATGCATCAATTGCTGCAACAGCGCTGTCTGCTGTCTCGCCAACACCTTCTGTAATTGCTTTATATGCTTTTTCTACACGATCCCAACGGTTGTCACGGTCCATTGCATAGTAACGTCCGTTGATGGTTGCAATTTCACCAACACCGATTTCTTTCATTTTTGCTTCCAGCTCTTCGATAAATCCTTTTCCGGAAGTAGGTGCGGTATCACGGCCGTCTAAGAAGCAGTGTACATATACTTTGTCTAAACCTTCTTTTTTTGCCATTTCCAGAAGTCCGAATAAATGTGTAATGTGGCTGTGAACTCCACCATCGGATAATAATCCATATAAATGAAGTGCAGAACCGTTGTCTTTTACATTTTTCATGCCGGCAAGCAATACTTCGTTTTTAAAGAAATCTCCATCTTCGATTTCTTTGGTAATTCTGGTTAATTCCTGGTATACAATTCTTCCTGCACCCATGTTCATATGTCCTACTTCGGAGTTACCCATCTGTCCGTCCGGAAGTCCTACGGCAAGTCCACTGGCATTTCCCTTTACCCATGGATAATCTTTTATCAGTGCATCAATGTTTGGCTTGTTTGCCTGGGCTACTGCATTACCCTCAGTTTTGTCATTCAGACCAAAACCATCTAAAATCATCAATACGGTTGGTTTTTTACTCATGTTTTTTCCTCTTTTCTTTAAAATCTTCTATTGAAACGGATTACTCCGTTGCTGTCACATAACCATCATCATCTATGGTAATTCCCACGGAAAGGGATTCCATAAAATCAAAAATACGTCTTTTCTCACTTTCATCTGTCACCAGTGAGGTCTTGTAATTCTTCTGTATACACGGCAGAAACCGAAAATCAATAGTTCCGTCATCCCGGATGATTACCTGGGATAAGCCGGTATCTAATGTTGACGCCGAAAACCAGAAATTGCCAAGACTGTAGATAATCGGCACGCCATCCATATATTCCATGCCCTGCAGGCAATGGGTATGTCCGCCGATAATGACATCCACACCGGCTTCCACAAACTGTTTTGCAAGAGCCACCTGGTCGGAACCAAAATAGTTATTTCCTTCTGTTCCCCAGTGTACAAAAGCAATCACATAATCGCTGTTGTCTCTTGCTTCTTCTATTACTTTCAGAAACTTGTCCGGATTTAAGGTCTTTAACACGCCCGGTGTCGTCTCAGTTGCTTCCTTCGTATAATTTAAAGAGCGTTCAATCTGTGTAGCTGATACAATTGCTATTTTCTTTCCATTTGCCACAAAATATACCGGACGCATGGCATCCTTTAAATCTTTTCCTGCTCCTACATACGGAATTCCTGCCTCTTCCAGTGTATCTATGGTATCAATCAATGCAACTTCGCCATAGTCATAGACATGATTATTGGCAAGACTGACAATATCTGTTCCAAATGTTTCTAACAAGTCGACACGCTTTGGATCTGCCCGGAAAGTATAATCCTTGCCAGCTAAAGGTTCCCCTCTTGTACTGTAGGTGAACTCATTGTTTATCATCATAATGTCTGCATTATTCATTTCCTGCAATAAATCTTTGGAAAAGCAGTCATTGATTCCATTTGGCTGTCCATCCATGTGTTCCGTTGTGCCCCAGCCTTCTGCAAAATTAATATCGCCGGTAAAATCCAGCACAATCTCATCTGGCGAATTGCATGTTTTCCAGTAAACCTGCTGCAGATCCTCTTCATTCATTCCTGTTGCCTGACAATAAAGAAGCCACAACACATGAATCGAATTTCCGGTCTCTTTATACCAGATATTTACATCCTGTTCTTCCTGGGACTCTTTTGCAATATTAAGCACTGCATCTTTTCCGTAGTTGGCATAAATCCAGTTCAGAAAGCTCTCATCAATCCGGTAATCTCCGATAAACTCTTTACTGCAGGAATCCAGCAGTGCTTCGTATGCATCATCCAGATCTTCTATTACCAGCTTCTTCGTCTCCTGCTTCTCTGATTCCGAAGCTGTTTCTGTAGATTCTGTTGCTGCATATTCTATTTGTTCACTGTCTTTCTGTTCTGCATTTACTGCCGTCTTCTGCCGACATCCGCTGCAAATCATTCCAAACAATAATATTGTCAGCCCTGCTATCTGCAAAGTTTTTCTTCTCAAACCGGTATCCTCGCCCAACTCCTCTTTTCTCTCTTGTATACCCTGCTTTATTGCCGATAACATTATACACTATCTTTCTTTTTCTAACAATCCTTATTTTGCAAGCGTATTCTGGTATAGACTAAATTATCTGTGCAGGTCGTTCGTCGACAATGCCACGTAAGGGCAGAAAGGGGTACTAAGAATTTCCTCTATACGCCTTTTCTTCCCGCAACCGGTGCATATTCGCATCCATGCTCAGATGCACCTCGCAGGTACATCCCTGTGCCTGCGTTGCTAAATTGTATAGGAAATTCCAAGTACCCCTAACAGCCCTTACAAGGCTTGCCGACGAATGACCCGCACAGATAGTTTGCTGTATACCAGAATTCGATTTTCAAAATTCTACTATTAGGCTTCAAAAATATCACACTTCTTTTAACTCTATGATTTGGTTCGATATGTTGCGGACTGCCGGTATTTTCCCAATTATTCCATAGATTGGATAGAGCTTTTTCATGCCCTCCACCAGGCTTACGTCCTTTACCGGTTCAAAACCCAGCAATTCTTTTGCCAGTATGCGTCCGTTCTTTACACCCCAGGTAAATTTCGCTTTGCTGGCTTCTATGGATTTTTCTTTGATGTGTTTTACTACAAATGGAGACATGGTTTCCACCAGTACAGTTGCATCGGTAAAATGTTTTCGGATAATTGTAAATATCTTCTGCACATTCTCCTTGGAAAGATACATGGTCAGCCCTTCGATAATCACAAGAGTCGGACGTGTTTCATTGTGTAAATCGGTCTCAGCATCAAGTGTCTTATGAACCTCTTCTGCCCACGCCTCATCCATCGCAGAATGAGGAAGGACGGATACCCGCCCAGTTTCTTCTAAGAATTTTTTACGCACTTCTATGGTCACTGGCAAGTCCAGATTAAACCAGCGTAATTTCCCGTTATCTACCCGATAAAATCTGGTATCCAGACCACAGGCAATATTAATTACAACAGCATTCGGATGTGCTGTGACATAGTTTTGTACCAGTTCATCCAATACAATGGTTCGTGCCACAACGCCATTTCGCATCATGGCATCTTCCTTTGCCTTTGTGAAATCATAGTCCATCTCTTTTACGATTTCCATTGCCTTCTTATCATAGATAAGATGTCCCTCTCTTTCAGACTCCATGGCTCTTGCATAGAGTGTCTGAATCATGGTTTCCGGTACTCCGGTCATTTCAATTTTCTTCATGTGTGCTCTCCTTTCGCAACATAACAAAAGTTATATTCTGTTATGGTAAAGAAAAAAGGACACCCTCCAGATTTACATCCAGAAGGCATCCTGTCATTTTCGATTGCTGTCTCAGGATTTGCTGCCTCTCTTACATATAATTCCTGCATCAGCTTCTGATACTGTTCCACTGCCGGTCCTAAGATTGCATGAAGCAATGCTTCCTTATTGGCAAAGGAAAAGTAAAAGGCTCCGGTGGTCACATTTGCCCGCTTGCAGATGTCCCTAAGACACGCCTGCGTATAACCCTTTTCTAAAAATTCTGCTTTTCCTGCTTTGATGAAACATAATCTTGTCTGTTCTCTATTTCTTTCATTCTCACCCATAACACTCGCTATGTTAGTATAGACTAACCATTTTGTCAAGCTTCATCATTTAACATTTCTTCTAAGGTATGCCAGCCTAATACGGCACATTTTACCCGGGCAGGCATATGGGAAATATCCTTTAATGCCGAAGCTTCTTCCAGCTCGTCAATCTCTTCATCCGAAGCTTCTCCTTTTATCATTTTTAAGAATAATTCTCCTAAATGCAGTGCTTCCTCTTTCTTCTTTCCGACAATCATGCCCAGCATAATATCGGCAGATGCCTGGGAAATAGCGCAGCCATCTCCTACAAATGCACCATCTACGATTTCATCGCCATCTATTTTTAATTTTAAAAAGATATCATCTCCGCAGTTTGGATTCACGCCCTCTAATACCAGGTCGGCATCCGGAAGGTCATGCTTGAACTCCGGGTGAATATTGTGTTCGGTAAGGATTTCATTATAAAAACTTCTACTCTCCATATCCCATTCTCCTTCTGACTCCTGCTACGCTTTTCACCAGCGCATCGACTTCTTCTTCTGTATTGTAGAACATCAGGCTTGCTCTTGTAGCGGAGCGGACGCCCAGATACTCTAACAGCGGCTGTGCACAATGATGTCCTGCACGGACAGCCACACCGTCGGATTCCAATACCGCACTGACATCATGCGGATGCACGTCTTCAATGGTAAATGTCAGGATTCCGGTATGTTCTTCTGCCAGTTCCGAACCCAGCACATGAACCTTCGGAATTGCTTTCAGTCCTTCTAAGGCTCTTTTCGTAAGTGTAAGTTCACGCTCCTGCATGGTTTCAAAACCGATTTTGTTAATATAATCAATGGCGGCAGCCAGTCCCACTGCGCCTGCTGCATTGACGGTTCCTGCCTCAAACTTGTGCGGAAGCTCTGCATATTTTGCACCGTCTCTTGTTACAGAATCTATCATTTCTCCGCCGGTAAGGAATGGCGGCATTGCCTTTAAAAGTTTTTTCTTTCCATATAAGACACCAATTCCCATCGGTCCCATTAACTTGTGACCGGAAAATGCCAGGAAATCCACATCCAGCTTCTGCACATCAATCGGCATATGCGGAGAACTCTGGGCTGCATCCAACACGACTACTGCATTGCTCTTTCTTGCTCTTCGCACAATTTCCTCTACCGGTGTTGGACGTCCCAGCACATTGGACACCTGTGTGATTGCCACCAGTCTTGTTTTATCGGAGAAAGCTTCGTCTAGCTTTGCTTCACTTAAACTACCATCCTTTTCACATTCCAGATAAATAAGCTTTGCGCCGGTCTGTCTTGCCACCATCTGCCACGGCAGCATATTGCTGTGATGTTCCATAATGGAAACCACAATTTCGTCCTCCAGGCAAAGGTTATTTAAGCCATAGCTGTACGCTACTAAATTCAGGCTCTCTGTGGTATTTCTGGTAAATATAATTTCTGTCTCAGAGGCAGCATGGATAAACTGCTGAACTGTTTTTCTCGCTGCCTCATAGGCATCGGTTGCTTCCAGACTCAAAGGATAGAATCCACGCAGCGGATTGGCATTATGTTTTTCATAAAATTCCTTTTCCGCTTCAATGACGCATGCCGGCTTCTGTGCGGTTGCTGCATTGTCAAGATAGATAACATCCCGGTCTTTAAAAAGAGGAAAATCATTCTTAAAATCGTACATCCTAAATCACCTCTTCCAGCGCTTCCTTCGCAATTTTTTCTGCTGCTTCATCCTTCATCAAATCACAGATATGCTCCAATTTTGCACCTGTCACAATACGTTCTGCAGCTCCTTTATCAATACCTCTTGCTCCAAAATAGAACATGGTATCTTCATCTAATTCTCCAATGGTTGCTCCGTGATTTCCCTTTACGTCTTCCTGTGCACATAAAATCAGCGGAATGGTCTTATTTTCCACATCATCACCCAGCAGAAGTACGCTTTCCTCTTCCTGTCCTTCTGCGCCGGAGGAACCACGTTTAAAATCAATAGTTCCGCGGAAAACCTTATGTGCCTGTCCGCGAAGAGCTCCGTCAGAATTAATATAGCTCATGGTTTTCTCGCCAAAATGATTAGCTACCATATTATAGTCTAAAATCTGCTGTGCCTGACCAAGATATCCGGTCTCTGTAGCAAAATTGCTTTCTTTTCCATTCAAATCCATGCGGCATCCGGAATAGAGATTCCCTTTTCCGAGGAACAACTGGATATATTCCACCTTTGCTCCTTCGCCAATTAAATTGCCGCCTATATCACTTAATAAAGTCTCATGCTCCTGCGGCATCTGAACCTGAACTAATCTTACAGATGCACCGCTTTCGACTTTCATTCTGACACGGACTGCCAGAGATGCTTCTGCGGTACTGTCTTCCTCATTTGTGGCATCTGAAGCCACACGGCTGTCCATCACAACAGTAAGTGTACTGTTTTCTTTTGCAACTATCTCTACACAGCCTGCCGTATGTGCATCTTTTTTACCGGAAATGTGCAGTCTTACGGTTTTATCCTGTCCTGCATTATCTGCAAGAATCTGATATTTTGCAGTATTTTCTGTTGCAAAGATTGCATCTGCTTCTCTTCCGGCACCGGTTTCAATGTCCGAAAGCTGCTCTGTTTCAGTAGCTACTGCATCTCCCTCTGCTGCAATCTCACAAGGTTCTATCTTATTGCTCCATTTTATCGGAGTTTCATTTACCTTCAGCCAGTTCCAGGTAGGAGAAGGCAATTCATTGATTTTCATACTTACATTTTGTTCCATGCTCTTTCCACATCCCTTCTGCTATCCTATGCTGCCCTTCATCTCAAGGCGAATCAAATTGTTCATTTCCAGTGCGTACTCTAAAGGCAGTTCCTTGGAAACATTATCCGCAAATCCACTGACGATGCAGGCTCTTGCGTCCTCTTCACTCATGCCTCTTGACATCAGATAGAAAATTGCTTCATCACTGATGCTTCCAATCTGGGCTTCATGTCCCACATTGGCATCCTTGGTACGGATGTCCATTGCCGGAATGGTATCGGAACGGGACTCAGAATCTAACATCAGAGACTGACAGGATACTGCTGACTTCGTGCCTTTCGCTTCCTTCGTTACCACAACGGAACTACGGAAAGTACTGATACCACCATCCTTGGAAATGGAACGGGTATTCATATAGGAGCTGGTGTCCGGTGCGCAGTGTACCACTTTGGCTCCGGTATCAAGGTTCTGTCCTTTTCCTGCAAAAGTTACACCGGTAAATTCCATGCGGGCACCCTTTCCTTTTAAGACACTCATCGGATACAGATAAGATACATGGGAACCGAAGGAACCGGATACCCATTCAATGGTTCCGCCCTCTTCTACCAGTGCCCGCTTGGTATTTAAGTTATACATATTCTTTGACCAGTTCTCGATGGTGGAATAACGAAGTTTTGCCTTCTTGCCAACATACAATTCCACGCATCCTGCATGCAGATTGGCTACATTATATTTTGGTGCAGAACATCCTTCGATGAAATGAAGAGATGCTCCCTCATCTACGATAATCAGTGTGTGTTCAAACTGCCCTGCACCTTTGGCATTCAGTCTGAAATAGGACTGCAGCGGAATCTCTACGTCCACACCCTTTGGCACATAAACGAAAGAACCGCCGGACCAGACTGCACCGTGCAGTGCTGCAAATTTATGGTCATTTGGTTTTACCAGCTTCATAAAGTGCTTCTGTATCATATCTGCATATTCACCATGCATTGCACTTTCCAAATCCGTATAAATAACGCCCTGTGCGGCAACTTCTTCTCTTACATTGTGATAGACCAGCTCAGAATCATACTGTGCCCCGACACCTGCCAGGGATTTTCTCTCTGCCTGCGGAATACCCAGTCGTTCAAAAGTATCTTTGATATCCTTTGGTACTTCCGACCATTTTCCTTTCATGTTCGTATTCGGACGCACATAAGTTACGATATGATCCATATCCAGTCCTTCTATGGATGGTCCCCAGTCCGGCACTGCCATTTCATTGTAAATCTGTAAGGACTGTAAACGGAAATTCTGCATCCAGACCGGATCATTTTTTTCTTTTGATATCTGTTCTACGATTTCAGGAGTCAGACCTTCCTTCAGCTTATAGGCATCCTTCTCATCATCACGGATATCATATATGCTTCTGTCAATATCTTCTACATAGCTTTTCTCTTCCATACCTGTACTCCTTATTCGTATTTCGCAAAACCATTCTCATTTACTTCATCAATCAGGGAAGCATCTGCTGTCTTTACAATATGTCCTTCCACCATGATGTGGGTATAATCTACATGCAGTGCCTCTAAAATCTTTGTGCTGTGTGTGATAATCAAAAGGCTTCCCTTACTGCTCTTCTGGTATTCTTCGATTCCCTTTGATACGGTTCTTACTGCATCTACATCCAGTCCGGAATCGGTTTCATCCAGAATCGCAAGCTCCGGCTTTAACATCAACATCTGTAAAATTTCAGCTTTCTTTTTTTCGCCGCCGGAAAATCCTACATTCAAATCACGTTCTGCATAAGACGGATCCATCTGTAAAAGTTCCATTTTCTCTGCCAGTTCTTTCTTAAAATCATAGAAACGGACTCTCTTTCCAGTCTTCTGTTCCAATGCACTACGGATAAAGGAACTTAAGGTAACGCCCGGTACTTCCAGTGGGTTCTGGAAAGATAAGAACATGCCTCTCTTTGCGCGTTCATTCACCGGCTCTCCGGTAATATTTTTTCCCTGGAAAAAGATTTCTCCGCTCTCCACCTGATAACGTGGGTTACCAACCAATGTATAACCTAGTGTAGATTTACCGGTTCCGTTTGGTCCCATCAGTACATGTGTCTCATGTCTTCCTATTTCAAGATTTACGTCATGTAAAATATGTTTTTCTTCTACACTGACGTTCAGATTTTTAACCTCTAAAAGTAATTCTTTGCTCATTTTTCTTCCTCCTGCATCTATTGTTTCTTCTTCGCTGCTTTCTTCTCCGCTTCCTGCTTCGACTGCAGAACATCCGCCAGCGTCATTTCATCAAAATATTTATCTATCAAATCTGCCAGTCCCTTCCAGATTGGAAGTGTACAGCAGGAATCTGATTTCTCACATGGCTCCTGGTCTTCTCTCAAGCAGGATACCGGTGCAAGCGTTCCTTCTGTCAGCCGCAGGATATCACCAACCCTGTATTCTTCCGGTTTCCGCTTCAGACGATAACCACCCTTCTTGCCGCTGACTCCTTCTATCATATGTCCCTTGGAAAGAATGGCCGAAATACTCTCTAAATATTTCTGGGAAATATTCAGTTTCTCGGCAATTCCTTTTAACGGAATATATTCTTCCGCATCATGCTCCGCCAGCTCGACCATGACCTTGAGTGCATATCTTCCTTTGGTTGAAATCATGCTCTGCATTCCTCCTTTTCTTGTTCATTCGCATCATATACCCATTCGCCTACTATGTCAATGGGTGAATCGGTTCTGGTTTGTTCTTTTCGGGGAACAAAAAAACGCCACCAAATGCATTTCACCGGTAAATACTACCAATGTCATAATGCATTTCGTGACGTTTCTTATTTCTTATGAAAATATTCTATTTTCCGAAAAGCTTATTTATTGTAATTTACAATCTTTCCGAAGTCAGCCTTTAAGGAAGCTCCTCCTACCAGACCACCATCGATATCAGCTTTTGCGAACAGCTCTGCTGCATTTCCTGCATTTACAGATCCACCGTACTGAATACGGATAGACTCAGCTGTTGCTTCATCATATACTTCACGGATGCAGGCACGGATTGCGCCACAAACTTCTTCTGCCTGATCAGAAGTAGCTGTTTCACCGGTTCCGATTGCCCAGATTGGCTCGTAAGCAATAACTGCTGTTGCAGCCTGCTCTGCTGTTACGTTCTGGAATGCAATCTTAATCTGCATACGGATCCAGTCAAGGTAGATACCCTGTTTTCTCTGTGTTAAAGTCTCTCCACAGCAGATGATTGGTGTAATACCATGTTCGAAAGCTTTTAATACTTTCTTATTTACAGTCTCATCTGTCTCTGCGAAGTATTCTCTTCTCTCAGAATGTCCTAATACAACGTATTTTACGCCAGCGTCTGTAAGCATTGCCGGAGAGATTTCTCCTGTGTATGCTCCGCTCTCTTCAAAATACATGTTTTCTGCACCGATGCAGATGTTAGAACCTTTTGCTGCTTCCATTGCTGGAATAATATCAATTGCTGGTACGCAGAATACTACATCTACGTCTTCGTTTGCTACTAATGGTTTTAATTCATTTACCAGCGCAACTGCCTCGCTAGGAGTTTTGTTCATTTTCCAGTTGCCGGCAATAATTTTTTTTCTTGCCATTTTAAAATGTCCTTCTTTCTTAAATATATAAGCTTTTGCCTGCATACAGGCATGTGCTTTGATTACTTATTTATCATTTGCTGCTGCAACGCCTGGAAGCTCTTTACCCTCTAAGAACTCTAAGGATGCTCCACCACCTGTTGAGATATGGCTCATCTTGTCACCGAATCCAAGCTGGTTAACTGCTGCTGCAGAATCTCCACCACCGATGATGGTTGTTGCATCTGTATCAGCTAAAGCTTTTGCTACAGCAATAGTACCTGCTGCAAGAGTTGGGTTCTCGAATACACCCATAGGTCCGTTCCAAACAACAGTCTTAGCAGTCTTAACAGCATCTGCGAAAAGTGTCTGTGTCTTAGGTCCGATATCACAGCCTTCTCTGTCTGCCGGCATCTTGTCTGCATCATAAGTTTCTACTTCAACTGGAGCATCGATAGGATTTGGGAAATCTTTGATTGTTACAGCATCTACCGGAAGAAGAAGTTTCTTTCCAAGTTTCTCTGCCTTTGCCATCATTTCTTTACAATAATCGATCTTAGTATCATCTACTAAAGAGATTCCGATTTCATATCCTTTTGCTTTTAAGAATGTGTAAGCCATACCACCACCGATGATTAAGGTATCACATTTCTCAAGTAAGTTGTTGATTACATTTAATTTATCAGCAACTTTTGCACCACCAAGAATTGCAACGAATGGTCTTACCGGATTCTCTACTGCATTTCCAAGGAAGTCGATTTCTTTCTGCATTAAGTATCCAACTACTGCAGTGTCAACTAACTGTGCAACACCTACGTTAGAACAATGTGCTCTGTGAGCTGTTCCGAATGCATCATTTACAAATACATCACAGATAGAAGCAAGGTCTTTAGAGAAAGCTTCTCCGTTCTTTGTCTCTTCTGGTCTGAAACGTGTATTCTCAAGTAAGATAACATCGCCATCGTTCATAGCTGCTACTGCTGCTCTTACGTTCTCACCAACAACTTCAGGGTCAACAACGAATTTAACTTCCTGTCCTAATAACTCTGTAAGTCTTGCTGCTACTGGTGCAAGAGTTTTGGTCTGTTTGTCTTCTTCTGTTTTTACTTTTCCTAAATGGGAGCAAAGGATAACCTTTCCACCATCAGCGATTAATTTCTTGATTGTAGGAAGTGCTGCAACCAGACGGTTCTCGTCTGTAATCTTTCCTTCTTTTAATGGTACGTTGAAATCACATCTGCAAAGAACGCGAAGTCCTTTTACATTAATATCATCTATAGATTTTTTATTTAATGACATATTAAGTAGTCTCCTTTAAATTTTATTTCTAATAGCAAGAAAGAGCCCGGTCCCAAAAGACCGGACCCTTTTCCTGAGTCTTATCTGCACTCTGGCAGCCTGTCGCTTAAAAAAGTAGTCTACCGTGCAGTGATTGTTCGTTAAACTACGGGAAACACGCTTTGCGGGTTTCTCTCATAAATTATGCTAACTCGCTGAAGTATTTGATTGTACGAACCATCTGAGATGTGTAGCTGTTCTCGTTATCATACCAAGAAACAACCTGTACTTCGTACTGATCATCAGATACCTGGTTAACCATGGTCTGTGTTGCATCGAACAGAGAACCGAATCTCATTCCAACGATATCAGAAGATACGATTTCGTCTTCGTTGTATCCGAAGGACTCGTTAGCTGCTGCTTTCATAGCTGCATTGATATCTTCTTTTGTAACGCCAGCTTTCTTAACAACTGCTGTTAAGATTGTTGTAGATCCTGTAGGGGTTGGAACACGCTGAGCAGATCCGATTAATTTTCCGTTCAGTTCTGGGATAACAAGTCCGATAGCTTTTGCTGCACCAGTGCTGTTTGGAACGATGTTAACTGCTGCTGCACGAGATCTTCTTAAATCACCTTTTCTCTGTGGTCCATCAAGAGTCATCTGATCACCTGTGTAAGCATGGATTGTTACCATGATACCAGACTGGATTGGAGCATATTTATTTAATGCATCAGCCATAGGTGCTAAGCAGTTTGTTGTACAAGAAGCTGCTGAAATGATTGTATCAGATGCTTTTAATGTCTCATGGTTTGTGTTGTATACGATTGTAGGAAGGTCATTACCTGCTGGAGCAGAAATAACAACTTTACGAGCACCTGCATTGATGTGTGCCTGTGCTTTCTCTTTGCTTGTATAGAAACCTGAACACTCTAATACAACGTCAACTTTTAATTCACCCCATGGGCAGTTGTTTGCATCTGGGAATGCATAGATTTTGATTTCTTTTCCACATACGATGATAGAATCATCTGTGCAGGATACTTCATCAGCATGCTCATATTTACCCTGAGAAGAATCATATTTTAACAAGTGTGCTAACATTTTAGGGCTTGTTAAATCGTTGATTGCTACTACTTCATATCCTTCTGCTCCGAACATCTGTCTGAAAGCAAGACGACCGATACGGCCGAAACCATTAATTGCTACTCTTACTGCCATTTTAGTTTCCTCCTAAAATATTAATTTTATATCTTTTGACTTACTGTGATTCACAGATTGTCAAAATTTTATCAGCAAATTCATTTTACCTAATTCCTCTTTATAATTCAAGATGTAAATGCAAAATATTTGTGATTTTGTGGTAAATTTTACAGTTTGTTTAGAAATGGTATGATTTTTGCTCCGTTTTTTGCTATACTGTACCCTGTAAATGACTTACAACAGAATGATAACCAGAAAGGATAAAAAATATGTCTATCAAAGCAGATTGTCATCTTCACTCTTCTTTTTCCGGAGATGCCCAGGCTCCCATGCCGGAGATGATCGATAAAGGGATCTCTCTGGGACTGGAAACCATGTGTTTCACCGAGCATAACGATTTTGATTATCCAAATACTGAGGAGGGACCCGGCAGTATCTTTTTGCTGAATACAGATTCTTATTTGTATGACATCCTCCGCTGCCGCGCCAAATACGAAGGGAAAATGCGGGTTCTCTTCGGTGTGGAATTAGGCTTGCAGCCGCATCTGGCCGACCGAGACGAAGATTTTACTTCCGCCTATGATTTTGATTTCGTCATTGGCTCTACCCACCTGTGCCGGGGAATGGATCCCTATTACCCCGAATATTTTGAGAAGTTTTCCTCCGAGGAGGAAGCCATCCGTGCTTATTTTGCAGAGACGCTGGAAAATCTGAAATGCCATGACGATTATGATGTCTTAGGGCACTTGGATTATATCGTCCGTGTGGCGCCTTCCAAGGACAAAAATTACTCCTACGATAAATATAAGGATGCCATCGATCCGATCCTGGAACTGTTGGTTCACAGCGGCAAGGGCCTGGAATTGAATACCGGAAGCTTCCGCTATGGTCTCAGACAGCCTCATCCCTGTACCGATGTTCTCCGCCGCTATCACGAACTGGGCGGCGAGATCATTACCGTTGGCAGTGATGCCCACAAAGCACAGGATGTAGGATCCTATCTGGATCTGGCCTCCGAGATTCTGCAGCTGTGCGGTTTCAAATATTATACGATCTATGAAAAACGCAGCCCGGAATACCACAAGCTGTAATTTTCTTTATTTCCTATCCTCCAAGCTGAATGTGTTCCTTCATCAGCTCGCGAAGCAACGCATCCGCTGTCCATGAGACATTATACGGTGTCACAATCGCCTTCAGGGCAACCGGTGGTAAGCCGGTTGCCTTATATTCTGCCAGGAATGCATCCACCTGTTGCGAATCCATTCCGGAAAACACCAGCATTTCCATTGCAAAATCAGGACCGTTATATATTTTTCCATTCTTATGAAAACCGCTGATTTCCGCCAGTGTTCCGATCTTCTGTCCATAGTCCCTGCGGTTCACCGCCGTCACATCCACACCTATTTTCTCCGCTGCCACACGCACAGCCCGGTCTTTTTGTGTACTCACGCCAAACAATAATATTTTTGCCATTATATTTCCTCACAGTCCATCACCCGGAAGCCGTTCTTTTCCAGCAATTGTGCAAATACTCCCTGTCCGGGGATGAGTTTACCGGTAAAGTTTCCATCATAAATCTGCTTTACGCCGCAGCTGGGGCTTCGTGACTGTAAGATTGCCAGATCGATGCCATTCTCTTTGGCGATCCGCAGAGCCTCCTCTGCGCCTTCCCGAAACTGCCTGTCCACATTTACGCCTTTACAGTTTATGACCTCACCGCTCACGATCTCCGACGGATCCCTCGGGGTCGGAAGTCCTCCCAGCACCTCAGGACATACCGGGATCACCTCATGCCCTTCCAGATATTTTGCCACACGCTCGCTGTAATTATTTTTCCCGTTATATTTACAGTTTTCGCCCAGCAGACAGGCACTGACCAGTATTTTCATCGTGATCTCCAGCTTTCCGTTATTATGTCTGTTACAATAGCGGCGCGATCAGGCGCATGATACACTGCCAGCCTCTCACTGCCATATTTTTCCTTCCATCCCGGTATTTATCGGTGACTTCCTCACTATCCTGTAACAGCTTATCAAAATCCGCCTCAATATCCCGGATGGCATCACAGCCGTGCATCCACACACCGTTTTCAAAATGATGATAAAGACTTCTGTAATCCAGATTTATGGTTCCTACGACGCCTACTTTGTCATCACAGACAAAAGATTTTGCATGTAAAAATCCCGGCTGGTATTCGTAGATCTTTACACCTGCTTCCAGAAGCTGCTTATAATAAGACTGTGTCAGCAGGAATACCATTTTTTTGTCCGGGATACCTGGTGTCATGATCCGGACATCCACACCGCTTTTTGCAGCGAGGCACAGGGCGGTCATCATCTCATTATCTATGATCAGATATGGTGTGCAGATATAAACATAGTTTTTGGCGCGATTGATAATATTAAGATAAACGTTCTCTCCTACGATCTCATCGTCCAGGGGGGAATCGCAGAATGGCTGGACATAACCGTTTCCCGGAAATTCGTTGGGGTGCCACCTGTGCGGAACATAATTTCCGAAATCAAGAGAAGTATCTGTTCTGGTAACGATTCCCCACATATACAGGAACATAGCTGTCATATTCCAGACGCCTTCTCCTTTCAGCATAACGGCTGTATCCTTCCAGTGGCCAAACCGTTTTCGCTGATTGATATATTCGTCAGCCAGGTTGATGCCGCCGGTAAAACCGGTCCAGCCATCGATCACACAGATCTTACGGTGGTCACGGTTATTCTGGATTATATTAAGAATCGGACGGAACCGGTTGAATACTTCGCATTTGATTCCTCGCCGGCGCATCTCCTGATCATACTTGTATGGCAATGTGGTAAGGCAGCCGAAGCCATCATAGATCAGTCGGACATCCACTCCTTCTTTAGCCTTTTTTTCAAGGATCGTCTGCCACATTACCCCGTCATTTACGATGAAATATTCGATAAAAATAAAATGCTTTGCCTGCTCCAGTTCATGCACCAGAACCGGAAACATATCATCTCCTACCTGAAAATACTCTGCTGTGGTATTCTCGTGAACCGGATATCTTGAATATTGCCAGATGTAATCCGACTGGATCCTCATGGAACGGTCGTCTTCGTTTAAACGTTTTCTTGTGAGCTCTGAGCCTTCCAGGTATTCAGCAGTTTCATCAATAAGATTCTGATAATGCTGCTCCATTACAGCGCCGATCCGTGACTTACCGAAAAGAAGGTACAGGGAAACACCAAATACCGGAAAAATAAGGATCAGCATCGTCCAGGCGAGCTTATAAGATGGATTGATCTTTTTATTTACGATCCACAGAACAACCAGAAAACCTATGGCCTGCATTCCGATCGTCACCCATCTGGAGTATTCCATAAGCCGGAAAAGGGCGATCAGCAGCCATGCCAGCTGCACAACAAGAGCCAGAGCTACATAAAAAATTCGATTAAATAATAATTTAAGGAGCGATCGCAATGGTTTGATAATCAGTTTAATAAACAAATTCATATTTCTTTCCTTCGTCAAACGTTCCTGTTTCTATTTAATTAAAAATCCCTGACCATACAGCCAGGGATTTTTGCGCACAATTAATTATATTTACGTTTTCTTGCGGCTTCAGATTTTTTCTTACGACGAACGCTTGGTTTCTCGTAATGCTCTCTTTTGCGGATTTCCTGCTGGATACCTGCTTTTGCACAGCTTCTCTTGAATCTGCGAAGAGCGCTATCTAAAGTCTCGTTTTCTTTTACGATAACGTTTGACATAGACTCACACCTAACCTCCCTCCAGTTGTAGATTGTGCTAAAATACAACTGTCTGGGTATTTTTCTTGCACGAGTGTTATTATATAACATAGCTGTGACATTCGTCAACATTTTTTGGCTAAATTTAGGAAAAAATTATGAGTGTTTTTTAGTGAATCTGTCCTTCCAGGATTCCGGCTGCTGCTTCGATTGCCTCGCCTGCCTTCTCCGGATTCTTTCCACCAGCCTGAGCCATATTCGGACGTCCGCCACCGCCGCCGCCAACGATTGCAGCAACAGCTTTGATCAGGTTTCCTGCATGTGCTCCTGCTTTCTGTGCAGAATCAGTA
>OOIG01000622.1_pt1 | contig 29932 bp, 18 predicted proteins | sample 1692091 | NCBI WGS metagenome assembly OOIG01 (sample SAMN06348188, study PRJEB24527) | human gut metagenome | biome: human gut; feature: ankylosing spondylitis patient; material: feces | host: Homo sapiens | place: China | collected 2015-10 | reverse complement strand
ACCAGGAGAATAACGCGAAGGCATACATCACAATAGAAATGGAAGAAGCCGTGCGGCTGCTGGATGCAGAACGCGCGGCGGGATAATATGCCGTCCACCCTGTAAACAGACATCCGTCTGCTTGCAGGGTGGGCATACATCTGATATAATAATGAAAACGCAAGGCAAAGGAGGCAGAACGATGATAAAGGGATGGATCATGAGCGGAGATATTGCGGTCGCGTCCTTTCATGGCAGAGTTGTAACACCGATTCTGCCGGAGCGATGCCCGCTTTGTTTTCAAAATGGCGGCGATCTTGAAGCGTGGCTGGAGTCAAGAGCCATTGACCGGCACCGCACAAACAGCAGGATTCTGAAGCGCATTCTTCGCCTTGGCGATACGTCCGATCTGAACACGGCGCTCCATGTGCACGGCGCGACGATCACAGATAATTACTGGGTCAAGACAGCGGATGAAGCCGGGCTTACCTGGGCAGATGTCGGCTTCCGCGAAAACTATTTTGCCGACCTGGCACTCAGCGGCCGGTTCAGCAGCATTGCAAAGAATTACACACCGGAGGAGCTGCGCACGGCAACGCCCGAGCTGACGAACATCGGCAGCTATGAAAAATGCTGGCGGCAGCAGGATGGCCATTGGGTCATGGTGAAGAGCGGAACGCCGGAAGAACATTTTTCCGAGATTTTCACGGCGGCGCTCGGCAAGTACCTTGGCTTTGACATGGCGGAGTATGCGCTGGACGGCGCATATGTCGTTTCAAAGGATTTCACGGAGGGCCGGCTGAATTTTGAGCCGATGGCAAATCTGGTGCAGGACAACGAGGACTATGACTACAACTATGATGTCCTGCAAAATCTAAATCCGTCGCTTCTGAAACCCTATCTGGATATCCTGTTTATGGACGCGCTGGTGTTCAACGTTGACCGCCATACGCAGAACTACGGTCTGCTCCGCTCCCGCGAAACGGGCGAAATTCTCTCGATGGCACCGAATTTTGACAACAACATGGCGCTGATCTCCAGAGGCTACGCAAGCGACCTGAGCAGAATTGCAAATCCACTCATCGGGCAGTTTCAGGAACTGCTGCGAGAGAAGAATATCCAGTATCCCGTTCAAAAGCTGACAAAAGAAACTTTAGAGGTTATCGTGAACGAAACCATGCCGGATGTGGAAATTCACAGAGATTACGTTGTCCAGTTTGTCTGGCAGAATTATGAGCGTCTGTGCGCAATGTAAGCAGGAACCGAATCGGCAGTACACTTCAATGTGTGCTGCCGGTTTTTTGCGCACTTTTTGTTGAACCTGCCGTACTCCATACGTATAAGAGAAGTATAGGAGGTAAAATACAATGCTAATTTCTATCGATCATGGGAACAAACAGGTAAAGACGATCCATCATGCGCCGTTCACGTCCGGGCTGGTATGCAGCGAGGTACGGCCATTTGGCGGTGAAACGCTGACCTATCAGGGACGGTATTATACGCTCACCGACCAGCGGATTCCATATCGCCGCGACAAGACGGAAGACGAACGCTTCTTCGTACTGACGCTTTTTGCGATTGCGTATGAACTGGAAGCTGCGTCTTTCTACGGAGCGGGCCCGGTGCGTGTGCAGCTTGCGGTCGGCCTGCCGCCGGCACATTACGGTGCGCAGCAGAAACGGTTTGCGGAATATTTTCTGAATCGAGGCACGGTCAGCTTCACGCTGCATGACAGGCAGTACGAGATTCTGATCGACGAGGTCAGCTGCTATCCGCAGTCGTATGCCGCGGCCATTACGGTATTCCAGACGCTGCAAAGCAGCCCCAGAGCGCTTATCATTGATATTGGCGGTTTCACGGCAGACTATCTGCTGCTCCGGAACGGCGAGGGCGACCTGAGCGTCTGCGATTCGCTGGAGAACGGCGTGATCCTGCTCTACAACCGGATCAAATCGCGTGTCGCAGCCGAACAGGACTTGCTGCTGGATGAGGCGGAGATTGACGCGATCCTGCTCGGCAGGGACAGCGGACAGCCCGATGCAGTATTGCAGATTGTGCGGCACCAGGCACGGGAGTTTGTCAGCGACCTGCTCAGTTCGCTGCGTGAGCGGATGCTGGAGCTCAAGAGCGGGAAGGTAATCTTCACAGGCGGCGGCGCTGTTCTGCTCCGGCAGCAGATCGAAGCGTCGGACAAGGTGCGTGATCCTATTTTCATCGAGGACATCGCCGCAAATGTGAAGGGCTATCAGCTTCTATATCAGGCGGAACGGATTGGTAGACGCAATGGATACTAAAAAAGACCCCGGAAAATTCACGATCCGCTTCTGTATGTCCGACCCAAGGCAAAAGTGGGCCGTCGAGGAATTGAACGCCCAGGGACGCCTGAAGGCACAGTTTCTGACCAATGCCATTCTGCATTACGTTGGAATTGAAAACGGCAGCGGTGGCCCCTCACGGGCCGAGCTTGAAGCAATCGTCCGTTCCATACTGGAAAACACTCCACGGTCAAGCCAGACGGCTGGAGCGCCAGCAGAAAGCAAGGTGTGCGCCAATGCGGCACCGAATACATTCTTAACAGAAGAAAACCTTAATACGATTGCGGGCACGCTGAAAGCGTTCCGCAAATAATGTCAGCTACAGAATCTCCACAGAAGATTTGCAGATCTTCTGTGGAGTTTTTTATAAGTACACCAGCGCAGTGGGTAAACGGACATTTTAAGACTATTATAAAGTATGATTGCCTCCGACAGTATAAAAAATCAAGATAATATGAATTTATAAAGGTATATCTACCTCTATACATTTCTGTATCATTTTAAACGTGCCAGTTAAAATATAAGTAGCATTTTTTAGAAGCTGAGGTGGCGTATGTCCGTATCGTACAAAGTAATTGGCCGGCATATTCAGGAAGTGAGAAAACGAATGAAATTGACGCAACGGGAAGTCGCAGAAAAACTGAATATGTCTGATACGTATTACAGAAAGATCGAGCGCGGGGAATGCCGTGCGAATTTAGAACGTTTAGCTCAGATCAGCGTGCTGCTGAATGTCCCGTTGGAGGATCTGCTCAGCGGCTGCATGGAGAATGCCGTGCCGAGCAATGCGGACAATCCACAAAAGCTCAGTCTTGCCAGTCAGTTTTCAGAAATTGCTTACGGCTGCTCGGAGAAAAGCCGCAACCTTATGCTGCGTGTATGCAGAGACATTGCGCAGGCTGACAGAGAATAAAATACTGATTCCCCATTGCCCGTTCATTTGAGCGGGCATTTGCTTTTCACAGCGGTGCGGTCAACGATGGAAAAGCGATCATATCCAGCAAAGTCCGGAGGCGTAAACACAGACCGTGAGCAATGATCCCGCAAATACCAGCTTCTCCGTATATATCCGCTGTTATAGCATCTATGACTCTCAGGCTCCGCCGCATCGAATCTTTCCACGGTGCAGAAATCCCCCGTATCCGTCTGTTTTGTCCGAACAACAGAACAGATCAATACGGAGGATGCTATGCAATATAGAAACAGCGGAGCAAGCGAAGAACATGTGATTCAGAACCAGTTTACCGCATATTTGCTGGTGGCGCTGCGGCGAAGAAAGAGCGCGTTTCTTTCCCGCCGCGATAGCCACCAGCAGCATGAACAGCCTATAAAATCAAGCGACAATGTGTTTGCGTCCACTTATGACATGGAAGACGCAGTATGCAGGGCGCTTGATCTGCAGACCGAATATGCCGCACTGATACGACTTCTGGAAAAGCTTCAGGAGCGCGACAGACTGATATTTCTTTCCAGAGCGTTGGAAGAACGCTCATTTGCAGAGTTGGCCGACGAATTTCATATAGGCTATAAAGGAGTAGCCGCGATTTATTACCGCACGATCCAGCGAATCAAAAAAGAAATGGAGGAACGATAATGAATTTCCTGGAACTGCTGATCTGTGCCAAAGCCGGAGACAACGAAGCTGCTGAACGCATCCTGACGATGTATCAGCCTATTTTGGTGAAGGAATCTGTCCTTGATGGAGCGCTCGACGAAGACCTGTATCAGGAACTTTGTCTGCAGCTGTTTCTTTGCATTCGGAAATTCCGTATTTAATCATGTCTAAACAGGAAGGATGCCTCTTTCGGGGCATCCTTCTTTTCATATGGCAGATACGCAAATGGAATCCACTCAGCTGCAAGAGATAGCAGTAATATATAAATAGTGGAAAAATACCCCGAAAACTTTTCCCAAAGCACAGCACTTGGGGATTATCGGTTGAATTTCTCCGTAATTTCAGTGGCCTTCGGCGCGCTGACCAGAATGCTTGACGGCGAATAAACTTTACGAACAAATATCCAGAAGTGCGATTTTTTGAATTGCACGCCGCTTGGATTCCAAAGATGGATGCACATACAACTTTAGAGTGGTGCGAACGTCTGCATGACCCAACAACTCGCTCAGACTTTTGACATCCATGCCTGTTTCAATGCAGCGTGTTGCGAATGTGTGCCGCAGCACGTGGAAATTTCGGTATCGGATATTGCATCGCTTCAGGAAGCCGCTGAAATAGTAACGAAGCGTTCGAGGCTCCATCGGCTTATCTGTCCGGCCTGTCAGGATATACGCGTGTTCAGGCAAGCCGCGGACTGCGGTTTTCAGATAGCAAAGCAAGTCCGATGTGAGCGGGATCACGCGCTCCGAAGCGTCGCTTTTCGGTGTTTGCACCAGCAATTCTGTTTTCTTGCCTGTCTGAACCCGCTGCACGGCGCGTGAAATGTCTATCGTACCGGCTAAAAAGTCGATATCGGATACCTTCAGCGCACATATCTCGCCAATCCGCATCCCAGCGCACAAGGCCAGAAAAATGCCGGTATTTTTTTGATTTGGCACGTCCTGAATCGCCGTTGCTATCCGCTGCACTTCCTGATCTGAAAAGACGCGCACACGCTTTTGCTTGTATGACGGCAGCGGCATATTCAGCGCATCCGTGTAAATGTGAAACTCCTTCTGCGCAAAGCGGAGCGCGCTTTTCAGCAGTACAGCCAAATCGCGCACGCTCTTTTCAGAGAGCGGGCCGCCGGTGCGCAGATTTCCGCATTTCCGTTTCTCAGCCAGATACCCAGAAAGTTCTTTCGCCGTCAAACCTGCGACACGGCGCTTGCCGAGCTTCGGAAGAATATGAAGGTCAATGACAGTCTTGTAGCGGGCATATGTGGACGGCTTCACATCCGCATGACTTAGAAACGATTCAAAAAGCTGATTTACCGTCAAAACGGATGTTCCGGCGCTGCGTGGCGCAGGTTCCGGCGTACACGCCCGAAGCCGCTCACGGATCTTATTCCGAACGTCTGCGCAGCTCCGCCCATAAACGGATACATATTGCGCACGTCCATCCGGCTTCCTGCCGCAGATATAACGGCCCTCCCAGCGTCCATCCCGACGCTCATAGATGTTCTCGCCTGTGTTTGACAAGAGAATCCTCCTCCCCAATAAAATGCTGTTACCAGAATGCTGACGGCGATTTGACTTTTTTGCGAAGCACGAAACCGGCAAACTCCATAGAATCAGCGAACATATATTTGTCTTCCCGATATTTTCTTATCGTTTTACTTGAAAATGAGTGGGAATCAGATTGACAATTTTCTGCCTTGTTGTATAATATGAGTGAAATAGGGCGAAAGTCATGGAACTCGTCTGGTTTCAAAGTGCTGTGCTTTGGGATATACGAACGCCGTAGATTCTATTTTAGTATGGCACGGTGAGCAAAGTGTAATACTGCTCAATTTTACAATTTCATATCGTTGGTTTTTGTTTGCTGAGGATGTGTAATCACAGGTCGCGGCCGGTTGGACTGAGCCTGTGATGAAAGAGGAAGGCTGTGCGCATTGGGAGTGTGCGCGGCTGCTCGCCCGGAGCCGTAAGGATGAGCAAGATCCAAAGTGATCCGTGGGGAAGCGTAAGACAGCGCTTGTTCGCGGGTCATGTGGCCGAAAGGCCGCCATTGTGGGGTTCCCCATGAGAAGGTAGGAATCAGAGCGCGGATGCGATCTGCATCCATAGTCCGAGTCGGAAGAATTGCTATTCTCGCTGCATGGGATTCTGTTTGGTTTCTGATCCCGCGACGTGCAGGAGGCGAACGAAAACGTATGGTAGGCAGCACGATGATCTGCTTATCGTACTTGGCACGGGCGTCAATTTGTTTCCCTTTTACGGAACAAATGGCGCTTTTTTGCTTGTGCCAAATCCAGATTATCCCATCATAGGGATGGTATGCGAAAAAGTACGATAGGAGGAGCATCATGCACGACGAACAGCAACGCCAGCCGGACGCGCGAACCCAGCAGGTTCTCAGCCGCGTCAGGCACATCATCAACAAAAAGAACACCCAGTTTATTCTCGACCACCAGCACGACAGCCTTGCGGCGCTGTCATTGTACCTGCGGGACTGCATGGAGGATATCGGCCATCCGCCCGCGCGGGTGGAAGTTATCGGCGGCGATTTCTTGGAATACCGCTTTGGCTCGTGGCAAAAGGCGCTGCGCAGCGTCTACGACGGCAAGGCCGCCGAATTCCTGAAAAATCCCCCGGCGTTCGCGAACCGGAAGATCGTGCGCGACCTCTGCGCGGCAGCGGGGGTGCAGCTATGAAGGACAAGCCGTTTTACTATCAGGATAACCGGGCGCTGCACGAACGGAAAATGAACGAGGCCGCGCGGTTGGAAATTTCCCGCCGGAACATTGAATTCATCTTGGAGCACCAGAGGGATTCGGCAGCAGAGCTTGCCGCGTATCTGCGGCGATGTCAGGTGGAGCTGGGGCACGTCCCGGCGCAGTCGGAAGTCCTCGGCGGCGATCTGCTGGCCCTTCGCTTCGGCTCGTGGGGCAACGCGCTGGCATACAGCGGCTTTCCGGTCAGCACCGGTCAGGCCGTGAGCAATTTCCCGCTGGAACGGACAGCGCTGTTCCAGGCTGAGTACGAACGCCAGTCCGCGCTGCACGCGCAGGCGAAAAAAGACCGTAAAAAAGCGGCCGAAGCCGCTCGGCGCGAACAGAAGTCCGAGAAAAAGCGCGCGGCAAAGGCCGCCGAAGTGCAAACATAGATTTTCTTTCAAAGAATATGAAATCTATTTGGAGAAAGGAAATCACAGAATGAAAAAACGTCAGATTCCCCTTCAGGGCAAAGGCCGGCGCTTTCGGGCAGACCTTTGGCTGGATGAAAAAATCACCGGGCGGACGCTGCATGCGCTGCAGATGCGCGGCATCAAGTTCCCCGATGGCTGGAATCCCCGGAAAACGCCGGAGTTCAAGCAGGAATACCAACGCCAGCTGACGCAGTTCCGTCAGCAGCAGGCGGCAAAGAAAGCGGCGAAAAAAGAAGCACGGCGCGAGGCGCAGGCGCAATCACCAGCGTCCGTACCGAAAGCTGAAAACGCTTCACAAGAATAACGGATGCGATCCGCGTGGGAGCGGATTTGCAGATAGACCGGCCCCATCCCCCTGGGGCTGACTGCCAATGCGCCGATCCCGGCGCACCGAGTCTCCCCGGCTTTGTATTGGGAACACAGAGCCGGGGAACCCCCTTTCACGAAACCAGCGGGCCTTCGCCCGTCCCAATAAAAGGCGATACGCGCCGACAACTGAATAGCTGCAGCAGGAAAGGATACTGCTTCCGGGGAAGCGCCGCGACGATAAGAGCGCGCCAAGGAAGCGGAAAACGTGGTCACCACATGGGCGCGTGGGAGCACAGGAAACGATACTGGATCTGTAGTGTGTCAGCATGTATTTAGCGGCGAGTTGTTCCGCCGTTAGATAAAAGCCGCTTCTCAAAAGCGCACGGGAGAAGCGGGATACAGAATGTGCATTCCGCGCAGGACATCCCGACTGCGCGGGCAAAAAGAAACCGGGAAAATACAATATAGGAGGAAGAACTATGAAAAAGTTCACAGCAATCCTTTTGGCGGTTGTGATGCTCTTCGCTTTGAGCGCGAGCGCATTTGCAGCTACCAACTCGCTCGAAACTGATTACGCCATCGGCGACGGTCTTGGCGTATCGGTCGACCTTGACATTGAAGGCATGTACTTCGACGGCGTAGACATCCTGAACACAGCCACGAACGGCTACTATCCGTTCAGTTTCTCGCTGATTGTGAGCAACCGCTCGAAGGTCGCCAGCGTCACCGTCAGCAACGGCGGCTCGTTCCATTGGGCGTATGAAGAAGATGGCAACGGCGGCTATGTGACCGACGAGGACGGCAACTACGTCGAGAGCACCACGACGAAGTACGGCGTCGTCGTTCTGCCCACGACCTCGGCTTCCACCGTGACCGTCACCGGCACGGGCAATATCGGTTCGGCAACGTTCAGCTGCGCACAGCCCAGCGGCGGCACGACGGCAGCCGGTGCGGCGCTCTACGCTTACCTTCCGGCTCCCGCGCAGTTCGTCAACGAGGGCGTGACGAACGGCGGTTGGGGCGATGCGTATGACAGCAACGGCACGGTCAAGGCTACCAGCTCGACCGGCGTCTCCCTCGGCTTCTTCGGCGGCTACGCCGTCTATGAGTTCGAGAACCCGATCGCCGACGATCCCACGCACCCCTACGGCGCGGACTTCATCGTCTACGGCAACGCATTCTGGAACAATTCCGAGGCTGGCTGCATCCAGGTCTCCCAAAACGGAACGGATTGGTACGACATCGCGGGCTCGATGTATTACACGAAGAGCACCACGGGCGCAACCATCACCTATACCAACCCGAACACGGATACATCCGAACTGAGCGAGGATGAACCGGGCGCTGTCGGCGTACTGGCAGACGTTCCTTACGCTTTGACGGTAGGCACAACGACGACCGGTGGAACGGTGGCGAAAAACACGTTCCACAACCACAGTTGGTTCCCGATGAACGCGAACTACTTCATCACCTCCGGCACACGCGCGGCGATGGATAAGGTTGATACGCTTCCGTTCGTCAGCAGAACGACGCGCGAGAGCGGCATCACCGACACCCTGACCTTTACCGGCACGCTCCTGACCGACTACCCCGGCACGGGCAAGACGGATCAGATCGGCTTCGGCTACTGCGACGTGCATCCGAACAAGACGCTCGGCGGCACCATCGCCTACAACCCGTATCAGACCTTCACCAGCAGCAGCGACTATGATACCAAGGTTGCGGGCACGAGCGGCGGCGACCCGATCGACATTGCATGGGCAGTCAAGTCCAACGGCACACCGGCCAATCTGGACTCGATCCGATATGTGCGTATCTACACCGGCATGGCGCAGATGAACGGCATCTTCGGTGAGATTTCCACTGAGGTCTGCGGCGTTGCAGCCTGCACGGGCAGCACGACGGAAACGGCGGCTACCCCGACAATCAGTGTGGACGGAAGCACAGTAACGACAACGAATGGCGGCATTCTGCCTCTCAGCAAAAAGAGCGGTGATTATACCGTGAATGTAACTGGTACTGGCTATGTCTACATCAATGGCGTCGCAACTACTTCTGCCACGATTACGCCGACGCGCACGGGAACGAAGGTACAGATCATTGTTCAGAATGGTGAAGCTGCGCCGTACGTTACTTATTTGAACCTCCAGAAAAAATGAGCATTGATTTACATCTCTTAAAGCAGGCGGGCAAATTTGCCCGCCTGCCCATTTTTATCATGCTGTGCGTAGCAATGCTTTTCAGTTGCATTGCGCCGACCTTTGCTGTTAATACAATTCCAACTGCCAGCGTTACAAGCACCGGCGGGACGTTAAAGGATAGCGTACTGGGATTCAAGGAAGACGGCGTTTATGGCGGCTATATTTATATCGTCGAAGTTTCCAAGGAAGCAGAAGCTGTTACCATCGAGATAGCAGGAGGTTTTTCTGAGGATATTCCTTATGCAATTACGCCTCTCGGCGATGACGACTATGACGCGCCAGATTTGGATACGGACGATTATAGCTATAATGGAAACGCGCTTACGTTCACGCTGAAAGACGTATCTTATAATTCGCCGGTTTTGATTTACGACCCACCATTAGCCCAAGAAACATCATTTGCAAAATGGATGAATTATTCATTCTATATGATCCGTGCATTTGCTGCAAATGATGATTTGATTGCTATCCTATGCTATCAGGCAGCTGATGCAAATGTCGATAAATCTAAGCTGGAAGAAGCACTCGACGCAGTTCCAACCTCCGGATACTATACTTCCGATGACCGCTACAACGGCAAGACGGAGAGCAAAACCGGATTTTGGAATGAAATGCAGGTAATCGTGGACGCGGCGCAAGCTGTGTACGACAATAAATCAGCAGCACAGAGTGCCGTGAACGCGGCAGCAAAAACGCTGGATCAGAAAGATCCAGACAGCGAATTATCCAAAGCTATCGCAAACCTGATCCCAACGTCTCAAGTCAACCCGACAGGACTTCATGAGACGCTGCCGCTCTACAGCGACCTCGAGGAAAAAGGCTACTCCACTGACAGCTGGGCTGCGTTCTACCGCAAGAGAACGGACGCACAGAATCTGTATGACAGTCTGTTCACGAAGGACGCAGACGGAAACGTCACGGCGACAGACGAAAACAGCTCCGTCAAGCATCCGCAGGAGACGGTAGATGCACTGGTTGAGGCGCTGAAGGAAGCCAAAGCCGGTCTGGACACCCGTGTTCACAGCCTGCTGCAAGCGGTCACTGACAACGCGCTTGCCGGTATCTCGCTCTACGCAGGCTATTACGACACGCTGAGCGCGGACGACTACACCAGCGATAGCTGGCAGGCCTATGTGACAGCGCGCGCCAATGCGCTGAACACCGCGAAGGAACACGGAACATTCACCTCCACAATGGGTGTAAGCGAAGTAGGGATACAGGCAGACGCGTTCAACCGTCTCCGCAGCGCGTATTTCAGCCTTGTTCCGAACGCGGATAAGATCACAGTACACGTCTCGCTGACCGACGAATTAGCGGCCAAAAAGGCAACGTCCATCAGCAAGAAGCTCAACATGCGCACCTATACCCGCACGGTGAATGCCGGTACGACGGTCGCGGATGTAATGACCAGCACCTATAAGAACCAGAATGTCTGGTGGGTCAACTCCATGAGTGAGCTGATGGTCTACGTCAACGGTACGATGTGCTTCTCCTGCCGGGCGGGCGGTATCGACTACGCTGGATTTAATGAGTATAGCAAGTTCCTGCTCCACGACGGCGACGAAGTAACCATCGTGCGCGTGGAAATGCCGGGCATGGTCAACATCAGCGAGGATATCTGGCCGATGGCGCTTGAACGTGTGCCGGATCAGATGCGGTATCAGACGCTGACGACGGATCTTCCGCAGGACGAGACCAACGGCGCGTACAAGGCGGTCGTCGGTGTGCCGTTCACGCTGACGGCGACCTCGAAGGCAGCCATGCCCGCGTACATGACAGACGACGAAGCAAAGCCCACCGCGGGTGCATACGTCTTCCGCAGCATGATCGTGGACGACTATGAATCGGTGGTCAAAGCCGAGATTTTGACCGACACGAAGCTCAAGACCGGCGCGGACGGCACGCTTACCATGACCGTCTATCAGCCGGGCTGGCAGCTCATCAACGTCTTCGATCTCGACAGCGACGACGCAGCGTTCGTCAACGGCGGCGCGATTCTGATTTACGCTTCCGTCGACGAGTCGCAGGCCGACCTCACGAAGATCAAGAACGATCTGCGGGCAGAGCTCAAGAAAACGTATGAAAACCCGGATTATCCGAAGGAATGCTTCACGGAGGCCGACTGGCAGACGATCGAAACGCTCTACAAGACCGGCATGGAGGGCATCGACAAAGCCGCGGACGCAGCTTCCGCTTACGCGGCGCAGCTGACTGCGAAGTCCGGCATCGAGACGCTCCAGAGAAAGGCCGCGGACACGAACGCGAAGAACCTCGCCGATTTCCGGGCGCTCATGAAGCGCTTCCCCGAAGATCTGACGAAGCTCGACGCGTCGGCTGTCAAGCTGATCGACCAGCTCGAGAGCTACTACAACGCGATGACGCAGTATCAGCGCGACGAGCTCAGCGTGCAGGAAACGAAGCGTTACAACGAGATTCTCGCCGCGCGCGAGGGACTGGCAGCTGGCGGCGCGAAGAACTACACGCTGACGGTGGCGTATGACCTCTCTGCTGTGCCGGAAGAAGACAAGGGCGGTCTGGAAGCCATGATCAAGTGGCTTCAGAAGAACCGCGTCGTCGACGGCACGAACGGCACCACCGGCGGCACGAGGATGGCGGGGCTGTTTACCTTCAACAAGGTGAACACAAGCCAGACGAAGGTCAATTACGAGGAAGTGACGACGGTCGACGTTGGTACGGACGTCTACTTCTGCGCGAACCCGACCTACGCCACCTACTTCCAGATTCGCGGCGCGCGCAAGGACGACAAGAATGGCCGTCCGCTGACGGATGCGAGCGTGAAGACAAACTTCCCGTATCTCGTTCCGGGCAACGACTACGCCATCACTGACACCGGCGCTGCGTGGCGCATCGAAGACCACTGGGTCAAGGGCACGAACACCACCGAGGTTCCGCACTTCTACGTCAATGACAACGAGTACGAGCTTCGCGGCATCACGTTCTCCGGTCTCGCCGAGGAAGACATCGCCGACCGGAGCCTTGATACCTTTGACTGGTCGGACTACGGCACGGACGTCAAGGCCAGCCGTATCCTCCGGAGCTTCAAGTACTTCACCATGCCGTATGACAACGTGACCGCAACTGTCACGTGGGTTCCCGTCGGCGGCTCCGAGAGCGAGATCACCGCTGCAAAGGACAGCGCAAAGACCGCCCTCAAGACCGCGCTCGACGGCTACGGCAAAGATCACACGCAGTACGCGGAGATCTTTGAAGCGTATAACAAGGGTCTGACTGCAATCAACAGCGCGAATACGGTCGAGCAGGTCGCTGCGGAGCGCAGAGAAGCGCTCAAGAACATGGCCAACGCTGCCAACGACGTTAATACCGGCGCCGAGATCAAGGGCTGGGAATACGGAACAGGCGAGTATTGGAAGAAGGTCAACGACGTCACGAACGGCAATGCCTTTACGCCCGGCGTGCAGGTCGGTACTGTGACCGTCAGCGTCCAGAACTACACGAACGACGGCAGCAGCGCCGAGGGCGAGAACAAAGCCGCGCTCGAACACTTCTACAGACCTGAGGATCAGTACTGGCTCGAACGGAAGAATTACCCGCTTGGCGAAAACGACACCATGATGACCGTTCTGCTCCGCGCACTCACGGAAGCGAACTGCACATGGCTCGGCACCGGCGGCAATGGCGACGGGACGTATGATTTCGACATCACCTATCTTTCCACCATTACCGACGGCGATTACAGCCTTGCCGAATTCACCGGCGGCCAGCAGTCCGGCTGGATGGGTACGCTCAACGACTGGTTCACCAACGAGGGCTTTGCCAACTTCTCCGTGAAAAACGGCAAGCTGGCGGACGGCGATATCATCAGCATCAAGTACACCTCCGTGGGTCTTGGCGAAGATGTCGGCGGCACGTGGAGCAACTCTGACACGACGCTCAAATCGCTGACGTTCGACGGCGATGGCAACCCGCGCCTGACCACCACGTTTGAACCCGGTAAGCGCGGCGGCACCTATACCTACACGCTCGTCATCGACGGCGACAGCTCGAACCTGACGGTGACCCCGACGGCGGCGAACAAGAACTTCCTCGTGAAGACGTTCCTGAACGAAAAGGTCACGTCCAACACCGAGGGCAGCAGCTTCTACAAGCGCACCGAGTCCATCCCCGTCGTCGCGGGCGACACGATCTACATCGGCTGCGGCATCAAGGGCTGGCCCACCATGAACAATCAGGCCGGCAACACGCAGTCGAACGACGGCACGTGGTATGTGGTCAGAGTGATCTCTGCCAGCGGCAGCTACAAGGTGGTCGAAGATCAGCTGAAGCAGCTCCCGCAGGCCGACACCATCGACTTTACCAACTACGAAAAGTACGAAAAGCAGATCGCTGCGGCAGAGGCTGCGTACAAGCAGCTGCAATCCGAGCAGCAGGCTAAGGTCAATAAAGATGCTGTCGAGAATCTGGAAAAGCTGCTTGAGAAGGTACAGAGCTACCGCAAGCTCAAGGAGTTCAAGGCGACGGTCAAGTCGCTTCCCAGACCGGCTGAGGCGACGCTCGACGATGTGGAGGAGATCCGCAGCGCCCAGCGTACATACGAGGAGATCAAGAAGAATTCTGACCTGTATGAGAGCCTCTCCGTCGCGGAAACCAGAAAGATGGACGAGCTGATCGAGGCTGCCGATACGCTGATCTGGAACGACGCTGTCGAGAAGATCAACGCCATCGGTACTGTGACCATCAATAGCGGCGACGCGATCAATGCGGCGAAGGCAGCTGTATCCAGACTGTCGGCGGATCAGATGAAGACCTTCCCGCAGGAGCTGCTGGACAAGCTGGCCGAGGCGGAAAGAATCTATCACCTGCTGACGGAAGGCAGCGATACGCCAGTTCTCCCTGTCACGCCGAGCAAGCCGAAGAACGACAAGCCCACCACGGGTTCCTCGTTCACTGATGTTCCGGCTGGAAGCTGGTATGAGGAAGCTGTGAATTATGTCCATGAAAAGGGCCTCATGAACGGCACGTCCTCCAATGCTTTCAGCCCGAACGCGAATACGACGCGCGGCATGATCGTCACGATCCTCGCCCGTGTCGAGGGCGTGAACACGAATGGTACGCCGTGGTACGCGGCAGGCCAGAAGTGGGCCATGGACAACGGCATTTCGGACGGCACCAACATGCCGGGCGTCATCACCCGTGAGCAGCTGGCAACGATCCTGTACCGCAACGCGAAGCAGAAGGGCTACGACGTGAGCAAATCCGCCGCCCTGACCGGTTTCTCCGATGCGGACAAGGTCAGCGGATACGCGGCAGAGGCCATGCAGTGGGCAGTCGCCGAAGGGCTCCTTCAGGGCTCGAACGGCAAGCTGAACCCGCAGGGCTCCGCCACCCGCGCACAGGTCGCGACCATCCTCATGCGCTTCATGGAAAAAATCGCAAAATGAAACACGCAGTCCAACGTTCTGAATTGAATATTGGATAACCACCCCAAGCTGGGCGGTTCCCCACGCGAAAGCGTGGGGAACCGTGCGGCTTATTCGTGCGTTTAAGGGTACTTCTTAAAAGTACGAATAAGCTGCACAAAATGCAGACTTTTTAAGGGGGAAGCCCTTTTCCCGGAGGGCGAACACACATGAAAAAATTCTTTGAAAGGTTCCCATGGCTGCAGCAGGCCGGCTGCGGCGTGCTCATCTGCGCGCTGCTGCTGAGTATCTGTCTGCCGCTCATGGGCATGCGGTCGGCCGAGCCGGAAAATCCCATCCTGCAAGCCGCGCCGCAGGAGATTACCGTCCTGCAAGCAGGACAAGCGCCCGGCCACGCCGGAAACGGCGAAGCCGAAAGCACCGGCGCAGCCGGTTCGGGCGGCAGCGCCGACAGTACGCTGACCGGCGAACAGGAGCAGCCAGACCCGGAGGAAACGGAAAACCAGACGGAGCAGGGGCAGGACACCCAGCCGGAGCAGCAGCCGCAAGGCAAGCCCCAGCAGGAGGTTCTGGCCGACGCCGCCATCGGTACGAACACCGATTCCAACAAGGGCGACGAGGGCGAGGAAGCCGGAGACACCGGCGAGACAGACGAGGATCTGCCGGAAACGGAACTCGACCTCGGTGCGCTGCTGACGTGGTATAAGTACGGCTCACAGGCAAGCTCCATGGTCTGCGCACCCGGAGACTCTGTCGGCAAGCGTGTCTTACTGGCCCAGCTCGACCGCGGCAGACTGCGCTATGAACTGAACCTCACCGGCCTCGACGCGGAAGATGCCAAGATCACCGATGTGCAGGTCGCCGTGGGCAACGGCGTATCACAGAAAGCGGATACACGCGGCGTGCTGGACATGACGCTGCCAGACGGCGCGGAGTTTCAGAACTATATCCTGACCGTGCAGGCCCATGCCATACAAAAGAACCAGAAGGGCGAAACCGTGGAGACAGACGTGAATTTCGCGTTCGTTCTGCGGCTGGAAAGCGGCATTGACCTCGATTTGCAGCTTACATGGCAACCCAACGGGCAGGCCACCTGCCCGGCCAACGGCTCGGTCAATCGCACGGTCAAGAGCGACACGCTGACAGACGGAAATTTCGCATACGCGCTGCAATTCCTCGGCGAAAACGCGGATGATGCAACGATCCGCACGGCGGAATACTGGGCGACGGACGGCGAACGCGGAACGCTTTCGGAATCCGGCGAAATTCAGATGGCCGCAGCGGACGGCAAGGACACGGAAACCTATTATCTCGCCGTGACCGCCGAGGTGCTGGGGCAGACCATCAGCTATACGTTCGTCGTAACGTATGAGGATGGTCTCGATCTCCAGCTGCAATTTACATGGTACGAAAAGTCCGTCACGGCGCAGAACGTTCTCTGCGATGCGGACAAGCGCGCGGCGCTGACCATCAAGCATAACCAGATCAATAACAGTGAGCTTTTGTATAAGCTCGGTCTGACTGGTCGGAGCGCACAGGACGCGCAGATCACAAGCGCCAGCTTCAACGGGGCGGCTATGAGCACGGGCAGCGGCTCCGTGCGGCTGGAAGCCACGGACAGCGGCGCGACCTATACGGCCCTCGTGGCCGCGAAGGTCAAGGAGCGCACAGTGAATTTCGCGGTCACGATCCGTTACCAGAGCGACGTTTCGCTTGAAATGGCGTATACCGTTATGGAAGATGGTGCGGCGAAGCCGTGTGTTCTGAAATGCGAAAACAGGAAGACCGTCCATGCGGAAGATGTCTATGACAATCAGCTGACGGACGGGAGTCTTGGCTACGAGCTGCGGCTCACAGGCGAGGACACGTCTGGCATTGAGATCACCTCCGTCACCTGCTATCAGTCGGGCGATTTCAGCACAAAGACACTCACAGCGCCCACCGGCAGCGTGACGCTGCTTCTGGCCGAGGATGGCAAAACGGGCGAAAATACGTTTACCATCAAAGCCTCCGGCGCGGGCGAAGAATACACGTTTATCATCAGCATCCCGTATAAGCACCGCGGTGATCAGGAGGTAAAGATCGAGTGCGATCTGGAGGGTGTCGAAAGCGTCGCAAACGGACAGATGCTGACCTTTAAGCTCCGCGCTTGGAGCGAGGATGCCGAGCAGAACAAAACGTATATCCTGTATACCGGAACGGACACCAAGCTGAGTGTAAAGATGGATGATGAAGCGTGCATCTTTACCGGCGTTGCGGGCGGAAGCTGGCAGCAGTTCAAGGTGACGCCGAGTAATCCGGAAAAGGGAGACACAAACGAGCATACACTTGTGATCAGTGCCGAGGACGCCTTCGGCAATAAAGGCGAGAAAACGATCCTGCTCCGCGGCGAACGCGCAAGCAGCGGCGAAAAGCTCGGCGAGGCGACGATCGTGATCGACATGGGCGTCGTCGGACTCGGTTCTTCGTCCATCACCTGTGATGTCCTTGCCGGTGAACCGGCGTCCTGCGCAGTTGCAAAAGCGGTCTGGGGCTATACGGCGCCGGAGCCATTCGGAACGGCTGAACGAAGCCTCGGCTGGCGCGCGGAGTGCAACGATCCGTTCGGCCCTGATTTCTACCTGAGAAGTCTGGACGATACAAGCGGACTTGGTATGCGCGCCAATGCGATCAGCGGCTCATGGAGCGGTACGGAGGCGGAGAACTTTGCCAGAATTGACGCGCAGTTTGGCGAAGGCACGAATCTGGACATTCTCTGGCGCTGCATCTACCGCAACAGTCTGAGCCTGAATGACGCAAGCAGCAGTCTCGGCGAATTGGATTTCACGGAAGGTTCCGGCTGGGAATATGAAATTAACGGAACTTATCCATCCTACGGCATGGATAAGGCCGACCTAAAGCCGGGAGATACGCTGACGCTGCGCTATACGCTGGCCTACGGCTGGGATATCGGAAATGGACAGGGTCGCGGAAACTCTGTCGGCTACTGCGTGACCTACTACGGCGGAGGGCGCTGGTCCGAAGAACCGCACCACGATCTGCAAGCTGTTACAACGGACGGTATAACGAAACAGATCTGCAAGCGCTGCGGCTTGGAGAATCCCTGCACACACCCGAAGGATCACCAGAAGTATGTCGATCAGGAGAACGGAACCTGTGCGCTGGTCTGCGGGGACTGCGGAAAGAACGTTGGCGACCCCGCGCCGCATGTGCTTCAATACACGAGCGAAGAAAATTCCGAGGTACACATCATCACATGTCAGCACGACTGCGGATACAAAAAGGAAGAACCGCATATCTGGAAAGAAATCAGCAACACAGCAAACTGTGAACACGGCGGTATCCGAACGGATGAATGCCAGGATTGCCATGCAAAGCGGGAGGCAGAATTGCCTGAGCCGCTGGAGCATGAAATTGGGGACGTTTGGTATTCTGACGGCGCGAAACATTATCAAAAGTGCAAAAACTGCGGCACGCATATCAACGAAGCGGAGCACCACTACGTAGAAGGCGAATACGACTGGATATGCGATAAGTGCAAGATGCTGCATATGAGCGCCTGCAATGGTATCGGTGAATTCCGCTGGGATGGCTCCGAAGTAGACGCGGACGGACATACGCTCTATTGCAAAGATTGCGGATTGTCTGTCAAGCAGACACACGACCAGACCGGCGAAAACGGCGCCTGCTCGGTCTGCGGGTACGGCAGTCACGTCTGCGAGGAAAACAGGCAATATGTGAACAATGGCGACGGCACGCATAAAGTGATATGCCGTGTCTGCCAGAAAGAACTGGTCAAGTCCGAGCCGCACACCTACGCCAATGGCTTCTGCGCCTGCGGCGAACCGGAACCCGCTTCTCCCGGCCCGAATCCGGGCGGTGATGACGGTGGAAATCCCGGTGGCGATGACGGCGGAAACACCCCCGGTGGTGATGACGGCGGCGGAAGCGGCGGCAATCCCGGCGGAGACGGCGACGGCGGAGATGATTCCGGCGGCGGAGACACTGGCGGAGACGATTTCGGCGCCGGAGACACCGGCGGAGAAGGATAACGACATAAAAATAACGAATAGGAGCAGCTTGCTATGAATACAAAAATCAACGAGATTTTACAGGAGATCGAGTCCGTTATCGTCGGCAAGAATGAAATTGTCGAGAAGATCTTAATGGCCATTCTGGCACAGGGCCACGTTCTCATGGAGGACGTGCCGGGCGTCGGCAAGACCACGACAGCCATGGCCTTTGCAAAAGTCCTTGGACTGGAAACGCGCCGTGTGCAGTTCACGTCGGATACCGTGCCATCGGACATCATCGGCTTCTCGGTCTATGACAAAAAGGCAGACGAGTTCGTCTACAAGCCCGGCGCGATCATGACGAACCTGCTGCTGGCGGACGAAATTAACCGTACCTCCAGCAAGACGCAGTCCGCGCTGCTGGAAGCGATGGAGGAGCACAAGGTCACGGTGGACGGCAAGACGTATGCGCTGCCTGACCCGTTTATCGTCCTTGCCACGCAGAACCCGGTGGGTTCTGCCGGTACGACAATGCTGCCGAATTCGCAGCTCGACCGTTTCCTCATCCGCGTCAGCATGGGCTATCCCGACCATAAGAGCAGCGTCAACATTCTCCGCGACCGCCATGTAGATAATCCCCTTGACCGGGCGTATGCCGTGGTCAACAAGGAAGAACTGCTGGGGCTGGTGCAGGATGTGCGAAAAGTCGATATGCGCGACGCCGTTTTGGATTATGTGACCACATTGGTGGAGAAAACCAGAACCCATCCGCAGGTCGCGCTCGGCGTCAGCCCGCGCGGCGCGCTGGCGGTCTGCCGGATGGCGAAAGCGTATGCGTACCTCCATGGCCGTGATTTCGTGATGCCGGAGGACGTGGCCGCGATCTTCCCGGACGTCTGCGCACATAGACTTATGCTCAACAGCAAGGCCCGCATGATGGAGGAAAAGCCGGAAACCGTGCTGGCTGAGATTCTCAAGACGACGGATATGCCGGTGCTGAAAAAATGAAAATAGTACGAAAATTCGTCTGGCTGCTGCTGACGATAGGGCTTCTTACCCTTTCCGTCCAGACAGCCAGCCCCATCGCGCTCGGCCTCGCCGCCTGCATGGTGCTGCTGCCGCTCTTGTGCCTGCCAATTAACCTGTATGCAGCAAAAAAGCTGAAGCTGGCGGTCAGGCTGCCCGTGAATCTCCGCAAGGGCGAGAGCGGTACGGCAGAACTGACCGTGCAGAATCCCACATGGCTGCCGGTCTGCCAGATCGTCTGCCGTGTGCGCTTGGAAAATCAGTTGAACGGAGAGACGCAGATCGTAAACGTGAGCGGCGGCATCTGGCCGAAGGGCAGACGGACGATGAAAATTTCTCTGCAAAGCCCGTGGTGCGGGCGCATTCGCCTGGCCGTGGAATCTGCCCGTCTGTATGACTGCTTCGGCCTCATCGGCGTGAAAATGCAGCCTGACGCGCACGGCGCGTGCGTCGTGCAGCCGGATACGTTTTTGCAGACGCTGGTGCTGTCCCCCGCGGCCGCGCACATCGATGATACCGAGGATTATTCCAACGAGCGTCCCGGCTATGACCTGTCCGAGATGTTCCAGATCCGTGACTACGTCCCCGGCGACAGCCAGCGGCAGATCCACTGGAAGCTCAGTCACAAATATGACAAGCTGATCGTCAAAGACCCGTCGCTGCCGATCACGCGCTCCGCTGCGGTATTTTGGGAGCGCACGGAAGAAAAACCGATGTGCGAAAGGACGGATGCGGAAGCCGAAATTGTCGTTTCCGTCTGCCGGAACCTCCTTTCCCAGTCCGTGCAATTCACAGTCGGCTGGAACGAGGAATCCACGGGCCGCTGTGTTTTCCAGCAAATTCGCGACATGGACGACCTCATCGGCCTGCTGCCGCGTCTGTTTACGGCAAAAGCGACAACCGGCGTCAGCGGTGCGTCGCTGCTTCTCCAAGAGGTACCTGCCGGAAGCTGGTCGCATCTGGTCTATATTTCCGGCGAACAGCAGGCAGAAACAGAGCAGCTTTCGTCCATCGGGCGGCTGACCGCGCTTGTCTGCGGTGAGCAGTTCAATGAGAAAGATTATGCCGCGCAGCTCTCCGAGCTGGAACTGTAAGGAGGGCCGGATATGAAACAAAAGAACCTGACCGGCCTGCGGGCCGGCGTTTATCAGGAAAGCAGCAAGAAAAGCGTACTCTTTGACCTCCTTGCCAGCGTCTTGATTTTCCTCGCGCTTGCCGCAGTTTGTTACACGGTAAGCGGCTTCTCCGCCACGCTCTGGCTGCTGGGCGCGGGTATTCTGACTTGCATTGCAGCCGCAATCATCCGGCATTTCCAAAAGACGAAGCTGCTGCTCCCCATTCTGCTGGCGGCTTTGCTGCTCGTTGTCCTGTTCGCGCGAAATCCGCTGCTGAGCGGCTTCGGCGCGGCATGGAATATGCTGCGTGACCTCTGGGCGGCGGAAAAAGGCATCCTTCTGCCGCTGGCGGAAACGGACGGCTCCGGCCTCTGGCTGGCTGGGATCGTGAGCGGCATTCTGCTGGCATTGTTGGCGCTTGCATTTTCCCATGTGCCGACGCTGGCGGCGGCAGCTTTGACGGCGCTCTGCGTGGCGGCAGCATTCGTGCAGCCGAGCATTATTCTCCTTGCCGCGGCAGCGATTGCTCTGCTGATGCTGACATGGCAGAAAAACAAAAATGCTGTCTCAGTGGCGAGCTTCCTGCTTGTGGGCGTGATCGTTGCGGGCATGGCTGCAATTTCCCTGCAAACAGGCACGATGCAAGCCCTTTCGCAAAATGCGAAAGACACTCTGCATCACTGGCGTTATGAAAAAGCAGAAGAAGTCCTGCCGGAGGGTGATCTGTCCGAACCGGTCGTGAATACAGAAAGCACAGACACCATCCTGTCCGTCACGGCGGACGCAGCGCAGACGCTCTATCTGCGCGGCTTCGTCGGCGACAGCTATGAAAACGGCGTATGGTCTGCGCTGGACGCGCAGACTGCCGCAGAGGAAAAAGACCTCTTTTACTGGCTGCATCAGTCCGGCTTCTATCCGCAGAGCCAGTTGGCAACGGCTGCGCGGCTGATGGGCAATTACCAGTCCGGCAGCGTCAGTGTGCAGAATCTTTCCGGATGCAGTCTGTACCGCTACGAACCGTGCACGATTCTTCCGGAACGCGCAGGCTTGACGAAAAACAGAATTCAGCCGTCCGCGGTTGAAACAAACGGTCTGCGCGGTGAACGAGGCTATTCCTATGAGGTGGTTTCGGACGCACAGACGATTCTGCCGGAGCTGCTGGACTTTTTACAAAATGACACGTCGGACGGCGTGAAATCGTACTTACAGATGGAAAGCGCATACCGCGAATTTGTGTATTCCTACGCGCTGACTGTGCCTGCGGAGTTCCGCGCACAGCTCGGCGCGGTGCTGGATCAATGCTGCGAGAGCTACGGCCCGGCAGACAGCCTGACAAAAGAACAGGCGCAGACGGCGACACTGGCCTTTTTGGAATTGTGCTTTGACGGAAGCGATACCATCGCGCTGCCGCTGGCGGACACTGCGGACGGCACGACATACCAGTATGCGACCGTCGCGGCCTTGGCCCTCCGCTATTACGGCATCCCTGCCCGCTATGTCGAGGGCTATACGGTCAAGGCCGCTGAGAACGAGCCGGTGAACGTGGACGCAAGTGCCGCTGGCGCATGGGTCGAGGTGTATCAGGACGGCGTGGGCTGGCTGCCGCTGGCGTTGACGCCGGGCCTCGAAGACCTCTCTGCCGAGCAGACCGAGAGCGGCATCAAGCCGGTCGGCGCAGGCAAGGAAGGAAACGGCGACGGCCCGCGCGTGACCGAGGGTCAGGAGCTGGAGCAGGACAACGCAGAGCCGGACAATTCGGAGGACAACACCCCGGACGGCGGCCAGCGCACCGGGCTTCTCCACAAGCCCGTGTTCTGGATCTTGCTTGTGGTTGGAATCTTGCTTCTGCTGCTTGCGGCTGTCTTCATCCGCCATGCGGTCATCCTAAAAAAACGGAACGAAACGTTCACGCAGGAGGATCCATCCGCCGCAGCCGCCTGCCTGTTTACAGACTGCGCGGCACTGCTGGCAGCAATGGGCTTCAAGCGCGGCACGGGTTCCATGCTGGAGCTCTGTGAAACGGCAAAGGAGCAGCTTGGAGAGGAGTACGCCGCGAAGCTGCACGATATGACCATGTATAACGCACAGGCGCTGTTTTCCAGCCGTGCGATCACGCCGGAACAGCTTGCCGAAATGCACACGTTCCACGACGCGACGCTGGAAAAACTGAAAACCCACACGAACTGGCCGAAAAAGCTGCGGCTGAAATGGCTGGATTGCCTGTACTGATGGGAGGAATCTTGATGAAACTGAAACGAATGACCGCAGCATTGCTCCTGCTGGCGATGCTCCTGTCCTGCCTGCCGCTCAGCGTGCTGGCAGCGGGCGCAGAGCCGGTCGAAGCGGAGAATACCGTGGACGCCGCGCCTGCGGAAGACGTAGAGGTGGAAGACGCCGCGGCGGAAGCTCTTCCTGCCGCGCAGTCCGCAGACGGAGAGAACTTCTTTTATTTCTCTGCCGAGGCGGAAGGAAAGCTGCTGATTGCGCCCGTGAAGATCTCCTATCAGGACGGGCAGACAATATGGCAGGCGCTGAACGCCAGTCAATATCGCTTTGGGATGGACGGCGGCGATGGCTTTGTTACCACCATCGAGAATGTAACCGGCAACTATCGGTATAGCAGTGTGCCGTCCGGTGTGACGCTTGACCATGCGGCAGCCTCCGTGACGTACTTCCGTTTCACCGAATCGGAGCAGAGCGCAATAACGGCAGGGCTGCAAACGCTGATGCAGGTCATGGCCGGGTATCTGGATAAGCCCGCCGACGTGCGAAGCGCTGCGTCGGCGGCTTACCAGAAAGCGTATGACAATTACCTCGGTATTGACAGCGACACAGCAAAAAGCTATGCCGAAGAAATCACAAAGGCAATCACGGACTATGAAGCGGGGCAGCAGACGACATACGAGGTCTCGTTTTCACAGTTTACCGGCACCGATTATACCATTTCGGCGGCAAACTCATTTGGAAAGCAGTTTTATGCCGAGACAAGCGGAAAACTGCGCCTGCCGAACGGCAATTATACGTTTTGCATTCGCAGGGATAACAAGTCGGTCACGGGCGAACTGACAGTCAATAGAACGGCGCTGACGATCAGCGGCCTTCCGTCGATCCCAACTGCAGAATGGATCAACGAAGAAGCCTTCGCGATTTCGGAGGTCAGCGGCTATAAGGAAACAAATTATAAACCGCTTGTGCTGGCGGACGATGGTGCGCACGCTTTTGCAGCCGCTATCCTCGACACCTTCACCGGCCCGTTATATCCGTATGTGACGCTGACCGATTCTGTTCCAGACGGCGCTGCCATTTCTGCGATTTATACAAATACGGCAGGTACCGAGATCAGCAGCCGCGTTACAGATGGATCGAAGCGGGAGCCGCTATATGGTGTGCTGACGCGCGGCGCAAACGGAAATGAGATCTTGTTCCGGGTGAGCGCCGAGTCCGGCAGCTATATGCTGCATGAGGAGCTCACGCTGCGGCTGGGCCGAAAGCCGACGCTGTCTGCGCTGCGGATGGAGGGCGCGTCCGGAAATAAACCGGCGGCAAACGAGCGCTTTTCCAATCAGACGTTTACCTATACCTATAAGGTACTCAACACGGAAGAAAGCCTCAAGATCTATCCGGCGCCGACGGTGCAGTCCTATTCCGTGTATGTGAACGGGACGCAGCTGACAGACGCATATGTTTCTGTGCCGGTCGATCAGACGAAGGAAACGCAAAATATCCCTGTTCTCGTGACAAGCGGGCGCTATCGGACGGAATATACGCTCATCGTCCAGCGCGGCGAAGGGAAAAAGGTGACGGTGACGCTGGCGGATGGGAACATGGACATCGTCATGAAAAACGGAAACGGAGAGATCCTACAGTCGCGCCGAGAAGCTGGGAACAAATACATTTATACGCTGGTAAACGGTGAAGAATATACCTACTATGCGACGAAGGACACCTATTATCATGCGGAAGAAACGTTTACGCTGAATGATGAGAATGCAGAATTCACCGTCTCCATTCCGCAGGCGCAGATTCCGAGCCTGAGTGCGCTCTATGTCGGCCTGAGATCGTCGCTTCCAATCGAAGCGCTTGATTTTGGACAGAAGTTTACGCCAGAAACGCACAGCTATACGGCGGTCGTTCCGGACAATCAGGGACGGCTTGCGGTCTGGGCAGATCCGGCAGACGGCGCAGCATGTACGCTTCGCTACTGCTCTATCACAGATACGAACACGGACGGCACATGGCAAACTGTGCAGGACGTTGCGAGAACAAGCGCAGAGGGAAAAGAGCTTACCGATGCGATCCTGTTTGGAAACGTCTATGGAAATACGCTGACGTTCACAGCATCCAAAGCAGGTACTGCCAGCGGCACAAAAAACATTACCTATTCTGCGGACTATGTTGTGACGCTGAAGCGTGGGCTGTCCTTGAACAGTATGACGATCACCTACGGCGGCAGTCCGGTGATCCTCCATTATGGAGAAAACGGAACCGGCTTCCTTTCCTCGCAGAAGGCATATATCATTACGGTTCCGGAGATGGCGACAGCGCTGGAGCTGACGCTTGGAACAAGAAACGGCCCCCGGTACGGCGAAACGGACAGCGGCTACGCGCTGCTGGCCAACAATGAAAGTGTGCAGGCGGGCGAAGCGGTTTCCGTCGCACTCAGCGGAGCGGCTGATACGCAGAGTATCACGATCACAGTAAAGGATCAGGCGAACCTTAACGACGCGACCGACTATACCGTTACCGTCAACAAGGCGGCAGGTACCGCGGTGAAGTTTTCTCTTGCGCCGGAGGGGGCGATGCTTTACATCTATGAAAAAGCCAGCGGTGTGCGTCTCTGGCCGGACAGCGAAGGCAGATATGCGTTCTCGACGGGGTTCACCTATCTCTATAGTCTGACAAAATACGGCTTTGCCGGGCGAAGCGGAGCGATCCAGCTGGAAGCCGGCGACAACGGGAGCATGACCCTGCATTTTGGCACGATGCAGCAGACAGATAAGACGGAACGCTTTGAGCCGGAACAGTCATATCCTGTTGCCGACAATACCGTCATTTCTCTGCAGCTGAAAACCGCAGACAAGAATCCGGACATTGATCCGAACATTCCGTCCGGATGGGCGGATTTCCGCGGCACGGCGTATGACGCAAACGGCAATATGACCGGCACAGCCAACACAAATAATGGCGTAACGAGGGCAAAAATCCCGTTTGCGGCGGAGAGCGGCACACTCTATTGGGCAAGCAAAGTCGGCGATGGCTACAGTGAAGGTGCAGTCGGCAATCCGATTCTGGTCGGTGGTAATCTGATCGCTTATGCCGGAACGAGAATTCTAAAGATCGACAAGGACACCGGCGCAGTTCTATGCGAGGGTACAATGGCAGGTACATCCAGCTTTGCGATCAATAATTCGACGTATGCCGAGGGCATGATCCTTGTCGGGCTTTCCAATGGACGGATTCAGGCATTCAACGCAGATACGTTGGAATCTCTCTGGCTTTACACAGATCCGCTCGGCGGACAGCCAAATTGCCCGATCACCGTATCAGCCGGTTATGCCTATACAGGCTTCTGGAACAGCGAGATAAAGAACGCCAGCTTTGTCTGCATCTCTCTGACCGACGAAGACCCCGGCGAAGCAAAGGAAGCGAAGGCCCCGACGTGGCGGTATGTGCAGAAGGGCGGCTTCTATTGGGCCGGTGCATATGTATGCAGGGACTATGTGCTTGTTGGTACAGATGATGGCAAAAGCGGCTATACAAGCAAGACAGCCAATGTCCTGCTGCTGGACCCGATGAGCGGCAAGCTTCTGGATTCCATGACAGGCTTTGCGGGCGACATCCGAAGCACCATCTGCTACGATGAAGCCACAAACGCCTTCTACTTTGATTCCAAGGGCAGCTATTTCTACCGTATGCGGGTACAGAAGGATACGGACGGCGCATGGAGGCTGACAGACCGCGCGGAGCTGCCTATCGGCGGTATGAGTACGTCTACGCCCGTCATTGCAAATGGACGCGCCTATATCGGTGTCTGCGGCAGCGGACAGTTCACGGAATACTCCGGCCATAGCATTACAGTAATTGACCTCAGCGGCGCGATGTCCATTGCGTACCGTGCGGACACGCAGGGCTATCCGCAGACGAGCGGCCTTCTCACCACAGGCTACGACAATTACAACTACATTTACTTCCTGGATAACTACACGCCCGGCACACTCCGCGTCCTGCGCGATAAAGAGGGACAGACAAAAGCAGACTATACGACGCTCGAACGTGTCGGGGAGGGTAAACCCGAGCAAACCTACACGACTGCCTATGCGCTCTTTACACCGGCAGGCGAACAGGCACAGTATTGTATTTGCAGCCCGATCGTCGATGAAAACGGCACGCTCTACTTCAAAAACGACTCCGGGTATCTCATGGCCTACGGCAGCGCGGTCGAGACGCTGACGGTAGAATCGCCCCCGACAAAGACGCACTATGAGGCGGGCGATAAATTTGATACCACAGGACTCAAGGTGACCGCAACGTATGCAAACGGCGTGACGCGCGACGTGACAAAGCTGATGAAGATGAAGGATACGGATAAATCTCTGACAGCGGAAGACAAATCCGTCACGCTGGTCTACTGCAAGGGTCAGACGATGTACCACAATCAGCAAAATACGCAGGACAACACGATGAAACCCGGTGTGGGTACCACAACCAAAGAAATTTCGTTTGATATTACCGTGGGAAGCAGCACATCGACCGGAAAGATCGGAGAGAGCCTGAACTGGAGCTTCAGCGCACAGAGCGGTAAGCTGGCTATCTCCGGAACCTTCCCCACGGATGCAAAGCTGATCGCGGCAGTGTATACCGCAGACGGCAAGCTGGTGGGTACAGGGATTCTGACGGAAACGGGCGAAATGGCACTGCCCGATGGCGCGGCGATCAAGCTGTTTTTGCTGAACGGTATGACAAATGCGCCGCTTTGCCAATCCGAGACGGTCAAGAACCCGTGAGGCGGCGCGTATGAAAGGAACCCACATCAAACGATTATCGGCGCTGCTTCTGCTGCTTGCGATGCTCGTTTCGCTTGCGGCCTGCGGCAAGGAAGAACCCCCGATTGAACAAACGGCCCGGTATCTGCAAGCGCAGATACCGGAGCCAACGTGCGCTGCGGTTGGCGGAGACTGGCTCGTGTTTGGACTGGCACGATCCGGCCTCAAGGCACCGCAAAAATACTTTGACACCTATTACAAAAACGTCGAGGATTACATTGTATCCGTCGATGGCGTTCTGAGTCGGAAGAAAAACACGGAGTATTCCCGCGTGATCCTTGCGCTTACGGCTATTGGGAAGAACCCCGCCGATGCTGCCGGATTCAACCTGCTGCTGCCGCTGGGAGACTTCGACGAAACGGTGCGGCAGGGCGTCAACGGCGTGATCTTTGCGCTGCTGGCGCTGGACAGCGGCGGTTATGAGATCCCGGAAGCGCCGGAGGCGGAAACGCAGGCGACGCGGGAGCTTTACGTCGGAGAGCTCCTGCGGCGGGAGATCCCGGACGGCGGCTGGGCGCTCACGGGCGGCACGCCGGATGCGGATATGACGGCCATGGCGCTTCAGGCGCTTGCCAAATACCGCGATCGGCAGGACGTGGAGGACGCTGTTCAGCGCGGCCTTGCGGCGCTGTCAGCCTTGCAGGAGCCGAACGGCGCATATCTCTCATGGGACGAAGAAAACAGCGAGTCAGTCTGTCAGGTGATCGTCGCGCTCACGGAGCTTGGCATTTCGCTGGACGATGAGCGCTTCGTCAAGAACGGGCAGACGCTGCCGCAGGTGCTGGAACGCTTTATCTGCGAGGACGGAAGCTGCCGTCACACCTTAAACGGCGGCAGCGACGAGATGGCGACCGAGCAGGCGTTTTACGCGCTGGCCGCCATCCACCGCGCCGAAACAGGCAAAACCACACTCTATGACATGACGGATGTGATGCAATGAAGCAGTTTTACAGACTGGCCGCGCTTTTTCTGGTGCTCCTGCTCCTTTGCGGATGCGCCGCGGGAAACGGCTACGGCAAGCCCGAACGGAAAGAGGGTCAGGATCAGTACCTGACCGACCCCGTCCCGGAGGGTAAGCCGCAGCCGGTCGAGCCGCAGGACGTGACGGTCAGCGATACGGAATACACCTGTACGATCTCCATTTCCTGCGCGTCGATCCTGGAACACATGGACCTGTGCGACAAGGAAAAAGTGGAGTTGGTACCGGAGAACGGATGGCTGCTAAAGCCCGTGGAGGTCACCTTCAAGCAGGGGCAGAGTGTTTTTGACGTACTCCAGCAGGTCTGCCGGGATAACAAAATCCATATGGAATTTTCCATGACGCCGATCTACAATTCCGCCTACATTGAGGGCATTGGCAACCTCTACGAATTTGACTGCGGCGAGGTGTCCGGCTGGATGTACAAGGTCAACGACTGGTTCCCCAACTATGGATGCAGCCGGTATCAGCTCAAGGATGGCGATGTGATTGAATGGGTCTATACCTGTGACCTCGGAGATGATGTGGGCGGCGGCTACGCGACTGGAAGCGAATGAGAAACAAAGACGCCTTTTCCGGCTACCATCCGACGATCAATTTTCTATATTTCGCGCTCGTTCTCCTGTTCTCCATGTGCCTGATGCACCCGGTCTATCTGGCAATTTCCCTGACCGGCGCGCTGACCTACGATATTTACCTGAAAGGCCGGAAAGCGGTGCGGTTTGCCGTCATGGGACTTCTGCCCATGG
>OOIG01000595.1_pt1 | contig 30660 bp, 22 predicted proteins | sample 1692091 | NCBI WGS metagenome assembly OOIG01 (sample SAMN06348188, study PRJEB24527) | human gut metagenome | biome: human gut; feature: ankylosing spondylitis patient; material: feces | host: Homo sapiens | place: China | collected 2015-10 | reverse complement strand
AAACGAAGAAAGTGACCCTTCTGCCATTCTGAATGGCTTTTGGGTCACCCTCTTTCATCGATCAATGAGAGTATCAAGTGCTAATCAACAGTTAAAAAAACTGTGAGTTTAAACACGTTTTCCTAATGCTTAAAACAGATAACGTATGGAAACGCCTCCCCGGAAACGATGTTTTATTTGGCTATTCAACTGTTCCGTATTAAATTTATAATCAGGATAAGCTGTCATCATATCATTTATCAAACCTTCATTCAGCACATCCCCGATTTCGTACAATCCATATACTTCCAATTCAAGCATATTCATAGAATATCCAACAGATATTCGAGGAGTAATGAAAAATGGCTTTTTATAAAATTCCTTATTTTTTAAATGTAAAGCATCTCCATTACTATCTGTATACCCCAAATATCCAGCAGTCACGACATTTAGATTTGCGCCCAATCCAATATAATAATTTTCTGTAAATGAACGCTTCAAGTTAAAGCGAAACACTGCCGGAATAGTCACATGTTGACCACTAAAATGCCCTCCATTACTTTGAATTGAAGCATCTCGATTTGTATTACCAGAATACAGGACACCAAATCCTCCATAATGGACGCCTGTATAGAAATTCAAAAGCGAACAGTGCCACCCAAGAACAACATCTACACCTCCACTCGCTTCATACATTCCTTTACCTATTGAGAAGTTACCACCTACTCCATAATGAACAAATCTTCCCCGATTTTCACGCACATACAACTTTTCTTGCAATTCTGCTATTTCTTCATCATATATAGAACCAGGATTATCCTTGCGATATCGTTCACAATCAGCAGAAGTTATCGTCTTATTGTCCTTATCAATCATCAAAAGGTGATATTCCGCTTCAGCAATTTGCTTTGAAAACACAGGAGAGACCTTTTGAGCCTGCAATGCAGTATTATGTGCACACACATATTCTTTTGCTGCAAGATGTCCGTCTATTTTATTACGAAGATAGGCAACCGAGTCATTAAACATTTTCTCAGAACGTTGAACGATTTTATCCTGATATGCTCTATTAAAAACCGTTACATTATCAATCTTCATGAAAGCCAAATTCTTCAAAGTTTTATAATCACGCTCATTTACAACCCTTTGCTGATATACTTGTTGCCTTACTTTATCCATAATTTTTTCTCTATTTTCATAAGAGCATATAGAGCTTGACGCCGTACGAACAAGACATCCTAACTGATTACCACATTTTTTAAAAACTTCCTCAATAATCCTCGAATTCCAATAGTTACGGGCCTTTAACTTAAAACCTTCGGTTGTTTTTGTATTTTCATAAAACGCAGCAACTTCGTCCAAGTTTCCCGACTTTTCTATTTTTGTCCATTGATATGTACAATAGAAATTTGGTTCATATGTGACAGATTGATATTCCCAATAAGAAGTCCGACCATCAACAGAAACTTTTCGTTTTGTCCAATTGCCAAACTCATCAAATTCATAATTAGAAAAAGATTTTGTTTCTCCTTCAGATGTATGAGTTTGAACATGTTCAATGTTTTGGGCTCCAAAATTATTAACAGAAGCCTTTTTTGCGGCGGCTTGATATTCAGCCATTTTTTGGTTATAAGCAGGAGTTCCGGCTTTCAATTTTGCCAATTCGCTTTTCAGCCTTTTAGCTTTTGTCACAGCTTCATTCATCTGTGCAGAAGCACTGATATGTTCAACTGAAGTAGTTATCCAATTTTCAACATAAGTCATTTTTGACAATTGCCCATTCTGCCCATAATAAAATGAGATTGTACATCTTTTGTCATATGAATCAGTAAATTGCAAATGCGATATTTTACCATTAGTCATTTCGGTAACATAATTTTTTCTATAAATTGCCAAGCCCAACTCATACCCATAGTCTGTCGTCTCATCTTGCAATTCAATATTTACAAGATTACCTTCTGATGAAAACACTGCAACAGACTTTAGATTTTGGGCATCATCTGTTACTACAGTTTTCAACACTCTTCCTTTTAAAGCTATCTTTGTCAAATCTTCTGCTTGCATTCCTAAAATACAACATAGGGCTACCAACAGAAATAATATTCTTTTGTTTTTCATAAAAATCATCTTTAGCTATAACTCTACACACGTATTACTCATCCATATCTTCGACGACATCATTGCCAACAGCAATATTCACATTTCCAATTTCTACCATCGAATCTCCTAAAGAAGAGAAAAAGGAGAGCTGTAAATCCTTATCTTTAAGAACCCATCCTTTATCATTATAATAAATCAAACTGACAGGAGAACAAAGACGAAAACCTTCATAAACTTCTCGCCATGCACGACCGACTGGGGTAACATCTGAAAATCGGATAATAACTTCAGCTGTTGCCTCAAGACCTGTTTCTGTCTCAAATGTTTGAATGAAACGAGCTTTTTCAACCTCCAACTTATATGCTTTCATGATTATTATTTCCTTTTTCTCTTGTTGTTTGGCTCTTTCATAATTAGTGGAAGTCTGAATATCCATTGAAAGTACCTCATAATTATGGTCCTGTTTATATCTTTCAATCTGTTTAAGATATTCATTGTTATCCTCAAAATAGTTTTTCTCGTCTTCAAAATACTCTTTTTGCTTTTTAGCTACCTCTGCGGCCAACGTACTCTCATCTCTGTGAAGATACATCGAGTTAACACCTTCCGGGCTTGGCACTTTAGGCCAATTTTCAAAAGTCTTTTGATAGTTTTCTCTTGTTATTTTATTCTCAGGGTAATCCTCCAAATTGATTTCAGGCTGCTTCATTTCCTCATCAATAAGTTGTTTAGGTTGCGGAATTGAGTCAACGACTAATTTTTTTCCTTTATCTGTCAATTCCACTTTCACCATGACATGCTTTTCTTCACTATAATTCGTTGACCCGAAAGATTCCCCCCAATAGCTGTTAATCTGAAGAATCTTATTCCACCAATCATAACATTCCACATTATAAGTAATCAAACCAGCTGCACTTAAACGGCTCAATTGATAGCGGGCTTCCACATTATTCAATTCATAATAACCAACTTGAATTGGAACTAAACCTTGGTCCTTTGCACTATTTTCCAACATAGTTCCAACCAAATCTTCTATGGTTTCAGACGATAAAGATTCAGGCTTATCGGAACACGCACTCAGTAACAACGCAATTGCTGATACACAAACTACAAAAATTTTTTTCATAATTACTTAGATTAAAAGAACAATTTTATTTTGATTTATTCTATGTATGATTTTTATTAACAACCTCCGGCATCAAGAACAGAATCCATATACTTAAAAATCCATTCCTGCTTTTAGCAAATATCTGCATATTCAATCAAAATCCAATAGCCCTTTTTGGGCCTACTTTTAGAGCCTTCCAAAACCACTGTCTCTGCTCTACCCCCAATTAGACCACAACAAACAAGTGAGCCTAATTATCAAAAATATTGAAATTAAAGCTCACTTGTCTGGTGTGTTGTCAATAGTGGATTATTGAATAAAAACAGAAGGTAGCCCCTAAAATTTTTATTGCTCTCTTTCCATTTTTTGCTTGATCCAATTTAATCTGCCAAGTTGCGCAGCAGTCAAATCAATTGATACCTCCGATATTCTTTCTTGTAATGAAAATGTAATTTACTTACAATCCGATGCTTATTTATATTTATCAAACACCAATAATACTCAATATCATACTTTACCTCATGTCAGTTGCAGCCTGTGTCATTTTATTTGTAATCTCCATATAACGAGCCCATTGTGATACAGACATGTTATCTTGTGCATTCATCATTTTCTCACTAAGTTCTTGAGCTTTCTGCAAAAGATCAGCATATTCAGACAATGCCTCCATATCACCACTAGCGGCTTTCCTTACACAAGAAATATATTGCGTTACATAAGATTCGTATGAATCAAGGAGAGTATCCCAATCCTCCGAACCAGCATTTGAACTTGAAAAAGAGTCATCATCTGAATCGTCGGAAAAATCAACACTATTATCAAATGTTTCATTTACCGTCATATTTGTGCCGCCTTTGTACGAAGCATATTTTGCACTACTCCAACTTGGTTTAACCAGAATATAAACACCCTCTTTTCTAATCTTATCCCACTTTTTTTGATCTTCTTCTTTCCATTCAGACTTTTCTCTAAAATATTTCATTTGAGCACGAACCGATCCTGATGCAAGATAATTGTGAAGATCCTCACTATCATAATCATACGAATCATCAATATCATAATTTGGAAGACTTGCTATTTCCACGTGATTTTTATCTAAAACAATGACTTCCAAATCAAATCCATAATCTGATGCTACGGCTTGTTTCACTGTAAGAGCCAACGATGACAATATAGTTTTATACACTTTGTCATCTTTCGTTTCTTCTGCTAATGAAACGACAACTTCTTGGTCATCTACATCCATATATTCACCCAAGTTACTCAACTGTGGTTCAACTTTGAGTGTTACAGAATTCGAATCACCACAAGCAGCAAGACCTATGACAAGTAAACTTACAAGGGCAAAAAGCCCAAAGAACTTTTCTTTCTTCATAAAATTTTAATATTTTGTATTAGCAATGGTATAATAAAACAAATATCCAACTCGATAACAAAGTTATTCAACTGAGTATTTTCTATAAAACTGACTGTTTCTAAGGAAAAACCGTTAAGTTTTCTTTTTATAGCGTCAACAAGGAATTATTACCAAATTTCAACTACCTTTCCTTCGCTGTCCTTAAAACTGCCAACGGCAATCACAATAAAATCAATAAGAGCCCAAATGCCTAATCCACCGAAAGTCAAAAACATTATGACACCCGTTCCGATTTTCCCAACATAAAAACGGTGAACTCCAAGACAGCCTAAAAAGAAACATAATAAAAGGGCTACCAGCCGTTTCTTTTGACTCACTTGCGATAAAGGTGTTCTACTTCCCCCAACCGGGTATCCACACTTAGGACATGCAACTGAATTGTTATCAATTTCTAATCCACAATTTTTACAATACATAGTGTTCAGATTTTAAGATTATTATTAAACTGTTTTTATTTAGGATATCGCAAATATCCATAATTCCTCTTAAAAAGCCATAGCCCTTTTTGGGCCTACTTTCAGAACTAAACAGAGCAACGCCTGACGGTATTTAACGAGGGATTATTGCCATGAATGCCTAAGTGGGGTAACACAACTAAAACAAGCATCTATCGGGACGGAGAAATCCACTTATTTCCTCCTCAATGCCAATGCCATAGTTACTATGTCGATAAGCTTTTTAATTTTCGGATGCCGTTGTTTGTTGATTTTTTTGTTAATTTGTTAGCGGAAAACTACCGAACAGACAAGTCATGAAAATTGAAGAAGCCATCGTATATGTCATCGTGAAACGTAACGGCGGCATGACCACCGAACAGATTGCCGACGCCATCAACCGGCAGAGACTGTACAAACGAAAGGACGGCCAACCGGTGACGGGCAAACAGGTGTATGCCGTCATCTGCCGCTATCCGTCGATGTTCACGAAAGAAGCCGGCCGAATCATGCTCCTGATTTGAGTCTGCCGCGGATATTTCCACTACGTAAAAACGGATAATATGCAGAAAAAGGGAATCGTCAGAACGGCAGTCATCATTATCCTCCTGCTTATCTTGTTTGCAGGTAGCAGAATCGGCACCTCGTGCTACGAAAACCGACAGCGTGCCAAACAGCGACAACCCGATTCGTCGCAACAACCGGTCTGCATTTCCGCTGAAAGAACCTCATACGCCGGATTTTTCCGGACGAAAAAAGAATCATTCTCATGAAAAAAGTAATTGTCATTTCAACCAGTCTGCGCGTCGGCTCCAACAGCGACATGCTTGTAGACAAATTTACAGAAGGTGCCCTCCACGCAGGACACGATGTTGAAAAAATCTCGCTCGCCGGAAAGAACATCAGCTTTTGCCGCGGATGTCTCGCTTGCCAGAAATTGGGCAGATGCGTCATCGACGACGATGCAAACGGCATCATGCTGAAAGTGCTGAATGCCGACGTTGTAGTGTGGGCAACGCCGATTTACTATTACGAAATGAGCGGCCAGATGAAAGTGATGATCGACCGCATGAACGCAATGTATCCTCTGGACTACAAGTTCCGCGACGTTTATCTGCTGACAACAGCTGCCGAAAACGAACCTGAAGTACCGAAACGTGCGGAAAGCGGCCTCACAGGATGGACCGACTGCTACCCGAAATGCCGACTTGCCGGCACGCTGTTCTGCGGCGGCGTCGACGCTCCCCACGCCATTGAAGGCAACGAAAAGCTCCAGACTGCCTACGAAATGGGACTGCACGTATAGCCTACTCTTCAGCATTAAAGAGCCAGCAGAAACCATGGAAAATGCCGTCCTGTTTCAAAAGGCATTTTCCGTGGTTAGAAAACGAATAAACGGTGAAATTGGAAAATGAGAACGAGAAAACTACAATCCTGCAGCGAACTGATTGAATATATCGACAAAATCGGATTTCTGCCGCTATTAGGCATGGGCATCAACGGATGGTCGGCCGAAGAAGTGATGGACCAAGAATTCCAATACACCCTGCTGCCCGATGGTGGATGGGAGTGGCCGCTATGGAAATGGAAAGGTACCATCTTGCAGGAAAGCGGCTGCGCCTACGGCAAATTTTTCGACAAAAAAGCAGCATTCATCAGCCGCGAATGGTGGCCCGATTTCTGCAACTACCGCCGCAGCATCTATCCCTACCCCGAAGAGGGAAGCGTAGAGGAAATGATTCTTGCCACGCTCCAACGCGAAGGCAGCCTCATCACCCGCGAACTCCGTGCAGCATGCGGCTTCACCGGACCCAAAATGAGAGGACGGTTCGACACCTATGTCTCGCGGCTCGAAATGGGAGGCTACATCGTCACCGAGGACTTTATCTATCCCCACGACCGCCACGGACGGGAATACGGCTGGGGCTGGTCGCTGCTCACTACACCCGAAGCACTCTTCAAGCGGGAAGCCTGTCACCCCGACCGCACCCCACAAGAATCCCGCGAACGCATGGTCAACCACTTCCGAAAAATCATGCCTCACGCCGACGACAGCCTGTTCGACTTCCTGCTGAAATAAACAGAAATCAATTATACGACAAATTCATTTAATTCCTCTTTCAGTTGTTTCCAATTCGGGAAATATTGAGTCAATAAAGCAGTATACTCTTCACTATGTAACCGGACTTTGATATGTAATAACTCATGTACCACAATATACTCAATACATTGAATTGGCTTTTTTATCAATTCCAAATTAAAAATAATATTACGCATACTATGGTTACAACTTCCCCATAAGGTTTTCATCTGCTTGACTTCCCATTTATTTACCTTTACACCCAATATACATTCCCACTTGGCAATTAATGGAGGAAGTATCGATTTAAATTCTGCTCGATACCATTCTCGCAATACCTCTGCTCGACGTTCAGCCGTTGCTCCTTCACGAACATACAGTTTAATATATTCGTTACCTTGAATCTCAACTTTTGCAGGAGTATTATGATACAAAACCTTTAAACGGTATCTTTGCCCTTTAAAATAATGATTCTCTCCAGATACGTATTCACGAGGAGTTTGGCGATTCTGATCCAGTATCTGTGATACTCGATGGTTTATCCAAGCCATTTTTGTAATCAAGAATAATCGCACGGCTTCCTCCGTCATCCTAACAGGAGCAGATACATGAATACGAGCATCGGGCGGATAGATTGTAAGATGTACATTCTTAATCTCCTTCCACTCAACTTCTGCCGATATATTAGCAACCTTAACAATAGCCATCAGTATTCTTTTTGTGCAACTATCAGCTGCATAATATTATCTATTTTCTCGGACTCAACGCCTTCCAAAGCCTTCTCAACAGCCCTTCGCAATGCTCTCATCTTTTTCAAGCCACTGCTATCCATATCCCTGAAACCATCACGAGCATTGGCTTTTACAATTTCGTGAATCCGAAGCGCCAAAGCCTCATCTTTGCCAAGATTATCATAGAGAGCTTTCTTTCCCTTTGTATCAATAGCAGTAGGATATTTAGCCCTCATATTGGAACGTGCCTCTTTCAGTTTTTCAATAAGTTTCTCAATCAATTCTTTGTATTGAATCTTACCGTCTTTCTGTTCTTGAAGCAATTGGTTGAGCAATTCCGACATTTTATCAAAGTAGGCAGGATTATTAGGCCGCTCGCTGATAATCATTTTACGCATATTTGCTGCCAAAATTTCCGCAACAGAACGTTCATTTTTCTTTATTTCCTTTGGCAACGAATCAATGGCTTTATCACCCTCGACATCAATCAGATCAAGGAATGAAACATCTGCCAAATCAACCAATTTTTCACTATCTTCTGCGCGGACATAGTTATCAATCAGCTGACGCATAGCAGGGTCGTAATATTTCAAATCAAGAGCATCTCCACTCTTCAATTTTATTTCATCTTTGATATCATTGAAATAATCAACCTGCTTTTTAATATCAGCAGCCTCTTCGGTTGTATATCCAGCCTGCTCCATTTCATTGGCGATATCTATGTAACGACGGACTAAACGAGAGACCAGTTTATAAAATGTTTCACGCTTATTGGCATTTTCTTCACATTCGCTTTGTTGGTTCTCGACAGGCGTAGTTTCGGAATAGACGAAATACGTAAAATAGCCCTCCCGAGTTTGTGGATGTATCACCTCACACATCGTATAAACAGCCTGTAATGCCTCTTCCAAGGCTTGCCGACCTTCTGTCAGACGACTCGTAAGCAATCCTTTAATATCCTCACTATCGTAACCGTCAAAGACTCCCTTCGTATAATCCTTGATAGCATTCTCTACAGCACCAAACAAATCCTGATAATCTATGACATATCCATAATCTTTTTCTTCACTATCAACACGATTCACACGGCATATTGCTTGGAACAGATTGTGATCCCGCATTTTCTTGTCAATATAGAGATATGTTGCCGACGGTGCATCAAATCCGGTCAAAAGTTTATCCACCACAATCAACAGTTTCATATCTCCGGGATGGTCAATAAATTCTTTTTTTGCCCAGGTTTCAAACTGTTGCGGCGTTTTGTCGCCAATCATCTTTTTATAAATCTCATACTTGGTCAGATCTTCCGTCTCACCCTCGCCCTGATACTCATCTTTTACAGATGCTGTACTCACATCATAACTTGTAACCACAGCGCAATGGCCTTTCAATTCTGTCGACTGAAAAACCTCCCAATAACGACACGCCTGATAAATGCTATCGGCTACAAGCATTGCATTACCGTAGCCACCTGCCAAGGCACGCTTGGTACTCATATCCTGACAAATATCTGCGGCAATGCGGTCAATGCGCTCCTTGCTGCTAAAGAGCTTTTCCATCTTTGCCCAACGCTCTTTCAAAGCGGCACGTGCCACAGAACTTAATCCCTTTGTCTTCGCTTCAAACCACTCATCAATTTTCTCTCGTTTTCCCAAATACTGTTCTACATTTCGGGCCTCATAGCGCAAATCAAGAATAACCTTATCCTTTACTGCCTCATTAAACTTATAGCTATGAATATACGAGCCAAAAGTTTCTATCGATTTCTTTTTATCGGTATGGAGCAGCGGCGTACCCGTAAAACCAATCAACATGACATCATCTCCCATGATATGCTTCATGGCTTCATGAAGGAAACCGCTCTGCGTACGGTGACATTCATCGATAAAAACATAGATATTTCCCTTAGCCCGAAAATCGGAAGGAAGCGATTTTGCCAACTCTTCCAAATATACATCGAGCGACTTATTGGCCTTTTTACCGCCTACAGCTATAGTATCACCATCATTCTTATTGCCGAACTTGTGTATCAGCGTGCAAATCAGCCACGGCTCAGCAGCATTAAGCATCTCAATCAACTCGCCTCCGCTTTGTGCTCTTTCAATCAGCTCCCCTGCATCCTTGAACCCCGATTCTATCTGTTTGTCCAACTCATCGCGGTCGGTAATGATTACCACACGGGCATCGGTCACATTCTCACGTATCCACTGAGCCAGCCATACCATCGTAAGCGATTTGCCCGATCCTTGCGAGTGCCATATAATGCCGTTTTGCTTATTGCGTACTCTGGGTTGGGCTGCTTTAATGGCAAAATACTGATTGGGACGAGCCGCTTTTTTAATTCCCCCGTCAAAAATAAGGAAGTCATGGATATATTCCAATAGTCTTGCAGGCTCAAAGAATTGCAAAACACTACGGTCTAATTCATTGGGATATTCTTCGGCTGTAAAGTGCGATGGTTTGCACGGCTCACCACACGGCTCTTTCCAGCGCAACCAGAATTTTTCAGGAGTTTTGATTACACCATAGTGTAATCCCTCCGTGTCGTTGCCTGCAAAAAGCAGCTGTATAGTCGTGAAAAACCGGGGGATATAACCATCCTGCTGGTTGCGGATATTCTGGCGAATACCCTCGTGAGCCGACACCGTGCTGCGTTTAAGTTCAATAACAGCAAGCGCAATGCCATTGACATAAACGACCAAATCGGGGCGGCGGTCGCTTTCGCCTTGAATGGTTACCTCCTCGGCTATCTGGAAATCATTATCTATCGGATTCTCCCAATCGATAAAACGAACCATCTTTTTCTTTTCGCCCACCTCAGCCTGTATATTCACACCATAACGCAACAAGGTATATACCTCCTTGTTGGCATTATAAAGTCCGCCTCCAAGAGAGTTTGACGCTTGTTTTAATTTAGCAATGGCACTCCGTATCTCCTTGTTGGTATAGCCACGTCGCAAGAGATACTTCGTAAGCAATGCATCTTCGACATTGCTATTGTTCTCACGCTTTTCCCAATTGCCGAGATAGGCATAATGCAACACCTTTCTGAAAAGTGCCACTAATCTATTTTGCGTTACACGCTCCTTTGCCCCGATGTTTGTGTCCATATTAACTAAATATTTCTCGTTCCAATTCCTTATATACAGAGGTATCTTCCGTAATTAGAGGTACTAATGTATCTCTAAAAAACGCATCTTTGGTATTGCCACATTTTGTCAGATTAAGAATACGTTTTAATTCAACATAAATTTCACCACTCGCAGATTTTATATCATCAACAGCGTTTCCTCTTGCTATACTTGCTGCAATTTTTGCTGCTTTTGCAGCTATACACTCTGCAATTTTATCGGGCTTACCAACAATGTCACACAACTTTGCTATAATCTCATCATCAAGTAAATAACTCTCGATATGTCGTTTGGCTAATACTTTTATTCCTCTCTGTTTACATTCGGTTATCTCCTCTACACTTTTATCATCTCTATCCACAAATTTTATAATTGTAGAATTTTGCAATACTTTAGAAATAATTTGCATGCTAACATTATCTGGATTCTCTATTTCAGCGCAAGATCCAATAGAAACAAAAGATGTTGTAGGATACTTTGATGCAAATATTTTCCCATAAATCTGTGCATCAAAATCTTTATATTTCCTACCTCTTATATTCCCCTCACAAAATACAATTATCTCAGGTGCAATTAATTTTGCAAAATCTCCAAATGCCAATTCTACAAACTTATTCCATATTGTTTTATCTATAATTGTTGGCGTTATTGTTGTTTTTTCATCAAAATCAACATTACTAAAATCTAAGAATACGACACTTCCAGGATGCTGAATTTCAAGTTCCTTTGCTTGCTGTAACATGCCGATAGAATGTGTAGCAAGCCATAATTGAGAACTATCATTCACCAAATTATACATTTCAGATAATAACCTAGCTTGCAATGCTGTATGCATATGAGCTTCGGGCTCATCAATACAATAAACGGTATTATCAAAGTACTCTCCTTTAATAACTAGATCGAGTATAATATCAAAAGCTGACTTTTCTCCAGCCGATAAATTTTTATAATGGAAATTGAGGGATCGCCCTTTAGTAAAATAGAAACTTCCATTTACTAATGGTTCTCCAATAGACGATAACTGTAAATCATCAAATACGCGACTTAACGATTCTGCAATTCTCCCAATAAGTTCTTGTTTAAGAGACCTTACTGTTTTATCTTCATTTTCAGCACTAAAAACACCAGAAAGTGTATGTGAAACCAAACGTTGATAATTTTCTGAAACACTGGCATCGGTGGTCATTAGTGTGCTAAATTTAAAATTATTTTTAGGATCATTCTGCTTTGATAAGGTCTGAGTCGTAAAATCAGGTTCGTTTCTATGTGCCGTACGAAAATAAAAGCATCCTTTAATGTTATCTGCATTATTTAATGCTTCATCGTATGCATTAATTGTTACTCTACCATCATACCATGTCGAGGAGTTAACATCTTGGACATCTCCACTTTTAACAAAATAATCCACGTTAGAATTGTTCCATGAATGATATCCTTTATACTTATACCAGTGATTAAAAGCCTCAAAAATAGATGTTTTACCACATCCATTTGGTCCCACCAAAACCACTAATTTGACAGATTCTGGTATATCCTTAATCGTTAAATCTGTGAATCGCTTAAACTTATTCAGATGTACTTCTTGTATCTTCATATTCGATTGGGTTTTAATCTTATTTGTCCTGTTAATAATTTTTGCATCATGCCCGATTTTAAGAGACGGTACTTGTCACGTTTGGCTTCAAGGTCTGCTATCTCCTTATCCATATCGGTCAGAATCGTAGCTATTGCTGTCTGTTCTTCTCTATCTTTAGGTATGGATATTGTTAATTGACTATACTCTGAAATCCAATATCGTTGATGATCTTTAAGCGGAAAATCTATCTGCTGCATCAACTCATATACTAATCGCAAATCGTAATCATTGTTTTTTAGTGAAAGCATCTTCATTGCTGATGATTTCACCTTAAATGGATACGATATATATTTACTATCCGTAGTAAAATCATCGAAAATAATAACAGGCAACTTATTGTATACGCCAAATTGTTCAGTCGTATAACCCAATATCAGAGATTTACCTGCAGTAAGGACGGGGATACCACTATTAACATAGTCGGTTGATACAACTAAATACGGCTGAGGCTGTTCATAATCTAAAATCTCACATAACTTCTTTTCCATCCATGGGGCGGAAAAACCGGGGAGGCGTTTTTTGCCGGTTAGGAGTTGTTGCATCGCCCCTTGTTTAATCAGGCGTTTCTTGGCAATTTTTTTATCCAATGCCGCAATCAATCCATCTATATCACTCAGCGCCTCTGCAATTGCTCGTTGCTCGGCAACATATTTGGGTCCATATATAGGTAAATTCCTAACAATACTGGCTGTATAACTTTGTTGTTTAGTTCCCTGGCAATATTTAAATGCCAAATATTGCCCCCACATGCGATAAAACCAAAATAGATATTCAGTGCACATCCTCTCCGTCCCATTTATTGCCAAACAAGACTGATTGGTTGTAGCAGGAGCTCCAACAAAAGCACATCGTCCACGAGTACCTTCGGCTTCAAGGCCTGTAATTGCCATCAGGAATGTTCCAGACTGATGAACACGCAAATTAGTATTCCTTACAGCCTGCTGGGAAATATGTTCAATAGTGTCAACAATTTTATTGTAATTCAACTCCCCACTAGATATCCATCGCACATTTCCTTTATAATATTCAGGATTTCCACGATACGGAGTAGCCCCACTCGAGAATGTAGCTAATACATCCTGAAAAGTACACAGCATCCAATCAGATGGGATTGGACCGAACTCGGTTTGCTTATATCCTTGTGGTATATTCATATCCTCTTCAATGGACTTTTATCCGTATATAATTGAGATTGTTTCACATCGCAACCTTGTATTGCATTACCAAGCCGTTGTTTATACACACCACTTTCAACGCTTTGGATAGTATTGTATAAACTTTTTCGAGGATCACTGTTTGCAAATGGAGTTAATGGTCCTATCATAATACGAGGTATCAGATTTCTATCAATCTTTACAGGGATCTTTATTATATCACCATTCCAAGGAAGATTATCTTTCACTATAAATATTCGTACCTCATTCTCAAATGCAAATGCTTTACGTTTCAAGCACATCAAGGTTAAATAATGCTCCAACGAAAAATCATGTTCAGGGAAAAACTCACTACCTTTTTTATTATGTAATCCCACTATCTCCTTGCGTTCCAAAGAGTAAATAGCCTTGCCAATATATATGGCACAATGATTTGTTTGAGCATAGGATTCTAATGTGTCTAATAACTGTTTTACATTAAACGATATGCGCAATGCCTTGCTTTTACTATCTGCATACATTTTCCACGCGGCCTCTTCATTTGTAGAAAACTTTGTAGTCAAGCACATACAAGCAATTTCAGGCCGTGTATAATTATATCTATTATAATCTGTCTTCCAAAATCTACGTTCAAATGGATCAACCCATGTTTCAGGAGAAACAAAGACTAATTCACTATTTGCCACACAACTCATCAGCCTATCATAGGGCATATACTTATACAAAGTATCAATTTGAGCCAAAGACAAGCCATTAAGCAAGTATATATGTTTATAGCCAGAAGCAAGTTCCGACTTGATTTCTATTTTATTCTCAGAACTCATAGATTTTACTCGTTTTTACTCATTTCTTCATTATTCCGAATTAATATCCCATCTGTTTTAAATGTGCAGCAACCTTTGCCTCCAAATCGGCGATCTCGTCATCAATCTCAGGAAGCGTTTGGGCATAACGCTCAGCCAAAGCTGACACCTTTGAGGTAAGTTTCTGGCTAATGCGTTGCATCTCACCGTCAAGGCGCAAGGCAAGCGATGCGAACCATTTTTTCTCAACAACCAACCGCTTAATCTCTTTCTCTGACAGATCGGCATACTTGACCACAAGTGCGGTAAGCAGATCGTACTTACGCTCTTTGACAAGTTTCTTATTGAGGGATATATCGCCTTTGAGAGCAAGATACCGTTGCAGCACGGCAATCTCGTCGGCATCAGCCTTTTTATCGAGTGCCTTAATTCGTTTTTTCACATTGGCATCGGTCATTTTACCATCGAGGAAGTTATCCTCATCGAGGTAATTCTCGGCCTGTTCTTCTATCAATTCGGCAAGCTGCGTCTCGTATTGTGCCAGTAACTCTTCTGCCGCAGCAATCATATCGCGTTTTTCTGCAAAATACTCGTCAATAACAATCGGTACAGGAAGCAGGTCGCAAACGACATCTTCGGGAGTCGCTGCCTTTTTCTCCTTTTTCTTTTCGCCATTTTTCTTGGAAGAGGGTTGCGGAGTGTATAGTTGCACAGCCCACCCTCCGGACGAAATCATATAACAATCATCTTGCATCGTTTCGCTCCAGTAGTTCATCAGGCAGTCATAAACATCGTAGGCATCGACCAATGAGCGATCCGCTTTGAATATCTCCAATAAAGAGTTTCCCAGTTGCTCGACAAGTCTTTTCGGAGCGAATCCCGGCGTGAGGGCATACAGTTGTGACCGATGCGAATCGCACCACAGTTTGAAACTGTTTCGGAAGGTCTCACTCTGTCGGCAGAAATCTATATTTGCAGCCACCACATCGCGCACAGCATCCTGATGGCAATTCAGCGAATAGTAGCCTTGACGTGTTGGATGGTCGCAAAAAAGGTCATTTCGGAGTGAAGGACACACGGCCCAATAGCTATCAAGCTGGTCGATATCGTGCTTAGGTAAGCCGCCATGAAGATGAGCGTCTATATCTTGCAGCACCTCCGTATCAGGAGCTGATACATAACGAGGAATGTTAAGATTGTAATCGTTACGTTCAATCTCGTCCATAGGCACAAAACGTGCAAAATGTGGGACATCGCGCTGCGCTTGCCATACATCGACAATTTGGCGAATATCCTGCTCACGCAGGCGGTTCTTTGCGCCGTCTTTGACAAACCCACTCTTTGCATCAATCATAAACACCCCTTTACGCCCAGCGGCTTCCGACTTCTCAATAATGATGATACAAGCCGGAATACCTGTGCCATAAAAGAGATTGGCAGGCAGTCCTATGATTCCTTTAATGTAACGTTTTTCGACAACGAGATATTTACGAATTTGAGCCTCGGCATTGCCTCTAAAAAGGACACCATGAGGCAAAATACAGGCTGCACAGCCGGTTTGTTTCAACGAGCGTACAATATGGAGTAGAAAAGCATAATCGCCATTCTTCTCCGGTGGAACTCCGATTTTAATGCCTTCGCCCCAACGATAGTATTCATCATCAATTTTTGCACTTTTCAACCAAGATTTTGTTGAAAAAGGTGGGTTTGCAACAATATAGTCGAATGTCTTGAGCTGGTCGTCATCCTTGAACTGAGGATCATTAATTGTATCCCCTTGCCTGATATCCGCATAAATTTCATTATGAAGAATCATATTCATTTTTGCCAAACCAACAGTTGCGTTATCCTTTTCCTGACCATAGACAGTTGCTCCCTCGGGGGTTTCACTCATAGCACGCAAAAGTAGGGAACCAGAGCCACAAGTAGGGTCATAGATTGTCGTCTTTTTTCCACTTTTGGCGTTACTCAACCCTATCACCTTTGCCATCACACGACTAACCTCTGCCGGTGTGTAAAATTGGCCTTTACTCTTGCCACTCTCCGTTGCAAAATTTTTCATCAGATACTCATAAGCATCGCCTATAAGATCGTCATCAGCTGCCCTATTTTTACTAAAATCAAGATTCTCATTTTGGAAAACGGCAATAAGTTTACTTAGAGTTTCAACTTTATCCTTTCCTTTTCCCAGTTTCGTATCATCTTCAAAGTCGGCCACAAAAACGCCATCGAGTTGATTGGCTTCTGCAAGAGCAGCCATCTTCTTATTCATTTCCTCTCCGATATTTGAATTACCTTTAAGAGCCACAAAATCCTCAAAGTGACACCCTTCGGGTATATCTATATCAAAACCGTCATCATTACGACTTTTATCGCTGATATATTTTACGAAAAGAATAACCAATACATAATCCTTGTATTGGCTTGCATCCATGCCGCCACGAAGTTCGTCACAGCATTTCCAAAGGGTACTATATAGTTCTGACTTCTTTACTGCCATAATAATCCTTTTTTAAGTGATAAGTTCCTTAGGTCCTACATTCAGCGTTCCAGCTATATCAAATAATACACCCAAATCCGACTGCCAACTATGACAAACATAGGAATTTACTATACAAAAATTTTTCCAAGTTTTTCCGCCAGCCAAGTCTGTTTGATGCCCTTTTCTTCAAACACCTATCAAATTCTTCAAGGGGTTATTCATTGAAGATCATATTTACGATTTCCACACAAAAGTATAAAATATAATGCACTTTAAAGATAAAAAAGTCCAAAACTCCTGAAATATCCGCCAAGGAAACAATGAATAATTGACATTTTTGAAAACTGAGAAGTCTTAAAGATGGGGCAGAGTAATTGCGACTTTGATAACGCCGTCGAGGCGGTTTTCGAAGAGGTGGTAGGCTTCGTCAATGCGACTGAGGGGATAGCGGTGGGTGATGAGTGGTGTGGTGTCGATTTCGCCGGCTTCAATCAGTCGGAGTATTTCGGCACAGTCGCATCCGTCCACGCCTCCTGTCTTGAACGTGAGATTTTTGCCGTACATGTCGGGAAGAGGCAACACCTGCGGACGGTCGTAGAGCGCAACGACGGTAACAATGGCATTCGGACGTGCACATTCCCATGCCAGTCGGAACGTATCGTCGGCACCCGCCACTTCCATCACGCGGTCAGCACCGCCGTGGTCGCTGTGAGCCAAGACAAATTCGCGGCAATGTTCCGGGTCGGTCAACAACACCTCCGGATAATGCTCCGCCACGAACCGACGGCGTTCTTCCGACTTTTCACACACGATAATCCGTTTCGGATGTTTCAGCCGTGTGCAGGCCAGCGCACATACTCCCGTCGGACCGGCACCGATAATCAGCACCGTGTCGTCGGGCGTAATCTCCGAAATTCTTGCCGCCCAATAGCCCGTAGCCAAAATGTCGCCCACGAAAAGCGCCTGCTCGTCGGTCACGCTGTCGGGGATACGATTTAGTCCCTGGTCAGCACGCGGAACACGCACATATTCCGCCTGTCCGCCATCGATGCGACAGCCCAATGCCCAGCCACCGTTTGGGTCGGTGCAGTTGTTCACAAATCCGTGACGACAGAAAAAGCACTCGCCACAAAACGTTTCCACATTCACCGTCACGCGGTCGCCGGGCTTGACCGTTTTAACGTCCTTGCCCACCTGTTCGACCACGCCCACCATTTCGTGCCCGACCGTAATGCCCGGCACAGCACGCGGAACGCTCCCGTGCTTGATATGCAAATCGCTCGTGCAAATGCTTCCCAACGTCACACGCACAATCGCATCGTGACCGTCCTGCAACTGCGGCATCGGTTTTTCCACCAATTCAAACCGTCCCCGCTCCTTGTATTCGTATGCCAACATAATTCGATTTTTTTCAAAGTTACAAAATATCCGTTTTTACTCCAACGAAAGTTTCTCCACCACTGCTTCGTCGGCGGGAAGCCAGTTGACCGTGCGGAGGTTTTGCGGGGCAAGCCACATGGCCGACTCATGCTCCTTCAATTCCAAACGACCACTGACGACGGTACAGAGAAAGCAGTGCATGGTCAGATGGAATGCCGGATAGTCGTAGTCGACAGTCATCAAAAAATCCTCCACGCGGATTTCCGTGTCCAACTCTTCCATTATTTCCCGTCTCAGCGCCTGCTCACGGCTCTCCCCCGGCTCCATCTTCCCGCCGGGAAATTCCCAGTAGTCCTTAAACTCTCCATAGCCGCGCTGCGTAGCAAAATATTTTCCGTCACGGCGAATCACCGCCGCCACAACTTCGATACGTTTCATTGTCTCTCCATTCTTTTCAGTACAAATGTAACGCAGAAAACGGGATTAATCTGTTTTTCCCTCACTTTTTAGAAAAATAAAGCCAGCCAAAGATTTCGGAGCATTGATGATACAAAATATTTCCTTCACAAATCCGCACGTTTATTTCAATTTTTTTCGCAAATGACGGCAATTTTGTGTAAGTTTGTATCAAGTTTGGCGGAAAGCCAATAAAAACAGAATAAATTGAAACAAAAACGATAGGAATATGAACGTTGTTGACAGATTTTTGAAGTATGTGAAGTTCGACACTCAGAGTGACGAATTGACCAACCTTACACCGTCCACTCCGGGACAGATGATTTTTGCCCAGGCTCTCGAAAAAGAGTTGAAGGAAATGGGACTGAAAAACATTACCCTCGACGATAACGGCTACCTGATGGCCACTCTGCCGGGCAACACCGACAAGAAGGTGCCGACAGTAGGCTTCATCGCCCACCTCGACACGTCGCCCGACATGTCAGGCCGTCATGTCAACCCGCGTATCGTGGAGAACTACGACGGTGGCGACATCGTGCTCGATGCTGAAAACAACGTAGTGCTCTCGCCCAACGAATTCCCGGAACTGAAGGAATACACCGGACAGGCACTTATCGTGACCGACGGAAAGACACTCCTCGGTGCCGACGACAAAGCCGGTATTGCTGAAATCATTGCCGCAGTGGAATATCTGCAACAGCACCCGGAAATCAAGCACGGCGACATCCGTATCGGTTTCAACCCTGACGAGGAAATCGGACTGGGCGCACACAAATTCGACGTGAAGCAGTTTGCTGCCGACTGGGCCTACACGATGGACGGCGGTGCTATCGGCGAACTGGAATACGAAAACTTCAACGCCGCAGCAGCTAAGGTTACGTTCAAGGGCCGCAACGTGCATCCGGGCTATGCAAAGCACAAGATGATCAACTCCATCCGCATCGCCAACCAGTTCAGCATCATGCTTCCGCGCTGGGAAACTCCGGAACATACCGAAGATTATGAAGGCTTCTACCACCTCGTTGGTTTCGAAGGAACCGTAGAAGAGTCAACCCTCACCTATATTATCCGCGACCACGACCTCGACCGCTTCCAACGCCGCAAAAAGGAACTGGAACACCTTACCCGCAAAATCAACCACGAATATCCGGGTTGCGCATCTATCGAAATCAAGGACCAGTATTTCAACATGCGCGAGAAAATCGAGCCGGTAATGTATATCATCGACATTGCAAAGCAGGCCATGCTGAACGCCGACGTCACTCCGAAAGTACAGCCAATCCGTGGCGGAACAGACGGTGCACAGCTTTCGTTCAAAGGTCTGCCATGTCCTAACATTTTCGCCGGCGGCCTGAACTTCCACGGCCGTTATGAATTCGTGCCCATCCCATCGATGGAAAAGGCTGCGAAAGTGATTGTGGAAATCTGCAAACTTGTAGAACAACGCTAACAGCGTACTGAACAATAGAGAAAGATGTCAACGAATACGCTTGTCGTCATCACCGGACCTACCGGCGTAGGCAAGTCGGACACGGCGGTATGGCTGGCGCGGGAGCTGAATGCGGAAATCATTTCCGCTGACTCGCGCCAGCTCTATCGTGACATCCCTATCGGAACGGCAGCCCCCACCGCCGAACAGATGGCGGAGGTGAAGCACCATTTTGTCGGCACACTCAGCTTGGAGGAGTATTACAGTGCCGCCCAGTTTGAGGACGACGTGATGCAGCTGCTGCCCCAACTTTTCGCCCGTTCGCCCTACGTGGTGATGTGCGGCGGCTCGATGATGTATGTCGACGCCGTGTGCAAGGGCATTGACAACATTCCCACCATCAGCGACGAAATCCGCCGCGAGGTTGTGGAACGCTTCGAACGCGACGGAGCGGAGGCCATGCGCGAAGAACTGCGCCGCCTCGACCCCGTTTATTACAATCAAGTCGACCTGAAAAACCACAAACGTGTCATCCACGCCGTAGAAATCTGTCTACAGGCAGGACGCCCCTATTCGGAACTGCGCACCAACAGCGTGAAGCAGCGGCCTTTCCGCATTGTGAAAATCGGCCTCAACCTGCCGCGCGAACAACTCTTCGACCGCATCAACCGCCGCGTGGAAAAAATGATAGAAGCCGGACTCGTCGACGAAGCACGGCGTTTCTATCCGCAAAGACACCTCAACTCGCTCAACACCGTGGGCTATAAGGAACTATTTGCCTGGATGGACGGCACGATGGACTACGACACCGCCGTGGCACGCATTCAGAAAAACACCCGTGTCTACGCAAAAAAACAGCTCACCTGGTACGCCAAAGACACCGACATGCATTGGTTTGCCCCTTCCGACCATCAGGAAATCCTGAAACTTGTGATGGGATAATCACATCTTCCGACATCGGCATACCTTACCCCCGAAACAAGCCCCCATTTCAGCCTCCATCATAGCGGTTCTGCCAACGCCTTCAGCGACACGAATAGGAACACACTACAAATCAATTATTTACAGCTTATTCCATAAAAAAGGGCGTACTGAAAAAAATCACTGTTTTATACCGTCTCTACCGCTTTATCTATATTTGTCTATATTTCCCGACTGAAAAAAGCCTTAATTTTACCTCATAATAAAACTGATATTTTTGGGAGTAGCAGCACCTTAAAATTTTCATCTGCCGAACAGTCGGAAAACGGCCGGTTACCAATTCTGCAAATCAATTTTCAATATATATCATCATGAAACACTATTCTTTACTTTTATTGCCAGTCATCATGGCCCATGCCTTCAACGCTACGGCGACGGAGGGCTTACAACAGTACAACATTCCTTTACCGCAGGCGATAGCTTTCTACGACTTCGACGGAAGCGGCGAAAAAGGATTTGTTTCGTGTTATGCCACAGGTGAGGACATGTACACGTCCACACTTTATTACCACTACGGCTATTCCAAAGGATTTTCGCCCAACGGCACAACTTCCGCACTCAATTCAACACACCAGACCTATGGACCTCAGTTTGCCTATGTGACAGGTATCGACGATGTGAACGGAGACGGCATTCCCGATATCGGGGTCTTTGCATCGGAACAGTTCAGCGGCAACCTGCAATGGGCGGCCATCAGCAACGGTTCCGGCCAATATGACGTAAAGTCCATGGTGCTGTTCAACAACTACGACATTAACCGCGACGGACGCACAGACCTCGCCGAAGAAATCCGCAACGGAGCCAACACCTACACACGGCTGCACCACTTCACGCGCGACGGGTCACTCCTTTCCACACCGATGCTACTCGTTGCCTATGAAGACTATCAGGGCGACTTCGATGCAGCCTCATGGATGGAAATGAAAGAAGCGGAAGTCGTCAACAAGACACTCGGCTACAATCCGTGGTCGATTCTCACCGGTGCCGCACTCGAACCAAACACCGACCCGACACCGTCGACACTTCCCGATATGGCTCTTGACCTGAACGGCGACGGATATGCCGACCTCGTAGAAGCCGCAACCGGAACACTTTACTACGGAACACCGGAAGGGAAATACGTGGTTTCGACCGTCGGAGGGGCAGCATGTGTGCGCGACCTCAACGACGACGGAGTGTCCGACTATGTGATTTATGGCGGCGAACAGGGTGTGGTCAAAACACTCATCTACCAGGGTGGCGGTGAGTTTAAAGAAACCACCCTCATCGACAATCTTGCAGCCGACTCGCCCGTATGGTGCTATGATTTCGACCGCGACGGCGACGTGGACATCCTCGTCACCTTCAGTGCCTACAACACCGACGGAATCACCAGCTACACGCTGTTCTACGAAAATGACGGCAACGGCAATTTTATCCCGCATGAGGACTATGTGGAAAAGGACTACATCTATTCCACTTGCCGCGACATCGACAACGACGGCTACTACGACCTGCTGTTGCTCGAATTGGACGAATCCTATTCGGAAAACTGGCAGCAATACAGCATTATCAACGTTCTCGTACGCCGAGGCGGAGCTGGCTTCACCCTCGGGGAAGCTGAAAAGCTGTATTCATTCACCACGAACGAAAACATCTTCGGGCTAAAGGACAATATTCCCAACTATACGGTAGAAGCCGAGGACATTGACGGCGACGGCATTGTGGAGATTTGGGTTTCTCACAAATTCATCTCCCGATTCTTCGACGGTGGACAACAGGTGTACTTTCAGGAAGGAGTGCAGACCGCCAACACCGCCCCCAACGCCCCGCAACGTCCGTCAGCGAATTATAACGCCGCTACCGGCAAGCTGAAAATCTCGTGGGGAGAGGCATCGGATTCTCAATCAAGTTCAAAGGACCTGACCTATGCCGTACGCATCGGCTCCACCCCGGGCGGCAGTGATATGGTAAACGGCCACGCCCTTGCCAACGGTACGCGGCGTAACTTTATGGACGGAAACGCTGGAAGCAGTCTGGAAAAGACATTGGATTTGCGTTCGTGGCCGTCAGGAACCTACTACGTAAGCGTTCAGGCCATCGACCCGAACCATGCCGGCTCGGCATGGAGCGAAGAAATCAGCTTCCGCCACACTTATATTCCTGTCGAGTTTACCCTGTCGTCCACGCAGACATCGACAGCGCTTACCCTCGACATCCACTACACCGTAAGCGACGGAATGACTCACAGCTGGCAGCTCGACGGTGCCGACATCAAGAGCGAGAACTACGGCCTGATGACCATACAATGGGACAAACCGGGAACAAAGGAAATCATCCACACGATGACCGCTTCCGACGGCACACAAGCCACATCGCGACAGACGGTGACTGTGATGGCCAACTGGTTCGCTTTAAGCGACAACAACCCGTTCTACCATAACTACTACCCGCAGTTTTTCGACTACGACAATGACGGGCTCGTCGATTTTGTGGCACCAGTAGCAGACAACGCGGGACTTTACCACAACGATGGCAACGGAACGTTCAGCAAGGCCAAAGGCATATTCAACCAGGGGCTCAGCTTCAGCAAATGCGCATGGGTAGACTGGAACATGGACGGAAAAGCCGATGTCATTTACTACGACTACGCAACCCAAAAACACGGTCTGCTGCTGAACAACGGAAACGGAAGTTTCACCAAGCAGTCCAACGTGAACATTTCCGTACCGGAACTTCCCATTGACATCAAAGCCGACTTCAACAATGACGGACTGGTGGACTTCACGGGCTATGGCCTTTATAGAAACGACGGCAACGGAACGTTCACCTACATAGAGGCCACCGAGCATTCCGACAAATTCCAACGTATTGTCGACTGGGATGCCGACGGTCTGCTGGACTCATACTACCTTTACAGCGACCGCAACAACTATACAGCGCTTACGGTCTACCACAATCTGGGCAATATGAACTTTGAAAAGATTGACGTACCAATTGAAACGCCTGTTCCGAGAACTGAATTTGCCGCTCCTACACTGACGGACTTTGACAACGACGGGTACTACGACCTGCTCTTCTGGAGAGGAAACGGCAACATCGAAGTGCTGAAAAACGAAGGAAACACAAAATTTGTGTCGGCCTACACCATCCAAACCGGACTGACCGAAACAGCCTCTATTTCCTACGAAGGCGACTACTGCAATTATTCGCTGTTCGACCTCGACAACAACGGATATGAGGACGTGCTTATCACCTCCTACGACGCCAACCGGCAAGACTCGCTCAGCGTCTATGCCGTGTATGTAGATTCGCCCGGCAACTATCGCCAGGGATTCATTTCCGATGCCTGCAAAACCACCAATGCCATTATCGTAAAGACGCTGGAATCGGGCAAAGCCCCTGTCGTAAGTCATTCCCCAGATTACCAGACTGACTTAACCCAAAACAACACGACAGTGGCCAACACACGCCCGCAACCGCCGACAACCGTAGCGGCACGGCAAACTACGAACGGACTCCACATTGAATGGAGCGCCGCCACTGATGCCGAAACGCCGACAAAAAAGCTCCGCTACAACCTGTCGGTCAAGAAGAAAGGTGCAACGGGTGCCAACAGCTACATCATTTCTCCGCTAAACGGTGGAAGTAATGCAACGGGCCCCTACGCAGGAATGCAAGTCAACTCGCCCGACAAATCCTCAACGCACCCCAACTGCTACCATTTTATACGCGCCACTCAATTCGAAATACCAGTCGACCGCATGCCGGCGGGTGAGTATGAAATACAGGTACAGACCATTGACCTGTGGGGTGAAACGTCGGATTTTTCAACACCTGTTACAATAAAAATGGAAACGGCACCGCTCATCAGCGCACCGACAATCCTCACCGTAGGACAGACGGCATTAATCAGTTATATCGGCACACGCGATGAAAGCGTCGAGCCGGTGTGGGATTTCGACGGAGCGGATTTCGTCGAAGGCAGCTCATACGGACCGTACCGCGTGTCATGGAATAACTTCGGCAACAAGACCGTGAGTGTAACCGTTGGCAATGCCCAGTCGTCCACCGTCATCGGCGTTACACGCTGGTACGATGTAGGCTTTGCAATGCCGCAAGAGGTTTATTTCAATTCCGAATTCACCATCGCACTGCACGACATACCCAAAACTGCCACCCTGCGCTGGGAACTGAGCGGCGAGAACAACGAAGGGGAAGACCTTGAAATAAATGCCGTTGCCGGAGAATCGTCGGCCACTGCACGCATCGTAGGCCACCCGGAACTCACCAACCGCCGCCTGACACTCTACACCACTATCGACGGCAACGAACAGCAACGCTACTTCGACTTTACCGTACTGCCCGAAATTGAAGCTCCGACGCTTCAGATGGTAGAAAGCGACGGCAACCGCAACGTAGTGACATGGGATGCACAGTCGCTTCCTGAGAGCTGCGACGAAATAATCGTCTACAAGGAAGGTTCCGTGCTGAACGATTTCACGGAAATAGGACGCGCCGGAAAATCAGAAGGACGGTTCACCGACATGACGGCCGACAATACCGTACGCAGCGAACGCTACGCTATCGCCATGATTCTGGTAGGCGGTGAAACCAGCCGCATGAGCCAACCGCACCAGACGGTGCTGCTTACCATCAACCGCGGTCTCGTTGAAGGCAGCTACAACCTGATTTGGAATCCATATCAAGGCCGAGATATTGCCTCCTACCGCATATTGCGCGGAACCGCTCCCGATGCCCTGCAGGAAATCGCAGTTCTGGCAGGTTCGGCAACAAGTTTCATCGACCAGTCGCCGGGTTCTATGCAGTACTATGCCCTCGAACTCATCCCTGCCGACAATCCGCAACGACAGAAAGCCAACGCACAGGACATGACGGACGGCGGAGTTCGCAGTAATGTAGTTTACGCAGGCAATGCCGCAAATATCGATTATGTAACCGACCTGCGAATCGTCTCGCTCCAAGGCAACACATCCATTACCGAGGACCAGCCGGCGGCATATCTGTATGCCGAAATTCTTCCGCTGTCGGCCGACTACCAGCGCGTGGTTTGGGAAGTTATTGAAGGTTCGAAACTGGCTGCCGTAAATTCCTACGGCGTAGTGACGGCACTGCCCAATACCACCGGCGGCTATGCCACAATAAAGGCAAGCACCACCGACGGAAGCGGAACGGAGGCAACAATACAGTTATGGATTGACCCGAAGGAAAATTCAGGAAGGGAAAGCACCGCAGCCGACGACATCTATCTGAACGCCTGGCCGCTGCCTGCCGACAACGTTCTGCATCTGTCAGCATCCAGCGAAATCGAGCAACTGTGGCTATATAATTCGTCAGGCACATTGGTAAAAGGCATCACGCAACCCGGCATTACGCAAATCAACACAGGCGGCCTGCCGACCGGACTCTACATCCTGCGTGTCAGAATGCACGACGGAAACGAAGCCCTGATGAAAGTTTTGAAGAAATAAAACGCCATCTCCCTACAACAAAATCCGGCCCACGCAACCGCGAGGCCGGATTTTATTTTAAACCCAAATCGGTCATTAGACTTTATGGTGGATTTCGTGCTGCTGTCAGGCAGATTGATTTCTGTCTTTGTCGAAGATGTAGCGGGCTACATCGAGAAAAAGCAGGAAGCAAGATGCCGGCAGCAGTGCGGAAAGCGACTAAAGAGCCAACTAAAGCTCACTGTCGACAGCCTAACCTTGTTTGGCGGTCTAATGGCCGTTTTGGGTTAAATATCAATTCACTTTCCTGCACCAGGTAACGCAATTCAACGCCCCTCCGGCAGCAACCAAATCGCGCACATCCAGTTGCTCTACAACGCAATCAGGATAATATGCCTTTATCTGCCCAAGAGCCTGTTCGTCTTCATCGATTCCCAAGCTGGGCAACACTATCAGTTTTCCTACCGACAAAAAATTTATATACGCCCAACTCCTTGTATCCTTTTTCTTCACATCATAATGCAGACACTCCACATGAAAACAAGCTGACAAGCGGCGGTGCATTACATAAAACAAATCCTTGTCAAAATCGCCGTAATTTGTCAGTAGCACCGTGTCGGGAGAGACAGGCTTGACCAACCCGTCGGCATGCCCATATATTTCAAGTCTGTCCCACGGAAGAAAAACAATCGGACAGCCAAACAATTCAGTCAATCTATCCGACAATTCATCCCTGCTGAACATCGGGTTTTCGGCAAACACCTTTTCCGTCATTATTACATGATTCCCGGTTTTCACCACGTTACCGCCATCGATAATGATATCGGAATAACGGCAAGTCACCCCCAAAGCGCGACAAATCCGCCGCGTATCCGTAATATACCGCATATCGGGTTTCTTCCGCAACAGATAATCGGGCCAATAGCGATAGCAAACAAAGTCATCAATGCCAATTTGAACAGGCATATAATCCCGACACCACAAATCCGCCGTATCGGGAATGAGGGAATAGTCAACGGCATTTTCGTGAAGAATACGAATCAAATCCGCATAGACATCAGGATATTCTGCCTTCAACCATGGGGAAAGACAAACGACATTGGCATCCGTATCCAATAACATCATTCCTCTTTTTTCAATCTGAATTGCCATTTTCTTACATCCGGCACAAAGCCTTTGGCAGGTTGCTCTTTGGGCCTTTTCACGAAATCATCGTCCTTCGCATCAAATGCCGCTACATTTTTACGCGGACTTCCATTGTCCACTTCTTTCTCAGTGCCATCCTCCCAAACCACGGAGAAACCTCCGTCAAAAATTGAGAATTGTGAATACAAGGCTTCATACAAATAAGTGGAACGCTTTTCGACCTTTTCATGCCCTTCGATACGGAATTCCCGAATCAATGCCGATGCCCGAACTATCCCTTTTTCATCATTCTTCCCTGTTCCCTTTTCCTCCTCTTTTTCAAAAGTAATATCAATGCCGGAAACATGATTGTGCAATATGCCCAATAAAAAAACTTCATAGTTCTTTTCGGTACTCTTCGTTTTCCTGTTTCGGTGATATACAATCGGATCTTTTATTTCGCGACCTTCCTCATGGTAATAGATTTCCACACAAGTAGGATAAACGCGGACTGTCTTTTTCTCACCGCCCAACTGCCGGACAACAAAACAACCGCTCAAAATGGCTGTAGCAACCGTTTTAAACTCTCTCGGAGCGTCCAAACTTCCATTTATCAATGCTTTTCTTGATTCTTCCGACAAACTGAATTGTTCTAATACTTCTTTTAAAATCATATTATAATTATTTATTTAAATGTTTATATATCAATAGGTTATCACATCACAAAGATATACAAACCTTCCTTATCCCCAAACAATTCAGACAAAAAAATGACCTGTTTCCTAACGAATGCGCAGATCTATTTTCTATTCATTTTTATTAATAAAATTCCGGAGTTTATAGCCGGAATTACTCCGAAGAAAAACAAACGGACTGAAATGGTTCTGCTCATTACGGATACCATATCCCAAACATTTTTCATCGGCACTCACTGATGGCAATGGAAATTCTTTCATTTTGCCGCTTTTACGGTCAATCACGACAAAAGAATATCTGTCGTTCTGAAAATCGTCATGCCGTGGCCTGCCATATTTAACCAGGCAACAAATCTCCTTATCATTCATCTTCACTGCCGTTACACAACGGCTGAAATTCGCATCATACAGGCTACCATACTCAAGTTTGTAAAACCTGGACGAATCCGGCTCAGGCAGCTTTGACAAATCTATATCAAAAACATCATAGCACCTGTCGCCTGTTCCAACACTTGTACTGTCCGACACATAAAGTTTCCCCGTATACCCATTTCCATACAAAAAATCCTTTCCGAAATGGGCATATACATTATTCAAGAAATAATATCCCGTCTTACTCAGCCGCTGACTTTCTTCCAACTTACCATAATGGCCGTCACATTTTCCCGAATTAACATCAAAAGATACCATTATCGGATTAAATGTTGAATAAAACTTATCATTAAACGGATCTACAGCAACATTCCCCGCAAGATCATCCTTCTCAAAGCCGTCCATCGGCCAAGTCAATTTCTGACAACCAAACCAGAGTCTGTCATTAAACAAATCGAAAGCAAAATGCATATAGAAATAATCGGCATTCATCAAATCAAAGTCAGGAGCAATCATCTGTTCTGACTGCAAATTATCAATATTGCGAACTAAAACTGCCGGTGCATTATAAAAACTAAGATTATATTCACCGCCGTCCATTTGTCCAAATATTTTAGGCAATGAATACGATATGGCAAGACGATGTTCGTCTATCATATTGGCTGACAAAGCAATATAGAACACCTGACCCTGTTTCACCAGCTTTTCAAACATACTGTCAGATACAGAAACAAATCGTTTTCTTTCCTCTTTATTGGCTTGAAACAATGTTTTATAAACCAGTTTTCGTCCTTCTTGGCTGAAAAGCATGACTCCATTGTTCAGCATATCCGTAAAAAAGAAGTTACCATTCTCAAATTTGGGAATATCGTAAACGTTTGAAATAAACACGTCATTTTTCAATCCAACGGCAAACTCTTCTACGGTCCACGGATAAACAGGTTTGGAAAGAATAGCCAAAGGTTGTTCTTGCCGGTTGACTTCACCCTGCACCGTTCCCGGATATAAATGCGGCATCAGTCTTTTTTGACAAGCCACAAGCTGATTAATAAATTCTTTACCCAATAAGGTATATTGTCCCCCGGTAATGAAAACTCCGGATTTGGGACAAATCTTCATCACATGCAATCCATACAAACTTACAGAATTAAAGCTAAAAATTTTCGTATAGTCAGCCTTCGTATCATAGAGATAATAATCAGCCTTATAGTTATTCTTTTTGTTGTATCCTACTGCCGCCACCGAATCCTCATAAGCGGATATCAACAACATCTTATTGTTAGCGCTATTATATTTCAACTTTTCATAGAAAGCCGGAATCGCAGCTTCACACCGATAACATTCGGCAGGGATATAAAGAATCGCATAAATTGTATCTTCCTGAATCTTTGCCGGTTTTAAATACTCCGACAGCAATTTTTCCGTTCCGGGCATTTGCCTTATCTGAAGGTCATTATTTTCCATCTCCTTGATATAGTCAGTATTTTGAGCTACCATATTGCTTTGGAACAAAAGCACAAGGAGAAATGTCAAACATGCGCTCAAAAATCGGTGTGTCGTCCTCATTCTTCAAAGTATTTGATAAAAAATAAAAGCCATAGCAGAAAACCAATCTTAATTGAATTTTATGCTAAGACACAAACTATTTACACAAAGATAAGCAAAATCTCTGGAAAAGACGAATAAAAAGGGACAAATGTCTTCGTAATGCCTGTCA
>OOIG01000593.1_pt1 | contig 30696 bp, 17 predicted proteins | sample 1692091 | NCBI WGS metagenome assembly OOIG01 (sample SAMN06348188, study PRJEB24527) | human gut metagenome | biome: human gut; feature: ankylosing spondylitis patient; material: feces | host: Homo sapiens | place: China | collected 2015-10 | reverse complement strand
CACGACGCTCTTCCGATCTTACATGCGCCAAGCACTGTTTTAAAGGGCTTTTACTCTGTTTTAGGGCTGTTTCGAGTCGCCCAGTTACATGCCTGTTACATGAGCTATGCCCAAATGACGACCTCAAATAGCCGAGAACGACCTCAAATAGCCAAATAACGACTTAAAACGACTTAAAACGACTTATAACGACTTATAACGACCGAATATGCCCATATTATGACTTGACAATCGCAATTATGTAACAAATTAATAATTCAATTCTTGTTCACCTTTTTCTGTAATAATCCATTGTTTTCCACTAATAGTTTTTGTTTCCTATTTTTCTCAGTTTCTCGTCCTGAGTTAAACTTGATGGAAAAACATGTTGTAGTCCCTCATAAACGTCTTTACGTTTAAAACCCATACTGCCTGCATTATGCGCCAACTGAAGTAATTGTTTTTGAATACTAGTTTCCACAAGACTAGTTTCTTTTGTATAGTGCCCTATTTGCTTAGTCAGTTTTGTTACTTTTAATGATATAGTGTAATGAGGCGCACGACCTTCTATCAAGCCTTTGTCATAAAGATGCTTGGCTGCTTCTTTGGTAATAGGATGATGCTTCTGTACGGCATCCAGCCAAAGACATTCTTTCAATGATAAGGATTGGTTGCTCTTTAGCAAGTTGGTATATTTCTCGTCAATCATCTTGCCATAGATAGTGACTCCTACAGTACGATGCTCATTGTCAATATCGTAATCAGGCATGGGGAAGAAACGATTGCGTTGTTCTGTGTAAATCTTCTTGATGCCACGTCCTACGGTATCAATCATGTTGAAGTTGACCATGCATCGGCATAAGCATTCGTTGCGATAGTGAAACTGAGGACCTTTATGCTCCAAAGCATTCTCTATAGTGCCGGGAATAAAGCTACCGCCATTGCCATAGTATAAGGTGCTTGGACCTTCTACGAAAACTATGCGCTGTTGCAAGGTGTAATCTTGATGGGCGATGGCATTATGTAGAGCCTCACGTATGGTATATTCATCATACTGCTTCATCGTATCAGGAAAGAGGGTTCCTCCTGGCAGTTCGCGCATGGTTTTGTTGCGTATCTTGCCCAACACCTTATCTACAGTCAAGATGAAAGGAATGGAGAAGTGTTCATAATCTTGCACAATACCTTCTTCATCTTCCCAAGTCCAAGTGATTTGTGCAACGGTGCTGAAAACGGAGGATATCCACCCACCCAAAACGGGGATATCCGTTCACTTTTCTGGCTCTTTAGTCTAATGGCGTTGCAAAATTAGTCATTTCTGTGGGTTTCTGTACTTTTTATGTTGCTTTTTTGGCGCATGGAGGCTCCTTTCAACTCAAAGCGCACGCTTGTGTGCACCAACCGGTCGAGGATGGCGTCTGCCGCGGTGGTGTTTCCCTTCATCACGTCATACCAGTTCGCAACGGGCAACTGCGAGACTATGATGGTGGCCTTCTGCCCGTGCCTGTCCTCTATGATCTCCATGAAGTCAAGCAGCTGCTGCCCGTCGAGCACCTTCATGCCAAAGTCATCCAGTATGAGCAGGTCCGTCTGTGCCAGCTTGGCAAAGAAGCGGTGCAGCGTGCTTGAGATGCGTGCAAGGGCTATTTCCTCGAAGAGGCGATAGAGATTGTAGTATGCCACCTTGTGGCCATTCATGCAGGCCTGATGGCCGAGGGCCGTCCCAAGCCAGCTCTTGCCTGTTCCGGCAGCTCCGGTTATGAGCACGGACACACCCTTGCGCACATAGTCGCATGTGGCCAGGTTCAGCACCTTCTGTTTGTCCACTCCGCGCTTGCCGTCGTAAATGACCTCGCTGATGGAGGCCTGGTAGCGGAAGCGGGCTTTCTTCACGAGACGTGAGTTGCGGCTTGTCGTCCGACTGTCCTGCTCGGCCTGTATGAGCAGCTGCAAGCCGTCCTTGAGGGAGAGCGAGTCATGCTGTCGCGTCTCCTGCATGGTAGTCCAGTAATGGGCCATTCCTGGCATTTTCAGACTTCTTAGGGCGTTTGATATTTCATCCATTTGTTTGTTGTTTTGGGTGGGTTGATGTATGTGTTGTTTAACTCTGTTACCTAAACTGCTCGCGTCCTCTTATGTTGTCATGCTCGGGTGGGGAGAGAAGGCTGCCTTCCTGTGCCACTCCCGCGCATTTGCTTTCCACAAGAGAGCGTATGAACCTGTAGTTACAGCGTCCATGCCTCAGGGCAGTCTCGCAGGCCGTACGGAAGACCACCGGCTCGCTGCTTCTCTGCAGGTTGAGCAGGCCGTCGCATGTGCGGTAGTGTGTCTCCGCTGGCATGCTGGAGTCGTAGAAGATGCGCGTTATCACCTCTGCGAGTTCCCTGGACGCCTTTCTGGCACGCTCTATGTACTTGCCGGCGCTCAGTCCCCTGTACTCGCTCGAGTTGCTTGCAAGGTGCTCCTCCACGATGGTGTACTTGCCTTTGGCATGGTCTCTTGGGTGCGTTGCGACGAGTTCCCCGTCCACGTAGATTTTCACGAGCGAGCGTGTGTAGGCCACGTGGGCCTTTTTGGAGATATGCTGGTACGGCACGCTGTAGTAGTGCTGGTCGCGTCCGAGGTATATGCAGCAGTTGGTGGACACCTTGAGGCTCGTGTAGGAGACTATCTCAAAGTCCGTTGCCGGCAGCGGCCTCAGGTTGGGGCGGTCGATGGCAAGGAAGCGCTCCTCGCGGGTGTACGGGTTCTTCTGCATGCGCTTCTGGTTGTGCTTGCGCATCTTGTCCGTGGCTGCGGCATTCAGCTCGTCGATGGAATAGAAGGTCTCGTTGCGGAGCTCCGCGAAGACGCGCATGTATACGAGCCTGACATTGCCCTCCACGTTGGACTTGTCCCTGGGGCGGACGGGGCGTGCCGGCACCACGACCGTTCCATAGTGGTTGGCCATGTCCTCAAGCACCCTGTTGAGCGACGGCTCGTACCTGTCGGTCTTGACGACCGCTGCCTTGAGGTTGTCGGGAACGAGCATTCTCGGCACGCCTCCAAGGTGTTTCAGGCACTGTGTGATGGCGTACACAAAGTCCTCCGTGCGCTGTGACGGGACGAAGAGCAGGAAGCCGTAGTCGCTTGCGGGAAGTGTTGCAACAAAAGCCTGGCATTGCACCATCTCGCCCGTCTCCAGGTCGATGTACCCCATCGTGTCACCCGTGAAGTCAAGGAAGAGCTTCTCACCGCCCGTGCGCATGTCCGCCAGAACGGTCGATGGAGACTCCTTCTTCGCCTCGGTGTTCTGGCTGTAGTGAAAGCGGAACTGGGTGAGGCTGTAGTGGTCGTCGGGATGCTCCTCCACGTACTCCTCCCACAGGAGTTTCAGCGTCACGTGCTTGCGCCTCATCTCCTCCTGGAGGTATGGAAGCAGTTCCTTGAACACCTCGAAGCGACTGTCCGTGTATGCGGGATTGCCGCCCTTGAGGCGATGCTCAAGCACGGGATCGTCGAGTTTGAGAAGGCCGTCTATGCCGAGTCTGTCGGCAAGAGCCTTCCTTACGTAGTTGTTTGCGGTCTCCTTGTTGATGCCGACTATCTCGGCGGCCTTGCGGTTGGAGACACCCTCCTTCTTCAGGAGCAATAGTTGTTTAATCTGGCTCATGTCCTTTGTCTTTCCTGCCATGGTCACGTGTTGTATGTTGGTTCTTCCACATACAATAACGTAAAAAGAGCAGAGAAGTGAACGGACATGCTCCGTTTTTTTGATGCGGGTTGACATTCAACGGGAAAAGTGAACGGACATGCTCCGTTTTTCGGTCGCAAGCGTCTTGATGACAGCGACTTCTGTTTTTCCGAGTGAACGGACATGCTCCGTTTTTCGTGCTATTTAGGTGGTCTGTCACACACCTTCGTAGCTGGTGAACGGCAATGCTCCGTTTTTTGAGGCGTTTTGGGGCGTTTTAATCGATGTTGAACGGCAATGCTCCGTTTTTTAAGCCTCTTTTAACCCCTTTCCCGCATCGAAAGTGAGTGGATACAACCATTCCGAGTGGGTGGGAATGCTCCGTTTTCGCCAACAACACATGACACGCACTGGAACCAGCCACAAGACAAGTGCGAGTGGATACGTCTCCAATAGGGCAACATATACAGCACAGAATTGTGAAGGATGTCCGCTACGTTGTCTGTGTTTCGATGCATCTGGGGACAGACGTGTGATAGACCGGAATCACAAACAGGAAGCTTACAGACAGAAAGCGAGTGAGCTGCTCACCTCAGAGGAAGGTTTAAGGCATAGAGGCAAAAGATGTATTGAGCCGGAAGCGGTTTTCGGACAAATTAAATACAACATGGCGTATCGTCGTTTTCGCCATATCGGTGTAGACAAGGTCAAAATGGACTTTGCCTTCTTTGCCATTGCCTTTAATATTAAGAAAATGGTGGCAAAAATGACCAAGGGAGGACTTTTCTCTTATTTGAGGGCTTATTTGACCCATATAACGCCATATAAATTGTTTATAAGGCTCTTTTTTGTAGAAAAACAAAAACTCGTTGTACATCCACACAAGAACGTACAACGAGTTTTTTTTATTTATATTGGGAGTTTTGACACACCCTCTCACAGTGATCTCTTTCGTCTCGCCCGGCTTGATGGCAATAGGACCACCGTCGTTGAGCACAAGTCGGTTGCCAGCAAGGACAGAGATCGTCCCGCTTATGGCCAAGACCATCATCAAGGCCATTCTTTTGAAACTTGTTGTAATCTTAAACATAACCATTTACGTTTAGAAGATGTATGTTGTCGTTGTTATTATCAAAAATAGGCGCGGCTGTCACATACGTGGCAACCACGCCCTCGTAATTGAGAAAAAATTACCGATGTATATGATTATTTACCAGTAACCTTCTGGGTCTTGCCGTTGGCGTTGCGGACAATGTTGATGCCCTGCTTTACCTTATCCAGCAACTGACCGCCCACGGTATAGATCTTCTGCTTCAGGCTGCCCTCGGCCTCCATGCCGCTGATGCCGGTCGCATCACTGCCCGTGATCGTCGTCTCACGGCCGTTGGCCTCGGCAAAGATAACCTTGTCGAGCGCCACCTTGTCGATGCTGCCGCCCTGCACGTCGAGGTAGAGGATGGCGGAGCCATTGGTGAAGCTGTTGTTCTCTATCGTAGAGATGACCACGCGGTGTACACCGTCGATGTCCTTGGAGTAGAGTGCGTGACCGTTGGCACGGTTACCCACGCTCTCACCCACCACCGTCATGCCTGCGGGCAGGATGATGTCCATCTGGCAAGCCACATAGTCCTTGCGGTTTTCGAGATTGATAGCGATGCGCTGTACGCCGTTGTTGTCTTCTGCCGAGACGGTGAGGTTTTCGGATCCCACCATCGGAGCGTTCAGAGTGCCACCCAGCGACGGCCAGAGACCATTGGTCACCTTGGCTGCAATGAGGGTCACATCAGCGATGGAGATCTTGCCGTCGCGGTTGACGTCGGCAGCGGCAAATACCTTGCCACCCTCCAGGGTCTCCGGATCGAGCAAAGCGTTGAGCACGGCGAGGTAGTCGTCGGTCAGGACAACGCCGTCCTCGGTAACGTCGCCGAGTACATACGTGTTCTCCTCGATGGAAGTTCTGAGAGCATTCATCGACTCGACCAAAGACTCAGACGTAGCAGCAACCAGCTTCACGCCATACTCCTCGTCCTTCGAATAGTTGATTTCCTTTTGCCAAGCCTCGCTACCATCAGGATTCAGCCATGCATTTCCGTTGATGTCCTTCGTGGGAAGAATGCGGTAAATGTCAGCGAAGTTGAGATAACTGACGAATCTTTGATAAGCGCGCTCCAAGTTGTTAAACTGTTCCCACAGCGTACCGTCCTCGTCATAGATGTTCGTTCCAGACTTATTGAACGAGTTCTCCATGGCGTAGCGAGCGCTGTTAACATTGACCTGATACACGCTTTGTGTCTCTTTCCAAGCTCCAAACGCCTCTACCGTTGCAAGCTTCGCATAGGCCTCGTTAAGGCAACCGTCCTTGTACGACTCCACCTGGTTATCGGTCAGAATGGCCGACACAGGGCCTTCCTCCAGCGTCTTGGCAGCCTGCTCAAGGACGCCGCTGACCACCTCGGCCTTCTCACTGGCCACATTGAAGAACAGCTTCTCGTAGTTCTCCATGTAGGACTTGCCGTCCTCAAAACAGAACATCTCCCCTAATCCTTCACATCCTGAGTATTCACGCACTTCGGAAACATGCTGATAAGACGCTATCAGTTCCTTCACCCTGCTCTGCTCAGCCACCAGAGCGTCATAGGCATTCTGAAGGTCCTTCATTGCCTTGGCGTGGGCAACATAGGGCTTGTTGGCCTCCATGATATCCGTGCGGGTAGCACCCATGCGGTCTATCAACACGTTGAGGAGGTGGATGACCTTCGTCTTGTAGGTCACGATCTCGTCGCCATAAGAGGTGATGAGGTTCTTCACGCCATCGAGTTCGTTGCGGCAAGCGTCCAATGCAGACTTGTACTCTACCTTCACGGGCGTATATACTCCGTCGTAGGTACTGTTGACATCACTGTAGGACGACTCGGCCTGCGATACCAGCATCTCCAAACTGCTGGCTACGCCCTCGATCAACTCGGCATTCACGAGCTTGATGAGACCCATGCGAGCCTGCGCCACCTTCTTCTCCAGAGCCAGCAGTCCAGCGTCTTTCTTCGCCTCTGCCGGGGTAGCATTTTCGTCAAACTCCTTGAGCAGATCGTCAAGTTCCTTGGCGAGGTTCTTGCAGTGCTCATCATAGTATGCCTTGACCTCGTCGGCTGCGGCTCCCGTGAGATTGTCCAAAGCCTCGCGCTTCTGGGTCTCGATGGCAACAATGTCGGCCTTGATTGCATCGACCTCGGCCTGGTTGGCTGCATTATAGATGCCGTCGATGCTGAGAATCTTGATGCTATGGCAGTCGTACCACTGCTTGTCCTCGCCGATGATCAGTCCATAGACACGCTTGCTCATCTCCTGCGAGGCGTTCTGGCGTGTGAGGTCAGCCTGCCAACGCTTCACCTGATTAAATGCTGAAGCGATGTTGGCCTCGATGCGGCTGCTTGCCACATTGAATGCACCATAATAGTCCTGCGCAGCCTTGATGCGCTCCGTGACGGTATTGTAGTCGATGGTCAGCTGGTCGAAGTTCTTGATATTGGCATCGTATGTGTCAGCCTTGGCCTTGGCGCTGGTATAGACAGCACCAGCCTCTGCGTAGAACGCATCGATATAGCGCTGCAGATCAGCAATCTTGCCCGTGAATGTGCCGTCGGCAGCCTTGGCAGCCAATTCCGTGGCCGGAGTGAGGTAGTCGGCGACGCGGTCCTTGTAGGACTTGAGATCGGCATCCTTGCCCTCATAGGCGAAACCTTCCAGGGCGGCAAGCCACTTCTCGTTGTCGGCCTTGGCACCAGCGTAGCGGTCGTCGCCCTCTGTCAGCGTGCCGTCCACACCGACATAGACACCCTCGTAGAGAGCCTTCCACTCGTTCTGTGCAGCCTGCTCCAGGTCTGCGACGAGCAAGTTGGGCACCATGCCAAAGAAGCTCCAGTCGTTATCGAGGTTGCTCACGAGCAACTGCGACTTCTTGTAATCGTCGGCACTGACTCTGTCGTAGAACTCCTGTACGTTCGCAAAAGCGTTGTCGCGCACGTTCTTGTCGAAGCCAGCCACCTTTTCCTTGGCAGGAGCGAGCTGGTTGTCGTTGAGGTTGGCAAGCATCTCCTCCAACTTGACTCTCACGGCCGTATTAACTGCCAAGTCGAGATCCTTCTTGTAAGCCTCGATCTGAGCCGTGTACTCCATGGCCTTCGCGGCATTGGTCTCGCCGATATCCCAAAGAGCGGGCGACGTGGTCTCCGCGTAGGTGTCAGCGGCCTTGTCCTTCAAGTTCTTGATGAGGGCGGCATACTTATAGATGTTCTCCTGGGCAGCGATGATGCTCTCCACATTGACCAGCTCCTTGAGCTCCTCCGTAGAAATATTCTGGTAGCCAGCAATCTGGGCCGTACCCTCACCATACTTGTTCTCCGTCTCCTGCACCTTGGCACAGAAGGTATTGTAACGGGTGAGGTTGTCTCCAGCAATGACAGCGTTGTATTCGCTATTGCCCTCGATGAAGGCCTTCAAACCATCGAGTTCGATCTTGATGCGACGGTAAGCCTCGCTGACCGTCACGTTGTTGGTGGTGGTCAGACCCTCGGCATAGTACTTCTCCACCAGCGCCTTCTGCTCCTTGATGCGCTTCAGGAGATCGCCGAGCTGACTGAGATAGGGCTTCAGCGTCTCAGGACGGAGATCGGAAGCGTTGAACAATCCGTTCACCTCGTCCCAAAGGGTCTGGCACTTGTTGCCTTCGTCCACCTGAGTATAATAGTTGGTGCAATCATTATAAGCCTGCTTGGGAAGCATCTTGAGCACGTTGGAAAGATCCGTCATGCGTCTGACAATCCCCGTATTGAGCTCCGGCTCATTCTTATATGTGTAGCTATTATACTTTAAAGTTCCTGTCCAGGCTTTACCTGCCTTGTAGGCATCCTCGATGGCTTGCTCTATGCTCTTGCACTCCTTGTAGTGTACACCGTCAGGATTGGCGATCAGGCCGCGGTAATAGGCTGCGTTGGTACGATCCGTAAATTGGTTGACATACTTCCTGGCCGCATCGAAAGCATTGGCGAAACCATAAAGGTACTCCATGTAATCTCTGCCATAATAATCATACCCGCACCAAATCATTATACCCTGCTCGGCAATGTTGCGCTTCAGCTCCTGGTAGGCATCATAGTTGGCCGTGGAGTCTTTGGCCATGTCCTTGAGCGCAGTGGCCTCCTCCTGCAAGTCGTTGAGACGACTGGTGATGCCCTTGACGACATGCCCCTCGGCATCATAGCTATCCTTGCATGATTCCTGAAGGATCTCCTTGGCGCGCGCCGTAGCAGCCTCCGCCTTGAGTGCTTCGAGCTTGGTGGTCGTAGCCTGGATCTGTGGGTCGATGCTCTCGCCGGGGATATCGAATGCGGCCTTTGCCTCCGTCAGCGTGCGGCTGACCAGCTCAGCACCCGTCGCGTAATAATAAGACTGATATCCGATGAAGTCGGTATATGCTTGGTTCTCCGCATTGACATGTGCTTTTTGTTCGTCCACACGCCCCAGCAACTCGCTCAGAGCGTCGTTGATAGCGTCAACGTCACCCTTGATGACGCTCAACAAGGACATAGCCTCTACTGCGTTGTCCTCGGTGATGTCGTCCTTGGTGGCTGCTACAGCCTGGATCTTGGCCTTCTGCGTGTTGGTGCTGGCCTCGATATCATTGAGCTCCTGGAGCAACTCGTCATACTTCTGTCCGAGGTTGTCCTCCGTCCACGTCACATTGTAATACTCATAGGGCACGCCCTTGTACTTGTCGATGTCGGCCTTGATGGCGTCAACGATTTCGCTGGCAGCATCATACATCGCCTTGGCAGCCTCTATCTTGGCAGTCTTGTCGGAATTGTCCTTGTCTTTGGCGAAGGCAGCATTGAGGGCCTGGGCGTCGGTGAGGATGGTCTCCTTGAGCTCTACGGCCAGCAAAGCAGCAAGGAGCTCGGCATCGAGCTTCTCTTTGGCGGCACTGAAGTTGTCTGCCACACAGTCGATCTCTGTCTTGAGCTTGGTGATGCGCTCTCCGTAGGTCTTGCCCGTGACCTCCGTGGCCGGAGTGGCAACGACAAGCGTCTTCGGACCGACGGTCACACACAGCGTGGTCAGTGCGGCCTCGTAGTCCTTGATGGCGGTGCTCACCACATCGTAGCGGTCCAGGGCAGCCGTGGCGTCATCCTGATATTTGCCGATGGCCATAGCAGCAGCATCTATCTGCTGCTGGAAGTCCCCGCGCACCGTCTCGGTCAGCATCTTCTCCTGATAGCCCTTCTCGACGGCGGCCTTGATCTGGTCGATGGTCTTCTGCAGGTCGGCAGCCGTTTTCTGGAAGTGGGCAGCCACATCATACGTATCTTTCTCGGCGGCTGGCTTCATCTTGGCCACAGCAGCCTTGGCATCGTCGAGCATCTTCTGCAAGCCCGTCTCTGTGCCCAGCGCCTTGAGCAACTTCTGATAGTTCTCGTAGTTCTGGATGATGGCACCAGCATCGCTACGCAAGCTGCTGATCTTGGCCTGGATGGCATCGCGGTCGGCATCATAGCTGGCCGTGCGGATATTGTGGGGTGCCTTGTAGTCCTTGGCCACCTTGCCCTTGAGGGCATTGATAGCGGTACGGATCTCCTTGACGCGATTGGCATACTTCAGGTTCACATCCTCGCTCTTCTCCAGATACAGGAAGTCGTCCTCCAGATCGGCAAGGAGCTGGTCGGCGGCTTTCTTCTTGGCCTCGGCATCGTCATGATAGGCGAGATACTTGTCCCTTATGGCATTGATTGCCAACACTTGTTCTTCCTTCAGTGTGCGGAACTTCTTCTCCTGCTCAGAAGCCTTCGTCTTGTCGGCATCGATAGTCTTGTACAGGTCGGACACCTTCTTCCATTCCTTACGCATGGCGTTGAGAGCCTCTTCGTTCCAATCGGCATAGTTGCCGTCGTCCGGCATCTGGGTGTGTATCTCCTCCTGAGCGGCGTTGAACGAGCTCAAACCATCCTGATACGTAGCACTGATATTGAGCCAGGCGTTGCCAGAAGTACCGATATTGGCCTTCAGCTTATTAAACTGCCAGCTGAAGTTTTCCGTAAACTCATCCGTTTTCAGTTCATTGGCTGCGCCTGCGTTGTACTTTTGCATCGCCAGCGTACCGAAGTCTTCAATATCTTTCTTTATCTTGTCGTAGTCAGCCTGATAGGTCTCCTTCATGGCCTTATCCGTATAATACCAAGTCCAGTAGAAACCGTCAAACTGACGCTTTGCATCCGTATAGGCATCCCATGCACTCTTGTAGGAGTTCTCGTTGACGTTGGCTTTCTCTACGACATCGGCAAGGGCACCAATACCATTCTTCAGTGCAAGAAGCTCGGGGCTGTTCTTTCCCTGCCAAAGGTGGTTCTTCACATACACATCATAATCACCCTTCTCAATGATGTCAAGCTGGCTGGCATAGTCGGCCACCTGCATCTCCAGGCTGGGCTTTCCGTCCTTGCCCGTCTTCCAAGCATCGGTGGTACGGAAGTAGTCGCTGGTACCGCTGACGATTTCGCCGAGCTGCGCACCGAGTTCCTTCACCGGAGCGGCGAAGTCGAAGACCAAGGTAAACTTGACACCGGAGAACTTGAATTCGCCCGGGGTCACGGCACGAACCTTGACTTTTACTTTCGCTGGCGCGTCACCATCGATAGTAAAAGCGACGCCGGGGGCATACTCCTTGCCCTTATAGACAGCGACAATCTTGGCATTGTCGGTAAACGTAGCTGGCTGCAGCTTATACTCGCCAGGAGCCAGTTCTTTCTCGATGGAAACTTCCTTTCCTGTGGAGACGGTCACGGAACCGTCTTCCGATACGGTCAAATCATCTCCTGTCCATGCGGTCTTGTCGATCACAACATCGGCGTCGGCCAATGCTGCAACGGGGGCGCCTGTGATGGCAAGGAGAGAAATCAGTACATCTTTTCTCATAATCTTATTTAATTGTACAAATTAATTATTTTCTTTTCAGCTGCTCTTCCCGTATATATAATAAGGTAAAGAGACTTTGATAGACCACTTTTTGTCAGTGCAATCGTGTACAAAATTATACATAATCCATGGAGTCATGCGAAACCGCAATGGCCCTTTTCGTGAACCATCGTGTTTTTTTCGTGAATGAAAATATGCCACAAAGGGTGTCTCCCATCTCACACTATGGGAAATGTCCATTCAATCCACGGATGGGGGGGGGTAAATCCACACCCCTTTCCTTCGTCAGGATCGAGGTCAGGGTCGTCGGGCTCATCCGACGGCAGCGTCGCATAAGAGCTACGCGCGTCCTGCATCAAGCTTTTGAGCGCTGGTTTCGATACATTGAGTACGACCACCTGCCCATTGGAGCCGTAGAGCGATACCGTCTGCTTGAGGGCATTCATGTGGAAGACCCGGTTCTTATTGATGATGTATTTCCGGCCCATCCTGACCAAATTGTTGTGGTCTGGAAACCTCGTCCGAATCTCCCGTTCTATCTCCCCGAGGCAGAAGGGCACCATGATCTTGTTGCCATACAGATTGTGTATTTCCGTGTAGTGGTCATCAGCCTCAAACAGCAAAGCGTCATCAAGATTGAGCATATAAATCTCACCACAGAGGATGAGACACATATTGCTTTTGTGTTCCATTTCGTTTACGTTGTTTGTTTGTTAGTATCTACTAGATGATAGTATCTCCTAGTTGTTAATGTTCGTTTTGGTAAGGAAGTAACTCCGTCCCACTGCAAAAATAGAGAAATTCTTACTGCCAAATCTATCATCCCATTCTGCTTTTCGTGAACCACGCGCTTTCCTTCGTGAACGAACGCATAATAGCTTTCCCTTCGTGAAAACATCTACTCAATTCGTGAATATAGTCCGAGGCTGGTTTGCAAGGATCCAATGACTGTTGGAATAGGTGGTTTTGAGACGCAAGAGGGATTTTATGTGAAAAAGTGCGACGAAAATCGGTGGTTATTTTCCTAAATTGTCCTAAAAGATTGTTTGAGCGTCTGCGCACACAATCTCCCGTTACATGGGGGATTCGAGGCGATTTTGGGGTAGGGTAGCGGTTTTTTGCAGAATGTGAAGAAATATTAACGGGCTGGTTTTCAGCCCTATTTTTTACTACCTTTGCATCACGAACATGAAACAAAGGCGCTGCAGGAGCGGTTTTCCTGGATAGAAACGCGCTATGGTGGACACCCCCTTTTGTCGGGTTTTCGGCCAAGTTTCAAAACCTTATTTTATGAAGCAATACAGAAAAGAGACCAAATTAGAGAGCATTGTCTATCAAGTCATCATCACGCTCACCCTCATTGCGCTGCCCGTCTTCGGCCATGCTGCCACGACGGAGCAAGCACTACCCGCCGAGGTAACGGAGACAGCGGGCGATGGAGACGGATTTGACTGGAACAAGCTCATCGATGCCATCGCCCATTTCGAGAGCAAGGGCAACGCTCGCGCCGTAAACGGACAGTATGTGGGCCTGCTGCAGATCTCGCCGGTGCTGGTCCGCGAATGCAACAACATCCTCAAGGCGCGCGGAGAGAGCAAGCGCTACACCCTCAAGGACCGCTACAACGCGGAGAAGTCGCGCGAGATGTTCGCCATCATCCAGTCGCACCACAACCCGTCCAACTCCATCGAGCGCGCCATCCGAATCTGGAAAGGTGGCATCGGATACAGCATCCGCAAAACACAAAACTACGTCAACCGCGTGCTTGAGCGCATGGGACTGTAGGCCACCACTTGTTCTTCGTTGATAGGGTTGAGGGGGATCGCCTATGATTGTTGCGATCCATCCACGGCAAAGAATAACCGCTAAAAATGTGGCGGATTAGGAAGAACTAGAAGAAAAAATGAAGCGTCGGTGTTCATTTTTTTACTATTTTTGTTAGGTTTTTGCGCAGAAAATATTACTTTTGCATCCGAAACATGGTCTTTCGGACACGCCTTGCGCACTCGTCGGCCTCCGTTTCGCCCCCAACGGGGGGACAACCCAGTTTGTTATCAATGAAAATTCAAAAAATGATCAACTACCGTATCCGTTCCATACGGATGCTTTTTGTCATACTTATGACCCTCGCTGCGGGTGCCCAGATGGCGCATGCAGCCAAGGGCGGACGCTCCGACTTCTACCAAAAATATATGTCGCGACCCTCCGAGGAGCTGATACGCATCGGTAAGGACTACCGCCTCAGGAAGAACAAGCCCGACTCGGCACTGCTCTTCTTCACCATCGTGGCAGGACGCTACACGCCCAACATGAGTGCAGAGGAGAAGAGAGAGGTGGTGGAGGCACTGAACATGAACTACTTCATCTACAGCTTCACCTACCTCAACTATCCCAAGGCTTACGAAAACCTGCTCCGCGCCCACACCATCTCGAAAGAACTGGGCGAGACGAGTGCCGCACTCTACTTCAACCTCGGTTCCATGTACCAGCTTGTGGCAGGACAGGGAAGACAGAGGAAACTCTACAGCAAGGCTCTGGACTGCTACCGGAAGGGTGTGCGCCTGGCCCTGGCGAAGAAGGACATGACCACCGCCGACATGGCTTTCACCAACATGACGACGCTCGCCGACGTGGTGGGAGAGTTTGCCAACACGAAGAAGGAGTGGAACCTGTATCGCAAGGCACACACGAAGCGCAACACGGAGCACTACAAGTATAACATCACCCTCTACGAGGGCACAAGACTGAAGATAGCGGGACAGCTTCAGAAGGCTGCCGAGGCCTACGGCCGGCTCATCGACATCGTGCCCGATACGGAGCGCAACTGCCGCCGCCGCGCATTGGCATTTGTGGAGGCCGCGGAAGTGCAACGACTCTTGCACCACTTCGACCAAGGACTGGCCTTCGTGGCGGAGGCGGAGAAACTCTATGTCAAATACAAGATTGGCGACGGCATGCAGAGCGTCTATCAGACCTACGCCATCTTCTATGAGGACATGGGGCGCAAGGCCGACTACGATCGCAGCATGTACCGATACTACCAGATCAACGACTCACTGAAGGCATACTCGCTGCCATCCAACGTGTTTAATATGGGTCTCAACGAGAAGGTGATCGAGCTCAACCAGGAGATGGACGGCATGAAGGAGCGTCAGACGCAACACCGCATCTGGCTCATCGTGGCCGTACTGACCACGCTCTTCTTCGTCATCATCCTGCTCGTCGTGATGTGCGAGAACCGGGAGTTGCGCCGCCGCAACCTCGCTCTCTACCACCGAAGCTTGGAGGTGCTGAAGAGCGATGAAATGGCGGGAAAACAGCGAAAGACAGTCTCTGCACCCGCCGTGGAGGAGAACAATGCGACTACGGCTTCTTCCAAATACCACCACAGTACGCTCTCCGATGCGGACAAAGACCGTATCGCACAACTCGTGCAGCAGGTCATGGAACAGACCGAGGTCATCATACAGCCCGACTTCACGGTCGAAAAACTGGCGCAAAACATCAGTACGGGACAAAAGTATGTGTCGCAGGTCATCAACGAGACCTTTGAGTGCAACTTCAACACGCTGCTCGGACGCTACCGCATCCGTGAGGCTTGCCGCCGCTTCAACGATCCGCAACGCTACGGAAGCTATACCATCGAGAGCATCGCAAGGGATCTCGGATTTAAGTCGCGATCTAATTTTGCCACCACTTTCAAGAAGCATACGGGTCTGAATCCGTCGGAATACCTGCGCCTGGCAAAGGAGAAAAACGGACTTTAATCCAGGAATTCATCTACCTCTGCTGCCTCTTGCTATTTACGGCTATTTTTGCCCGAAAAAAGTATGTTGACTTCATTAGCTGATGAATATAACTTCAGAGGCCTACGAAGTTAACTTCATCGGCTTATGAAGTTATATTCATCGGCCTCTGAAGTTAATATGCTAAAAAGGGGTGAAAAACTGCGTCTTTTGACCCATGCAAATAGCTCGGTCTGAGGACTTGTAATTTCACCCCCGCAATCGCGATTATGATAAATAACAAAACCAAGTGAACACCCATTGTACCACAAATCGAGGCTTTCCACCATTTGCACACCAAATGCACACGATAGAATGATGGGAAAATGAGATATTTATCGTACATTTGCAGATGTAAATCAGTAATTATTCATTTTCAACCTTATTACAACAATGATGAACAACGAATTGATCCCCACTCCGATGATGTCTTTCGGAGAGTCTGTTAAGACATGTTTCCAGAAGTATGTCACCTTCAAAGGTCGCGCGCGCCGATCCGAATACTGGTGGTTCTGTCTTCTCAACTTTATTGCCGGTATAGTAACTGTCGTACTCGACTATCAGATGGGTACGATCAACATCGAACTCGGCCTCGGCGCACTCTCTGGCCTCTATTCACTGATCGTCTTCCTGCCTGGTCTTGCGGTGTCCGTACGCCGCCTTCACGACACAGGACACAGCGGTTGGTACTACCTCCTCACCTTCATCCCCATCTTAGGCGCGCTGTTTCTACTCTACTTCTTTGTCAGCGACTCTGCTCCCGAGGAGAACCGATACGGCAAGAGCCCGAAGTACGCACAGGAGACTTTCTAACCTCTAATGACCGTTTTGGGTTACAGCCCAAAACGGTCGAATCGACGCTACGGAGAGTAGTTGCCCCACCCCCTGAGAATAAATCAAAAGACATTGCCATGAACAAGAAAGACTTAATCATTTACTTACGCGGCCTGCTAACGTTTGTCATTTTCGCATCCGCCATCACCTGGTTTCATTTCCATGCAGACCAACTACTATCACCGAGGATGTCGTATATCGTCCATCTAAGCCTATCCATCGGCATTACCATTCTCCTCACAATATCTTTTCTCACTCTTTGCTGGTATCTGCTTGTTACAGTATTCAATAAAGGCCGAAAGTTGACGATGAAAGCGCGACTTTTAGTGGCCAGCCTCTGCCTTGTAGGCATATTGCTCCTTCAAGACGCATTTGGCATTCCTCTCGGACTGCCCGAACGAATCAGTAGAATAATAAACACCATCTTCGGCAACGGAGTTTGACCCCCATCAGATTTCCTTCACCTTTCAAGACATGTATTGGACAAGTATCACAAGGCTACTACATCATCTGCGGACCGAGAAGGCGCGGCTGACGATTTGGCTATTCACCAGCGGTATCACCTTTCTGCTGCTCTACTTCTTTTGGGAACCGAAGGTGAGGAGCTTTCCCAAGGAGTTGGTGCGCATTGAGCGAATGGCCGACACCCGCCCTGCTGCGGCACTGCAGGAACTAGAGCGCTACGACACCACGAAATGTATGCCCGGTGCCATCACATACTACCATTTCATCGCATTGAAGACGCGCTACCAGCTGCAACCTGCCTACCGTATCGCCCCCTCCGAACTCACCAAACTCGTCATCGACTTGGAATACCTGGACCCCACGCCGGCACAACGGGCCGACCTCTACTACTATGCGGGTAATATGGCGCTCCGAGGTAATGACATAACACAGTCGCAGGGCTATCTCTTCAAGGCATTGGCGCTCTACGAGCGGAACGGCAACACACAGATGGTGGAGCGGTGCTACCAACAAATGGAGCGCATCCTGGAAAAACGAAAGACCATCAAGGCCACTGAACGGACGATGGACGACGCCAACAGCTATAACTTTGTAGGCGAAGAACAGCGGTTGCGAAAGGAAAAAACACGGCAGGAGTTGATCACGGGCTTCGTCACACTGCTTCTCGTAGCCCTTATTGTCGGATTCGGACGGATGACAAGGCGATGGAACCGCAGAAAGCGGGCGGATATGAGGAAATATGCCCGCGTAGTGGTGTCGCTCAGAAGGACAGAGGAGGAGCGGGTGCTGCTGAGACAACAACTGGAAGAGCGCGAGGCACAATTGCGGGAGATGAACGCCCAGAGCCTAATGGAGGATAAGAAACTTGGCCACATCAGGCGTTCTGACGTTTATGGGCGGTTTCATCGTGTGGCGACGAATGGGGCGACGCCAGCCTCGCTGACAACAGACGACTGGCAAAATCTGGCCGATACCATCCACGAGGAATTTCCCCGACTGAACGATGTGCTACGGTCCATCCCCCACCTGAGCGAGATGAACCACCAAATGTGCCTCCTCGTCAAGGCAGACTTCAAACCTGTGGAGATAGCCCGCATCCTTTGTCGCGACAAGAGTACCATCAACTCGGCACGCCGCCGTCTCTATGAGCGCGTCTTCGACGAGAAAGGAAGTCCCAGCCAGTGGGACGAATTCATCCGCAATATATAGGGGTCCTCAGCCGTAATACTCTCCTACCCTGTCGGGACAACTCCACCAGTCCATGGATCGGATGGACAAAAAAAAGGGAACGGAATCATGCGTCACGCACCATTCCGTTCCCCACCCAAATGGGTTATCAATTAAATCAAACTATTTCGAACTTAAATTACTTCACCACTACCTTGCGGCCGCCAATCATATAGACGCCCTTGGGAAGTCCCTCCAGCGAGGTGGCGTTGCGGCGGGCAATACGTCCGTCGATCGTCCACACATCCTGTGCGCCCTCCTTGAGGAGCTCGGCAGAAGAAATGCCAGCCTCGGGATCGGAAGCGTCGTAGATGTCGATCTGGTCGAGCATGAGGTAAGTGTAGTTGGCGTGAGCCGTACCACGGAACTTCACGATGACGTAGCGCTCGTTGGTGTAAGGCGTGAGATCGACGGTGAGGGTCTCCCATCCCGAGGTCTTCTTCTCACTGAGCTTGAACGTCTTGACGTCGTGGTTCACACCGTCAGGTGTCTGGACGACGACCGTCAGGTCAGACTGCTCGCCATTCTCAGAATAGAGATCGAAGCGCACCACCGGCTGGTCCACACCATTGAGTGCCACCTTCGGGAGGTTGAAGCTCGTCTCGTCGCCGGCCTCCACATTGTAGTACTCGGGGAACTCGGGATCGGGGATGGTGTAGGGAGACCAAACGACACCGCCACCATCGTCGTTGGACGAGGCCTTGCCGCTGATCATCCAGGGAGAAGAGTTGCGGCGCGAAGCGTGCTGCTCGTTGCTCTCCGTCCATGCGAAGTTGTTCTGTACCGAACCACCCTCGAAGGTCTCCTTGAAGGGCTGGTTGATGGGCTTTCCTACCACGATGGCGCGGGAAGCCTCCAGTGCGCCATTGCCACCATCGGAATGGGTGAGGGCTGCCACCTGGAAGAGGCCCTGTGAGACACCGTCGTCGGCTACCGACTTGTCAGGATGCCATCCGACCAGGACGTCCGTTGCACCAGGCTGGCTCGTCGTCATGCTGTCGCCGAGGATCGGGCCATCGGGAGTCTCGAGGATCTCGTAGATGGAGACGGAGACATGGTCCGGATCGACGTAGCCGTTGTTGGCACCTACGTTGCTGACCTTGTTCCAAGAAGCCTTGATATCATTGACTGCATCGGTGAGATTCACGACCGGCGTCTTAGCCACATCGGCGCCGACGAAGACGCGCATTCTGGCCACACGGCCCGGCTCGTAGCCGTCCTCGGAGTAGGCGATGACCTCATACTCGTGCCATCCAGACTTGCCGATGCTCTTATCGGTCCAGGTGTATTCCTTGCCTGGTTCGCCAAAATCCGTATTGGCATTGCCAATCCACATCACCGACTTGCCGTCGCGCTTGATGACGAAGTAGCCGATGCGTGAGAGCGGCGTGCCATTGATGGCCTTAGTCGGCGCAGTGAAGGCGAGGTCGGCAGAGAGCTTGCCCAAACCTGCCGGCGTCACAGTGAAGTTGGAGACGGAATCGGGGGCATCCAGGGCCGCACCATTGTCGATACCGACGAAGTCGATGACGATACGTCCGCTACCAGCTTTCTCAGTATTGTCGTGGAATCCGATGTAGAAGTTGCCGTCCTTGTCCGGGTTGATCTCCATGTTATAGACACGGTCGGGATCGTTGGCGATCACGTTGCTCTCCATGAGCGTACCGGTCATGCCCTCGGGAGAGGCCGTCTGGCCATACTTCACCTCGAAGGTGTTGAGATATTCAGGAGCAAGGTAGTTGCGAGCCTTCATTCTGACGTTATAGACACGGCCCGGCTTGAGGTGGACGGGCGGCGTGAAGAGCCAGTCGTCGTTGCCACTCTCGTTGCTGTACGGGCCAATGACCATACGGATGCCACCAGCATTGAAGTAGCCCCAGGTCACACCGTCGCCATTGACGTCGTTGGCAGAGAAGATGTCAAACTCACTGCGCGTGTAGAAATCCGTCTCCCAGTTGGGCTCGATGGCGTCGCCAATGATGACTGCTTTGGCGTCGGCCGACTGACTTCTCATACCCTTGGCCACGGCGCGGACGGAATAGACATAGCTATGGAGCGTACCAGCACCGAGGTCGTCGGTGTAGTTGGTAGCGGTCAAACCAGTTGCCACGACGGTAGTGTCGTGTCCGACGATGCGCTCCAGATCGTAGGTCAGATCGCCCATCGGACCAGCATGGAGGGTCGTCGTCGGTGCGGTCCATGAGACCTTGGCCTTGTAGCCATCAGCGACAGCCTTGACATTGGTCGGTGCGAGCGGAATGTCCCAACCCATCCAGTGGGAGACATTCTCCTTGGGAGAATCGCCATCGGCATTGCTGAGCACGACGCTGAAGGTATAGAGCTCGTTCTCCGTGGTCTTCACCTTGACGGAAACATCCTGACCCGGACGTGAGGTGCCCTCGGCAGACGGCGTGAAGGTAGCCGTCGGGCGGTTGCTCATCACCTTGTAGCGGACATCACCATGGAGGATATCGCCAGCATAGGTGGTATTAGGAATGGTGAAGGAGATGGTGGCTGTGGCACCGTCGGCCGACGGGTCGCAGGTGACACCCTCCACGGCCAAGTTGTCAGCACGCTCCGGTGCGCCGTCGTTGGCCTCGGGCTGTGCCATCACCATACCCTGCACCTGTGCGAGGGTTCCATCGAGGAGCGTGGCCTTACCCGTATTGAGGTCCACGGTGTAAAGACCACCCTGGGCCTGGTTGTCGATGCAGTACCAGTAGAAGGTATCATCGCGCTGGTCGATCTCACCCGACTGGCCGTAGTACTGACCCATGAGATTGGTCAGCGTGAGGCCCGTGGCACCCACGAGCGTCTCTTCGCCAGTAGATTTGTTGACCTTGTAAAGCTTGCCGTCCATACCGATAGCATAGAGCTGGCCTGCCTTGGTGATACCAATGGCGACGAAAGCCTGGGAGGCCGGACCAATCGTGGTGCGCTGGCAGGTCTCGTAATCGACTGTACCCCACTCCAAGGAGTTGCCGTCGGCAGAGTAGAACACACCATAGACCGTGCCGTCGGCAGCCTGGGCTGTCTCCGTGGCGGCGAGGTAGAGATAGTCCATGCCAGCGTCGAAGCTGCTGGTCTCGCCCGTAGAGAGGTCGGTGTTGCTCAGATAGAGGAACACATAGCCCTCATCAATATACTGCATATTGAGGTATGCGCCGTAGAGGTGGCCGTTCTTGGCCTGCACACCGTTGGTGGCGACATTGATGGTCTCGCCCGTAGAGGCAAGGACGCTGAAAGCGACAGGCTTCTGTGCCGTCATCGTATAGTAGCCATAGGGGCCGTAGGTGGTCTCATTCCAGCCTGCCTTGTAAATCAAGTTGCACCAGAACTGGGCAGCCTTGCCTGCCTTCAGTGGATCGGTGACCTCGGGAGCCTTGGCGATGAAACGCGAGGCGCTGGGCAGCTGCGGCGTGCGAACCTTCAGACGCATCTGCTGTGAGAGCAGCGGATAGACGAGGCGCGCCTCTGCCGGAGTGCGAACTACGCCCTTGGTGTCCTGTGCCAGCACGGCCGATGGAACGAGCAGTGCGGCAAGGGCTATGGGGATGAATTTCTTTTTCATATCGATAGATATTGTTGATTCTTGACTGAGTTGTGGAACGGCTGCTGAAAGACGAGAAAGGAGATGGGCGGGACGGGCGGACCACTGTCCTTCCGTCCCGCGTCAAGTCCCAAACTTATCTATATAACATCTGCTTATGAAGTCATGTTGGTCTTTCTTCGCGCGTTCCTTTTATATATATAAGGATCGTATTAGCGAATAATGCGCTTGCTCACCTTGCCACCCTGGCGGACGATGGTCACGCCACCCTTGACGGGCTGGCTGAGACGACGGCCCTGCAGGTCGAAGTACTCGGCAGACTCGCAGTTCTCGGTGACACCTGCCGACTCGATGCCTACGATGTCGGTAGCCTTGATCCAGACGATGTCGGATCCGTGCTCCACGTCACCGCCGTAATAGACGCTCTGGAGACCGAGACGGTCATACTGCTGCTCGTCGAAGTAGTAGAAGAACGCCTTCGTGTCGTTGTTGGAGAAGAAGTAGTAGCCATCAGAGAAACTGTAGGGCACCTCCTTCATATCCTTCTCCAGGCCCTCATAGACGACCGGGGAGAACGTGTAGATGGTATTCTCGTCGTTGAGATACAGACGGTAGTAGAGCTTGTTGCTGTTGAGCGACTCGTTCTGCATTCCCTTCGGGATGAGGTCGAACTGCACCAGGCCAGATCCGCCATTTTCCTCAATACCCCACCAGTCGCGGAGGACGGGAGGAATCGGTGTTGACTCCTGCTCCACGAAGCGCTTATAGACAGGGTCGTCATAGTTGTGGAGGAAGAAAATCTCGTTGGGACGCACGCTGAGGAGCATGGAAGTGCCCTCGTCGCTGGTCAGCGTCATATTGGTGGGGTCATAGGCGAAGCTCATCTCGCTCTGCTCCTCGTAGGAGCGGTTGAAGAACGTCACACCCGAATACTCCGAGGTCTCGGTGACGATGGAGTAGCTGGCCGGCTTCATCCAGAAGTGGTAGCACTGAAGCTCGTCGGCACCGGCATACTGCGGCTGGAAGACCACCTTGCCGTCCTTGATCTCACCCTTCATCCAAGAAGTGGTATCGCCCGGGTTCTGGACATAGAAGTCGTTGCCCACGGCTGCAGCGAGCGTCATCTGACGCACGGTGCTGATCTCCTGCGTCACGGAGTTCATCTTAGAGGTCTCCAGGGAGAAGACCTGGGGCTTCACGCCATCGGGCAGCTGCGCCGCCTTCTCGTTGAACGGCTCCATGCGGGTGAAACCGTCGCTGTAGCCGACCCACTCGCCAAGACCGTTGGTCAAGCAGAGCATGTGTGCCGGATAGCGCGTATCCTCGAAGTGATCCTCTTCCTCCATGGCGAGGACGCCGTTCTCGAGCGTGAAATATATATCGCCGTCGGGCTGGCCATTGACCGAGTCGGGAATCCATCCGTAGGTGCTTTCGTCCAGGCGCGCCATCTTGTACCATGACGCATAATAGACCTGTCCGTTGTTCTCATAGATAGGCTGCGGCGTGTGGGCCACATAGTATCCGTCCGAAACCTTGTCGAGCTTGAGCCACGACAGAGTGGAAAGGGTGTTGAACGGCTCGTAGATGTAGATGCAACCGTCGTCGCCCTCAACATAGCGGCCCACGGCATACTCGTAGGTGTCAGCCTGCACACCCGACTGCGTGTTGCGGAAGGCGAAGCCATTGCGGAGCAAACGGTTGTGATCGACACCAGCAGGCTGCTCGTAGCGGATGTAGTCCTGCAGGCCACCGCCCTTGAGCGGCATGTTGGCAGGTGTTGAGCGGAACGTACCCTGGTCTGCGGGCTGCAAGACGGCGGTCTGGGCATTGTTGCGGACAGGCGCACTCTGGGTGGTCACGGTCTGGGCGAAGAGCGGAGCCGCGGCCAAAAGTGATATAAAGGTGAAAAGTTTTCTCATAGCGAAATTGTTGAAAAGAATCTGTTTAGATATCGGTGAATGTTTCCTTGTACGAGCCCGCTCCCATTGGTATCGGGAAGAAGCTCTTTGGAAGGAAGGCGGGCGGCGGATTGTCTCCGCCCGCCTTGTCCCCCTTTCGGGGTGATGTATTGTTTGCGTCGTGCTGCCTTCCCTCCCGCTGGGGCGGACTGCTTGGTCCGCCCCGTTGGTGTGGAAGGGCGCGCCCATCATCATTAGGCAATCATCGGAATGGGCGCGTCCGTGCTGCAGCTACGCTGTGATAGATTTCGTACTTACTTGCGCACTACCTTGTGGCCGTTCTCGATGACGATGCCCTTGTAGTTCTTGCCGACACGCTGGCCAGCGAGGTTGTAGCGCGTGAGGTTGGCATCCTCACCATTGACCGTGGCTGCGTCGATGCCGTCATCGGTGGTCTTGGTGAACGTCTTCTCGGCGATGTCAGACACTCCGTCGTAGCGGTAAGCGATGGCGCGAACTACAGTCGTCCGGCTGATCGTGATCGGGCTGACGTAGTAGAGCGTCTCTTCGGCGTCCTTGTCAGGATCGGAACCGTCGAGCGTGTAGTAGATCTCGTCGGCCTCATTGTCCGGAACGATGCTCACCTTGGTGCTGTTGACAAAGACGGAGTCGCCCTGGATGTCCGGCGTTCCTACTGAGAGGCGCAGTTTGGCCACAAACATGTCTTTCTCGCCTCTGTACCAACCACCAACGTCGTGGTACTCCTTCGGATCCTCTTTCCAGTAGTAGGCAAAGCCCTTAGAGTTGTCGAGCGCGATGCGGTTGTCGCCCTCACCGGCGTAGAAGTATGCGATGCCGTCCTCGTCCGTCTCCTTGACCACCTTCACACGCTTGAGCATGATGAAGTCGCCCTTGTGCTCACCATTCTCGATCTCGTCCCAGTAGGCGGTCGTGAAGTGATAGTCGAAGTCACCGAAGTGGTTGATCACAGTGATGTCGTCCATGTTGGTCTCGCCCTCGATGTCGTAGGCCTGGAGGAAACCATTGTTGTAGTCGATCTTCACGCGAACCGTACCGTAGTACTCATAGTTCATGGCAAGCGACTGCTTCGTGGTCCAGTGGAGAGCGCTCTCGCCGTCGCGGATGATCCAGCTCTTGCCGTAGTTGGCAGTGAAGGGAGCAATGGCGCGGTTGAGCTTCAGGATAGCATAGGGGATGTCCTTTTTGCCTGCGATGGCCTCCTCGATGGTCGTCTCCTGCCAATCGACGGCGGGACGCTTCGTGAAGGTCTTCTCTACCATCACGCTGGCGAGCTCATCGCGCTCGGCGAGGGCCTTGACAGTCGTGGTCTCGGTGATGATGAACGGCTTGGTATAGAGCGGAGACAGCGTGGTCGGGTTGCTGCCGTCGAGCGTGTAGTGGATGGTCGTGCCCGGCTCAGAGCTCATCTTGATGGTGGTGTAGTCGGTGAAGTACTCATCGCCCTCGATCGTGGGAGCTGCGGGAGCAGCATAGTGGATGAGTGCCTCGGTGACACGGGTGGTGGCGGCGCAGCCATTGGCACCCGGAGCGTAGTACCAGAGGTTCATGTCATACTCCTGACCGTGCTTCAGACCGAAGTCGGCACCATTGGTGATCTCGAAGGTATAGCTGACCTGTCCGTCCTTGACCACGGCCTTATAGACACCGTTGGTCACGCTGGCGGTAAGGTTCTCGATGCGTACGAGGTCGCCAGGATAGTCGGCGATCAGAGAAGGCTGGATGGTGATGGGGCGCTGCTCGTAGCTACCGTCGTGGTTGCTGCTGAAATCGCCCTCGGTGACGACCACGTTGACGAAGCCACCGTTGTAGTTGACGTCACCCTTGATGGTGCCGTTGAGCGTGGCGCCAATCTTGAAGCTGACGTCGGCGTTGTTGGAAGTTACGTTGATGGCCTTGTTGCCCTCACGGATGATATAGGTGAGTGCGCCATTGACGGTCTCGCCATAGGCTACCAGTGCGTCAGTCAGGCGGATGGTGACACCCGTCAGGCTCTGCTTGCCCTCATGGATCTGTGCGATGGTCGTCTCTCCCTCGGTCTGCTTGACGAAGGTCTTCTCGGCCACGTCGCTGCTGATGCCGTTGCGGATGGCAATGGCCTTGACGACGGTGGTCTGAATGACGGAGAACGGCTTCGTGTACTGCGGAGAATCCAGACCCGGCGTGGTGCCGTCGGTGGTGTAGCGAACCTCGTCGTCGTCCTGCTCGGGCATGATGATGACCTGAGAGCGGTCGGTGAACGGCGTGGTACCCGTGATCGTCGGAGCAGCGGGCTTGGTGATGTCGGCCTTGGTGAAGGTCACCTCGGCGATCTCGCTCGGAGCGCCATTGCGCACATACATAGCCTTAACGGTCGTCGTCTCAGTGATGTTGAACGGACCTGTGTATTCGATAGACTCCGGCGTGGGGTTGGTGCCGTCGAGCGTGTAGAAGATCTGGTCGGTCAAACCCCCGGAAGTGATGGTCACCGAGGTGAAATCCAGGAACGGATTGTCGCCATCGATGTTCGGGGCCTTCATCGTGTTGCTGCGCTTCGTGATGGTCTTTGTGGTCACAGCGCTGCCCACACCGTCCTTGACGGCGATGGCCTTAATAGTCGTAGTCTCGGAAATAGTGAACGGACCCGTATATTTGGTAGAAGCGTCCGTCGGGATATTCCAGTCGGTCGTATAGTAGATGTCGGCACCCTCGTCGGCCGTCATGGTCACGGTCGTGGACTCGTCGAAGAAATCCTCCGAGTCAATGGTCGGCGGAGTGACGACCACACCAGAACTCTTGGGGGAAAAGACATCAATGGTTTTCATCTTGCAATCGGTCTGGATCGTAAGCGTCGCGATAGGCTGAACTCCGTCAGACTGCGACTGCCAGGTCCAGTTGTTCTTGAAACCGCCGATATAATATTCTTCCGGCAGATCGATTAAGGCGAATGGTGCGGGGTCTCCAATTTGGATACCCGTAAACATCATGTAGATGTACACGATGTCATTACCGGTAACGGTGATGGTGGTGCCAGGCTCAAACTCCCAGCCAGTCGTACCCCCTTCGGGGCTTACTGCCTCCCAAGTACCCTTGGAGAGGGTGAGCGTGATGCCACCTTTGGTCAGCACGTTAGTCTCACTTGCGTCGGTACCAGCAGCAAAGGAAACCTTTGAGTACTCGTTTTCATTCTTGTTGTCATACCTCTCTGCCCATATCGCCGAACAGACGAGTGTGAGCAGGAGCATCCACATGAAGCGTAGCTTTTTGTTCATAATAGTTGTTGTTACTTGGTTACAGACTTAGGCTTCTCGTCCTGATTGCTGGAACGGTCGGCCCGGCCCTTATTTAATAATGTATAGGTCACTATCTTGAGGTAGGTCACACGGACTGAACTTTTTCGGGGGCTGGCGGAGGCGCGATGCTGATTCATCGCGCCTCGGTTCGCCACCCATTCAAGTAGTCTTCTAATTCATTCGTCTGTGTTTCCTATAATATTTTTCTTCGATTTTCTGTTGCAAATGTACGATATAATTTTGAATCGGGCCTCCAGAAAAAGGTCTGCTGTTGCTCTAATTCCCGAAAATAGACCCTAAAACATGCGAAAATGCCCATTTCATCGTGTTTGCCCCTTGTTTCTATTGCCACAATACGAACAACCACCATCACTACGGAGCGCACAGCAACAAATGACTCGAACGTCGAAACATGGAACTACCGACAGCAGAAATCACCCCTCCAGACCACCTCACCCACACTCTTTAGCACATGGTAAGCTCGCAAAGACGCACGATAATCCATACTGCTGCACAAAGAAAGCAAATGAAAAACTTGCCTGTTCGCAATTTAAATCCTATATTTGCAGCAGAAAGAGAAAGGACATGAGAACTCGTCATGATTATATCACACTCCTACGCCAGTATGCCAAGGCCAAGGCCGAGGTATACGGTATCATGAAAATTGGCATCTTCGGATCTGTGGCACGCAACGAACAGACTGAGGATAGCGATGTGGATATTTGTGTAGAAATATCAAAGCCAGACCTTTTCACGATGGTCCACATTAAGGATGAACTACAAGAGTTGTTTGAACGGCCAGTGGACATCGTGAGACTTAGAAGCAACATGAACCCCATACTCTTTCAACAAATCCAAAGAGACGGAATCTATGTATGACATCGAACTACTTTATCACGCGTTAAACCGTACTGCAGGAGCCATTGAGCGCATCATCAACAATTCAAAGGATATTGACGACCCACAATATTACCTGCTTTCACCTGCAGGAATGGAACGGCTCGAAAGTACCTGCATGCTGCTACTTGCCATCGGAGAAAGCATTAAAGGAATCGACAAGATGACCCAAAAGACTTTTCTCCCCACCTATCCCGATGTGGACTGGAAAGGAGCTATGGGCATCCGTGACATTATCGCACACCACTATTTTGACATTGACGAAGCCATTGTCTTTGATGTTGTCAAAAACAAACTTCCTAATATGCTGAAGACCATACGGCAGATGATAGAAGAACTATAGATCCACCCCTGTAGAATGAGGAATAAAAACGCGGGGCATTTTTCAGAGAAACATCTGAAGAACGCCCCGCACTTGTTTTCATAATGTTTTAGCGTACCACTACCTTGGAGGTCTCAGATCCCACACGGACGAGGTACATGCCCGCGGGAAGGGCGACGCGGGTCGTGCCGGCAGGACAAAGGCGGGTAAGGACCGTCTGACCCGACAGGGTGAGGACGGTGGCCTCGGCCTCACAGGGAGCGGTGAGGACAACACCACCTGCTACGGGCAAGACCGAGACCTCTGATCCGAGGACCGGACGGACGCAGGTGATAGGACCACGAACCACCATCAGGTCGGAGGGTGCGGAGGCGACAATGTCCTTCAGGTCGCCATGGCGGTAGCGGAGACCCGTCACGCGGTAGGCCACCTCGTGGCCCTCGCCGAAGTTGGGGTTGTTCATCACCACCGACTGGGTCTCGGCGTCGGGCGTATGGAGCGATGCGGTGACGACGCTCACGGTCTCGCCTGCCTTCAGATCCTGCGTGATGCGGATGTAGTCGATAAGGAAGGGGTAGTAGTTGTTGCTATAGAACGTGAGCGACTCCTTCTTGGAGCAGCACGGAAGCGTGACCGTCTCCTCGACAAATCCACCGGCGGGGAAGCGGATGCCGGCATAGCAAGCCGGACTGGCACCCTGGATGACGAGCCAGTCGTCCTCCTGTCCCCAAGCACGCACGGTGACGTTACACTCTCCGTCGTTGTTGCTCAGGTCGATGACGGGCGTACTGATGGCACCCGCTATTTGGCCTTCCTGGCCCGTGGCAGCCATTCCGCCGAGCCAGCCCTCTACCCACTGCAGGCTCGAAGCCTTCCAGCCGGCAATGTGCGTGAGGTCGTCGATGGCACGATAGCCACCCGTGTATTCGCCATGCTCGATGAAACCATCGGCAATGTCGCTCTCCTTGAACTCCGACTTCACGAGCGAGAAGTCCTCATAGAGCATCTCGAAGCCCAGCGTGTCCTCGGCGAGGGTGTTCTTCTGCACCTGCTCCACACGGTACATATCCACCTTCTTATGGCTCGTCCAGCGGGCCGTGTAGCAAGAATCGGTCACGTCGACAGCCTCGAGCACGGTGGGCTGGCTGACGGTATAGACCTCCACCTCGGCAGAAGCCGCTGAGGTGAACTCTGCGTTGCGCGCGCGTACATTATAATAATAGTCGCGGTCGGGATCGAGTCCGCTGACGGCGTAGGTGACGTGGTCCTCGTCTTCACCCAGCGCACGCGCCTCGATCACCTCGTCCTGCAGGCGGTAGTCGAGCGTCGGGGGCGCAGGATAGGCATAGCGGAAGTCGGAGATCAATACTCGCGACTCGTCGCCATCGGCGGGGAAATACTCCAAGCGGAAGGAATAGACCTTGTCAAACATCTGGATGGCGGGAGAAAGGTCGTAGGTCAGACCTGCCCGCAGATCCTCTTCGGCCAATTCGGCGAAGTCGATCCAAGCAAAGGCGTAGAGACCGTAGTCGGTGTCGGCATAGAGCTGGACGTAGCTGCCGTATGGCACTTCCTCCTGGTCTGCCTCCTGCTTGATCCAGAACGTGGTCGCCGAGAGGCCCTGGTCGCAATGCGGCAGGTCGATGTAGTCGCCCGCATCGCACAGGATGAGGGCCCGCGTGCCGTCGGGTCCACCATCGGAGAGGTGCGGACGGGAAGCGTCGGTCCAATGGAAGTTCCAGCCCTCGGGGTAGTGAGGATTGGCAGCATCGATCACGCCGTCGGCATCGGCCTGCACCTGCGAGAAGTCGCCACTGCCCTTCACCTCGCCCTCGCCCGCGGTCTTGCTATAGACGGAGAGCAGATACTCCGTGGCCGTCGGCGTGGGCGTCCATTCGGCGGTGAAGCCATACTCCGTGGCGTCGCCCGGCTCGAAGGCCTCGGGAGCGGCTATCGACTTGCTGACCCGCTCGACGTGGATATCGTCGATGAGGATCGTGGTCTCGGTATTGGCCATAAACTGGAAGCCCGTGGCCTCGAAAGCCCCCTTGTCGGAGGTGAAGGTGAAGGTCTGCCACTCACGGGTCAGGTCGTAGTGGCGACGCTCGTAGTCGATCAGGTCCTTGCGAGAGAGAAAGATCAGGTCGAGGGCCTTCGCTCCTTCCGTGGCCGAGGCCTCGGCACCGAGACGGGCACGGAACGTCAGTGTCACCTCGCCCGCCATGTTGCCGGCCGGGGTGTTGAGGAACCAGCCGTCCTTGATGGCAATGGCGCCACCAGCGGCATAGAGGCCCTCGCCGCCCCAAGGCCGGTCGGCGAGTTCGCTACTGTACGGACGCAGGAGGGAGGGATTCTCGAAGTCGCCCAGGTCGTTGACCAGTTTCTTGCCATCGGGCTGGTCTTCGGATCCAGCCGTAAGACCCGAGAAGTCTTCGTCGATGAGCACCGTGGCCTGCTTGGTGTCGTCGCTCTCGGACTGGGCAGCAGCCTTCACAGGTCCCTGGGACAGGAAATGCAGTCCTGGGGACAGCGGACTTGCAGTCTGCGCCACGGCGCTCGTCGCACCCAGCGACGAGGCGGCGAGCAGCGCAGCCATCAATAGTTGTCTGTTCGTCATCATGATTTGTTGTTTTATAGATATATTGATTTCTTTATTTCTTCATATTAAAGGGACAAGCAAGTGGTCAAAATGGTAAATTTGGACACAAAGCAATCCTTTCCCTTCTTACGCCCCACTGCCGACAATGAAGCCGAGAAGAGGGATGGTTTATAATTTATGCAAAGTTAGATCGG
>OOIG01000591.1_pt1 | contig 30779 bp, 20 predicted proteins | sample 1692091 | NCBI WGS metagenome assembly OOIG01 (sample SAMN06348188, study PRJEB24527) | human gut metagenome | biome: human gut; feature: ankylosing spondylitis patient; material: feces | host: Homo sapiens | place: China | collected 2015-10 | reverse complement strand
TTTAGCGTTAGCTAAATTTCAATCCCCGACCGACACTCCGCTAAACCATAATTTACCCCAACTTTTGATAAAGAACCTTTATAATCACTTAGCAAAGTAGTTTGCTAAAAAACTAAAGATAATCAATGTTTCACTCTTATAATCATAAAAAGCAAATGCACAACGATAAAAACCGTTGTGCATTTTTTAAGATAATGGAAGATTTAATTATTATTAAAATTAAAGATTTGTGTAACCTATAAGGCTTAAATCAACCTCTTTGGCAACATCTCTGCCTTCACGAATTGCCCATACTACAAGTGACTGTCCTCTGTGCATATCTCCGGCTGTAAATACATTTTTAACATTTGTTGCGTGGGAGCCTTCTGCGGTTGCCACATTTGTTCTTGCGTTTACTTCAACGCCAAATGCTTTTGTAACATAACTTTCCGAACCTAAGAAACCTGCCGCAATGAGTACAAGCTCAACATCAACAGTGTATTCCGAACCCTCGACTTCTTTCATCATAAGTCTGCCTGTCTTTTCGTCCTTTTCAGGCTTTAACTTAACAAGAACAGCTCCCTTAAGGTTGCCTTTGTCATCGGAGATAAATTCTTTTACCGTTGTCTGATAAACTCTTGGGTCATGACCGAATACCTCAATAGCCTCTTCCTGACCGTAGTCTGTTTTACAAACTCTCGGCCACTGCGGCCATGGATTGTCGGCAGTACGCTTGTCGGGTAATTTTGGCATCATCTCAAGCTGGAGAACTGATTTAGCGCCGTGACGAATACTTGTTCCGACACAGTCGTTACCTGTATCACCACCGCCGATAACCATAACATTTTTACCTTTAGCGGAAATATAAGTGCCGTCCTTTAAGCCGTTGTCAAGCAATGCTTTAGTAGTTGATTTAAGAAAATCAACAGCAAAGTAAATGCCTTTAGCTTCTCTGCCTTTAACCTTAATATCTCTTGGGTTGGATGCGCCACAGCAGAGTATAACTCTGTCGTATTCGTCAAGCAATTTTTTAGCTTTTACATCTTTGCCTACATTGACGCCTGTTTTAAATTCAACGCCCTCTTCTTTCATAATAGAAATTTTACGGTCGATAATTTCTTTTTCAAGTTTCATATTCGGAATACCGTACATAAGCAAACCGCCTACACGGTCGGAACGCTCGAATACAGTAACAGAGTGACCTCTCTGATTGAGCTGGTCAGCGGCGGCAAGTCCCGAAGGACCTGAGCCGATGATTGCAATTTTTTTACCTGTTCTTACCTTTGGAGGATTTGCCTCTGCAAGTCCCTGTTCGTAAGCATTTTCGATAATGCCGTACTCGTTTGCTCTTACGGTAACAGCGTCACCGTTAGCGCCGCAAGTGCAAGCCTTTTCGCAAAGGGCAGGGCAGACACGGGAGGTAAACTCCGGGAAGTTATTTGTAATTTTTAGTCTGTTATATGCCTGTTCCCAACAACCTTTGAAAATAAGGTCATTCCATTCAGGGATAAGATTGTTAAGAGGACAGCCGGAGAATGCATTGCCAATCTGCATACCTGCCTGACAGAACGGAACACCGCACTCCATACATCTTGCGCCCTGCTTTTCCTGATCCTTTTTGCTTAAAGGTGTGTGAAATTCATTATAGTTTTGTATTCTTTCTTTGACTGAAAATGCCTCGGCATCTTCACGATTATAATCCATAAAACCTGTTGGCTTTCCCATTATTGTGTGCCCTCCTTACTTATTGTTGATAATCTGATAGAATGCTTCAATTTGAGCCTGTTCACTGCTAAGACCTTTTTCTTCCATAGAAGCAATCGCAGACATCATTTCTTTGTAATCGTGAGGAACGATTTTCTTGAACTTTGGAAGATACTCGTCAAAGTTATCAAGAATTTCTTTACCCTTAGTTGAGCCTGTTGCGGCTGTGTGTTCCTCAATGAGGGATTTAAGCTCTATAATATCGTACTTTTCTTTAACTTCGGAGAAGAGTACCATTTCTTTGTTAAGCTTTGTATAAAGATCTCTGTCCTCGTCAAGTACATAAGCTACACCGCCCGACATACCTGCGGCGAAGTTTTTACCTGTTTTACCTATAACTACAACTCTGCCGCCTGTCATATATTCACAGCCGTGGTCGCCTACACCCTCAACAACTGCTACGGCACCGGAGTTTCTTACACAGAAACGCTCACCTGCAACACCGTTGATAAATGCTTTACCGCTTGTAGCACCGTAGAAAGCAACATTACCGATGATAATATTGTCTTCAGGTTTGAAAGTTGAACCCTTTGGAGGATATACAACGAGTTTACCGCCTGATAAGCCTTTGCCGAAGTAGTCGTTGCTGTCACCGATAAGTTCAAGTGTAAGTCCCTTTGGAATGAATGCGCCAAAGCTCTGTCCGCCTGAACCGTTACAGATAATCTTAAATGTATCGTCTTTGAGTTTATCGTCAAATGCTTTCGTAATTTCAGAACCGAGAATTGTACCGAATGAACGGTCTGTATTCTTAACATCAACAGTAATTGTCTTGCTCTTACCGTTTGCAAGGTTAGACTTAAATTCCTTTAAGAGTACCTTTTCGTCAAGAGTTGCGTCAAGCTTAAAGTCATAAAGATTTTTCTTTTTATATTCAATCTTATTTGAAACAAAGTCAGTGTTGAGAATATTTGAAAGGTCAACCTCGGCAGCCTGTCCCTCAATATTGTCTTTTCTCTTAATAAGGTCAATTCTGCCGACAAGCTCGTCAATAGTTTTTACGCCGAGCTTAGACATATACTCTCTAAGCTCCTGAGCAACAAAACGCATAAAGTTCATTACATATTCAGGCTTACCCATAAATCTCTTTCTGAGTTCAGGGTTCTGGGTAGCAACACCAAACGGGCAAGTATCAAGGTTACATACTCTCATCATAGCACAGCCGAGTGTTACGAGTGGGGCAGTGGCAAAACCGTATTCTTCTGCACCGAGAATTGCGGCAATCGCAACATCTCTGCCGTTCATAAGCTTACCGTCTGTTTCAATAACAACCTTGTTTCTAAGGTCATTCATAATAAGTGTCTGATGAGCTTCGGCAAGACCGAGTTCCCATGGAAGACCTGCATTATAGATTGAGCTTCTCGGAGCAGCACCTGTACCGCCGTCATAACCCGAAATAAGGATAACGCCTGCGCCTGCCTTTGCAACACCTGCGGCAACCGTACCTACGCCACACTCGGAAACGAGCTTTACAGAAATTCTTGCGTCTGTGTTTGCGTTCTTAAGGTCATAAATAAGCTGTGCAAGATCTTCAATTGAATATATATCGTGGTGAGGAGGAGGGGAGATAAGAGATACACCCGGTGTGGAGTGTCTTGTCTTTGCAATCCAAGGATATACCTTTTTGCCCGGAAGATGTCCGCCCTCGCCCGGCTTAGCACCCTGTGCCATTTTAATCTGAATTTCGTCGGCAGATGTGAGGTACTTTGAAGTTACACCGAATCTGCCCGACGCAACCTGCTTGATAGCGGAGCAACGGTTGTCGGCTGTGCCCTTTGTGAGAAGTCTTTCAAGGCTTTCGCCGCCCTCGCCTGAGTTTGACTTGCCATGAAGTCTGTTCATCGCAATAGCGAGTGCCTCGTGTGCCTCCTGAGAAATTGAGCCGTAAGACATAGCGCCTGTTTTAAATCTGCGAACGATTGAATCAACGCTTTCAACTTCATCAATCGGAACAGGAGTTTCGGCATAGTTAAAATCGAAAAGTCCTCTGATATTAACAGGGTCCATTTCCTCTGAAATCATATGCGAATATTTCTTATAAAGCTCATAGTCGCCTGTTCTTGTTGACTGCTGGAGCATATAAATTGTCTGCGGGTTGTAGAGGTGTTCTTCCTTACCGCTTCTGAACTTATGACTGCCTCTTGATTCGAGTTCAGGGTTTGTGTTAAGTCCGAGTGGGTCAAATGCGGAAGTATGAAGTCTGTCAACATTCTTTTCGATATCCTTTAATGTGATACCGCCGATTCTGCTGACTGTACCTGTAAAGTAGTTATCAATAACATCCTTGCCGATACCGATTGCCTCGAAAATTTGTGAGCCATGGTATGACTGGATTGTTGAAATACCCATTTTAGATGCAATCTTAACTATGCCATGAAGAATAGCGTCATTGTAGTCATTAACAGCCGCATAGTAATCCTTGTCGAGAAGGTCATCTGCGATAAGCTCGTGGATTGTTTCTTGTGCAAGATATGGGTTAATTGCACTTGCGCCGTAACCGAGGAGTGTTGCAAAATGATGTACTTCTCTCGGCTCACCGCTTTCAAGAATGATAGCGCAAGATGTTCTTTTCTTGGTAACAACTAGGTGCTGGTGAACTGCCGAAACCGCAAGCAATGACGGAATAGCAAGGTGGTTTTCGTCAACACCTCTGTCCGAGAGGATGATGATGTTAGCACCCTCACTGAATGCCTTGTCTGTTTCAATAAAAAGTCTGTTGATAGCCTTTTTAAGGCTTGTGTTTTTATAATAAAGAATCGGAACGGTGGCAACCTTAAAACCGTTGATATGCATATTTTTGATTTTAAGAATATCCGTAGAAGTAAGAATTGGATTATGAATCTTAATTACCTTACAGTTTTCCGGCTTTTCTTCAAGAATGTTGCCGTCCTCGCCGATATAAATTGTTGTTGATGTTACAACTTCCTCACGAATTGCGTCAATAGGTGGGTTTGTAACCTGTGCGAAAAGCTGCTTAAAGTAGTTGAAAAGCGGCTGCGGCTCTTTTGAAAGTACGGCAAGAGGACTGTCTGTACCCATTGCCGAAATCGGCTCGCTTGCATTTTTAGCCATAGGGAGTATAGATGTCATAACCTCTTCATATGTATAGCCAAATGCTTTCTGGAGGCGCTGTCTTTCGTCATAAGAATGTTCCTCAACCTTTACATTAGGAATCTTGAGGTCTTTAAGACGAACAAGGTTGCTGTCAAGCCATTCGCCGTACGGCTGTTTAGATGCGTAGTATTCCTTAAGCTCGTCATCATCAATGAGTTTGCCCTGTACTGTATCAACAAGGAGCATTTTGCCCGGACGGAGTCTTTCCTTTGTAACGATTTTTGCAGGGTCAATAGGAAGTGCGCCAACCTCTGATGAAAGGATAAGGTTGTTGTCATCTGTAATGTAGTATCTTGACGGACGAAGACCGTTTCTGTCAAGTACCGCACCCATAATATCACCGTCAGAGAAAAGAATTGATGCAGGTCCGTCCCATGGTTCCATCATTGTAGCGTAGTACTGGTAAAAATCTTTCTTTTTCTGAGAAATTGTGTGGTTTCTGTCCCACGGCTCCGGAATTGTAATCATAACGGCAAGAGGTAATTCCATACCGCTCATTACCAAAAATTCAAGAGTGTTGTCGAGCATTGCGGAGTCCGAACCTTCGGTATTTACAACGGGGATAACCTTGTCGAGGTCGCCTTTGAGGTGCTCTGACTTCATTGTTTCTTCACGGGCAAGCATTTTGTCTGCGTTGCCTCTGATTGTATTGATTTCACCGTTGTGAACAATCATTCTGTTTGGATGCGCTCTCTGCCAGCTTGGGTTTGTATTGGTAGAGAATCTTGAGTGAACCATAGCGATTGCAGATTCATAATCAGGATCCTGCAAGTCTGTAAAGAATCTTCTTAACTCGCCTACAAGGAACATACCTTTATATACAATAGTTCTGCTTGAGAGAGAAACTACATATGTATCTTCGTTGCTCTGCTCAAATACTCGTCTTGCAACATAAAGTTTACGGTCAAAAGGCAAGCCTTTCTTAACGCCTTTCGGACGCTTGATAAAGCACTGCATAATGTGAGGCATACATTCAACTGCTCTTTTGCCAAGCACATCAGGGTTAGACGGAACATTTCTCCAACCGAGAATCTCAAGTCCCTCTTTTTCCGCAATAATTTCAAACATTTTTTTAGCCTGATTTCTTGCAAGCTCGTTTTGAGGGAAGAAGAACATACCTACAGCATAATCTCTCTCCGCAAGAAGCTTGATTCCAAGATCTCTCTGGGCTACTTTTTTGAAAAACTTGTGTGAAATCTGGAGCAAAATACCTACGCCGTCACCTGTTTTGCCTTCGGCGTCTTTACCTGCTCTGTGCTCAAGGGTTTCTACTATAGTAAGAGCATTTGCAACAGTATCGTGAGTTTTGATACCGTTAATGTTTACAACCGCACCTATACCGCAGTTGTCGTGCTCAAACTGAGGAGAGTAAAGTCCCTTAAAGTCTTGTCTGTTTGAGATTTGTTCCAATTTAATTCACCCTTTCCCGCTCAATTCTTCAACATTTGTTCTACACAGCATACTATATAATATAGTATAGTAAATGGAGTACGATAAATGGATTGAGCTGTTAAATACATTTTATATTTTTGCTAAAACATATTAATTATATGTAAAATGTATGCTTTGAAATATTCTGTCGCAAAACAGCACATTTGCAATAACTTTATTATATAGCCTGTTACTATAGTTGTCAATAGAAAAATGCAACTTTTTTATAACAAACTTTCATATTTTGCAAGAAACCCTACAAAAAATCAATAAACTAATGTTTAAAAGTAAAATAAGTGCAGGAAAATTACTTAAACTTGCAAAAGCTGAAATATTTTTTGAAAAAATTTTAAAAAAGCTATTGACAAATAACGCAAAAGGGTTTATACTACAGTCAATGACAAACAGCAAGGGCGCTGTGAGCCGAAAGGTTCGCAGTGCCTTTTTGTTTTCTAAAAAAATGATTTCATTAAAAACGGATAGGAGAGATTAAAATGGCAAAAGTTCCTGAATTATTTGGCAGTATGGTATTTAACGATCAAATGATGCTTGAGCGTCTTCCTAAGGCTACTTACAAGGCACTTAAGAAAACAATCCAGAATGGTGAGCCTCTCGATGAGAGCGTAGCTAATGTAGTTGCAAGCGCAATGAAAGATTGGGCTATCGAAAAGGGCTGCACACACTATACACACTGGTTCCAGCCAATGACAGGTATCACAGCAGAAAAGCATGACAGCTTTATCACACCGAACGGTGACGGTCAGGTTATCATGGAGTTTTCAGGTAAAGAGCTTGTGAAGGGCGAGCCTGATGCATCTTCTTTCCCAAGCGGCGGTATTCGTGCTACTTTTGAGGCAAGAGGTTATACAACTTGGGACCCGACTTCATATGCTTTTGCTAAGGACGGTACACTTTACATTCCTACAGCATTCTGTTCATACACAGGTGAGGTCCTCGATAAGAAAACACCTCTTCTTCGTTCAATGGAGAGAATCAGCACAGAGGCTTGCAAAGTTCTTAATCTTCTCGGCAAAACAGATGTTACGAGAGTGACAACAACAGTAGGTCCTGAGCAGGAATACTTCCTTATAGATAAAGATGTTTATGACCAGAGAAAAGACCTTATCTACACAGGCAGAACACTCTTTGGTGCAAAAGCTCCTAAAGGACAGGAACTTGACGACCATTACTTCGGTGCAATCAAGACAAGAGTTGCGGCTTTCATGGCAGACCTTGACAACGAGCTTTGGAAACTCGGTATCCTCGCTAAGACAAAGCACAATGAGGTTGCTCCTTCGCAGCACGAGCTTGCTCCTATTTTTACAACTACAAATATCGCAACCGACCACAACGAACTTACAATGGAAGTTATGAAGAAGATTGCTGAAAAGCACGGTCTTGTTTGCCTCCTTCACGAAAAGCCTTTTGCAGGTGTAAACGGTTCAGGTAAGCACAACAACTGGTCAATTTCTACTAATACAGGTGAAAATCTCCTTGATCCGGGTAAAACACCTGAAAACAATATTCAGTTCCAGCTCTTCCTTGCAGCTATCGTAAAGGCTGTACACGAGTATCAGGATCTTTTAAGAATCTCTGTTGCATCGGCAGGTAACGACCATCGTCTTGGCGCTAACGAAGCACCGCCTGCTATCATTTCAATGTATCTCGGTGATGACCTCGGCGCATTGGTTGAATCAATCATCAATGGTACAGAGTATATAAGCAAGGGCAAGGTTAAGATGTCAACAGGTGTTGATGTTCTTCCTGACTTCAAGAAAGACACATCAGACCGTAACAGAACATCACCGTTTGCTTTCACAGGTAACAAGTTTGAGTTCAGAGCACTCGGTTCGGCTCTCAACATTGCTTGTCCTAACATAATGCTTAACACAATGGTTGCCGAGGAACTTTCAGAGTTCTATGATGAGTTGAAAGACGCATCCGATCTTGACGCAGCGGTTAAGGCTCTTATTAAAAAGACATTTACAGAGCATCAGGCAATTATCTTCAACGGCAACAACTATGCACCTGAATGGGTTGAAGAGGCAGAGAAGAGAGGTCTTCTTAACCTTAAATCACTTCCTGATGCAGTTGAGCATTACATTGATCAGAAGAATATTGACCTCTTTACAAAGAATAAGATTTACTCAGTAGATGAAATTCATGCAAGATATGAGATTGAGCTTGAAAACTATGCTAAGATTATCAATATCGAAGCACTTACAATGATTGATATGGCTAAAAAAGATATGATTCCTGCCGTTACTTCATATGTAAGAGAGCTTACAGATACAGCGCTTGCTAAGAAAGCTCTTTCAGACGCAATCCCAACATCAGTTGAGGAAGACCTCATTACAAGTCTTTCAAACAAACTTGTTTGCTTCAGCAAAAAGACAGCAGAGCTTGAGAACGCTGTTATCGGCGCAAGCGAATATGAGGGCGATGTTCTTGCTTATGCTAAGTATTACAGAGAGAGCGTATTCTCGGTAATGACTGAACTTCGTGCAATCGGCGACGCTATGGAAACAGAAACAGCCGCTGATTACTGGCCATATCCTTCATACGGCGAAATGCTTTACGGTGTATGATCGATTGACTGATTTTTAAATTTTCAATTTGGTGACACAATGGCGTGTAACGAACAGACAAAAACTGTTTGGTACACGCCATTTTTGTTATTTTAAAAAAGGGGAGATCTATATGGCAGATATGATTTTTGGCAGTACAGGCGTATGGTATATGATAGGCGCCTTGCTCGTATTCTTTATGCAATGTGGTTTTGCGATGGTAGAAACCGGTTTTACAAGAGCGAAAAACGCCGGTAATATCATTATGAAAAACCTGATGGACTTCTGTATCGGTACAGTAGTATTCAGTTTGCTTGGTTTTGGACTTATGATGTCGGAAAACTATATTGCAGGTTTCATCGGCGTTCCTAATCTTACAATGTTTACAGATTGGGCAAGCTTTGATTGGAACTCATTTGTATTCCAGCTTGTATTCTGTGCTACAGCCGCAACAATTGTTTCCGGTTCTATGGCAGAGCGTACAAAGTTCTCTGCATACTGTGTTTACAGTGCAGTAATTTCATTGGTTGTTTATCCTATCGAGGCAGGTTGGGTATGGAACAGCCAGGGTTGGCTTGCACAGCTCGGTTGTATTGACTTTGCAGGTTCAATCGTAATTCATATGGTTGGCGGTATCTCTGCTCTTGTAGGCGCAATCATCCTCGGACCTCGTATCGGTAAGTATGGCAAAAACGGTAAGGTAAACGCTATCCCGGGTCACAGCATCACACTCGGTGCTTTAGGTGTATTCATTCTTTGGTTTGCTTGGTACGGCTTTAACGGTGCTGCTGCAGAAGACGGTTCAAGACTCGGTCAGATCCTTCTTACAACAACAATCGCTCCGGCTGTTGCTACAGTAACATGTATGCTCTTTACTTGGATTAAGAACGGTAAGCCTGATGTTTCAATGTGTCTTAACGCTTCACTTGCAGGTCTTGTTGCAGTAACAGCAGGTTGTGCAGATGTTGATGCTATCGGTTCTGCAATCATCGGTATTGTTTCAGGTATCCTCGTAGTAGTTGCAGTAGAATTTGTTGATATTAAACTCAAGATAGATGACCCGGTTGGTGCATTCTCAGTACATGGCGTAAACGGTATGTGGGGCGGTCTTGCAGTAGGTCTTTTTGCAACAGGCAACGGTCAGGACGGTATCACAGGTCTTTTCTACGGCGGCGGTTTTGCACAGCTCGGTAAGCAGGCTCTCGGTATCCTTTGCGTAGCATCTTGGACAATCGTTTGTATGATTATCGTATTTACAATCATCAAAAAGACAATCGGTCTTCGTGTAACTAAGGAAGAAGAAATGAAGGGTCTTGATATTTGCGAGCACGGTCTTGTAAGCGCATATGCAGACTTTATGCCAATCGGCGTTGGTACAGCTTCACTTGACGAAACATTTGATGTTGAGGGCAATGTTCCTGTAACTAAGGCAGTTCCTGTTCAGCTTGCAGGCAAGTATGATATGGCTACCGATGGTACAAAGATTACTAAGATTGATATTCTCCTTAAGCAGTCAAAACTTGAGGCACTCAAGGAAGAAATGGATAAACTCGGTATTACAGGTATGACAGTATCACAGGTACTCGGTTGCGGCGCTCAAAAGGGTAAGGCAGAGTATTACCGTGGTGTTGCTATTGAAAGTAATCTCCTTCCTAAGATGAAGGTAGAAATCGTAGTTTGCAAAGTTCCTGTAAAGGCTGTTGTAGATGCTGCTGTAAAGGCACTCTATACAGGTCATATCGGTGACGGCAAGATCTTCATTTATGATGTTGAAGATGTTGTAAAAGTAAGAACCGGTGAAACAGGTTACGATGCAATGCAGGATATTGAGTAATCCTATTAAAATTACCTATCCTTTTTAATTCACATAAACCGAGAGGGTCGACACGAGAAATTGTGTCGGCCCTTTTGGCATAACGCACATCAAAACAGCACCGCTTTTTTGATGTGTCCCCAAAAAGTCAGACTAAGAATCTAACTGTTTGGAGGTCACATCACTTTGTCGGTGCTGTAGTTTTATGTTTATAGATTTATAATATATCTCCGCCGATGGATTTTGAAAAGGCTTTATAAATGTCATTGACATTGTTTTCGCATAATATCCATAGCTTAATATAAGCAGAAATCGGAGTGACAGTAGGGAGTACCTGAATGCCTAATTTTGAATAAAGTTCTTTGCTTTCGTAAAAAAATCCTGTCTCACTGCCTGTTAAAAATACAGGAATGTTAAATTGTTTGGCTGTATTGCAGAATTTCTCCAAATCTTTGCTTGCGGTATTTACAGTTCCCGAATGATAGCTTTCCGTCAATACGGCTTTAATATTTTTATTAAGCTGCGGATAAGCCATTCCCACATACGGTGTAATTTTAAGTACAGGGGAAGTTGATTTGAAAACAGGCATATTCTCAAATTTTATTTCATCTTGCTTTTCTGTATAATTGATATTTTTAATAAAATTGCCGTTAATGATTTCACCGTAGTAAATATTATTAACGCTTTCGATTTTATCCGAATAAGCAAGGTGTTTTTGCAGGCGAGAGGCACGGTGAATGTTTGTATGCTCGCCGTTATTTTTGTATGCGACAAATACACCTTTATTATTGTCTGATTTAATGAAATCCACGGAAGCGGAAAAATTCTCGAGTCCGTTTGATTTTTCGCTCTCGAGCGGATAATTTGCAGACACAAGCACAATAGGAGTATTACACAAGCCGAACATATAAGAAAGCACAGCGGAAGTGTATTGCAGTGTATCTGTACCATGGGTAACAATGATGCCGTCATAATTATTTATATTTTCTTTGACGGAATTATAAAGTAAATTAAAATACTCGCCGTTTAAGTTTTCGCTAAGTACCGTGTAAGGAGAGATCGCATCGAATTCAGCATAACCTCCGTTTTGTTTGTACATTTCGATTAACTTGTAACGGGTGTTTGAATCGGGAGAAATTACACCGTCATTGTAGCAGCTGCCTATAGTTCCGCCTGTAAAAACAACTAAAATTTTCATACAGCACCTCCGATTATTTCTTTTTATATTGTACCATATTTATTCGGAAAAATCAGCCTTTGCTGAAAACAGACTTTTACTTAGCTTTCTTTCCTGTGAAGAGTAAATTCCCGATTTGCCCGACGCTATAAAACTTATCAGACTTGCAAATACAAAATAAGGCACGGCTTCGGCGCCGAAAAGCTCAATACCGAGCATAATTGTGGTAATCGGTGTGTTTGCGGCAGAACCGAACACGCAGATTAAGCCAATTGCCGCAAGAAAACTCGGTTCAATGCCGAATAAATTTGCATACCAGCCGCCGAATGACGCCCCTATGTCAAACAACGGAGTTACTTCACCGCCTTGAAATCCTGCTCCGAGTGTGAGCGCTGTCAAAATGAATTTTACGGGCATATCGTACCAATTTGCATTGCCCTCGAATGCGGTTGTTTGCTGCCAAGTGCTAAGTCCTTCATATTTGTTGAGATTTAATAAAATGATTAGCAAAGTGACAACAACAGAGCCTGCCAATGCAGAGAGAACGGTATTTTTAAAAATTTTTGCGTATAATAATTTTAAATATTTGACCGCAAGAGCAAATAATTTTCCGAGAAGTCCAAAAAATACAGATGCGGAAACAAATATCAATATAAGTTTAAAATCAAAGTTAGGAACGCTTGCGATAGTATGTACTTCGTGTGTTGCGCCGAGCAAAAGCGTAACAGCATTTGCCAGATAAGATGATAAAAAGCATGGAATAACAGCGCTTGCGGAAAGCTGACCTATGCAGCAAACTTCCATACCGAAGAATGCACCTGCAAGAGGAGTGCCGAATACGGAGCCGAATGCCGAACTTAATCCGCTTAAAATGATAGTTTTTCTGTCCTCTTTTTTAAATCCGAACTTGTCGGCAACATTGCTTGTAAGAGTGCCGCCGATTTGAACGGCAGTGCCCTCTCTGCCTGCCGAGCCGCCAGAAAAGTGTGTCAGCAGTGTAAAAAAGAATGTAAGAACTGCAAGCCTTTTAGGTACTTTTACACCCTCGTTTGCACTCTGAATTATAAGATTGTTGCCTTTTGAGGACTCACCGCCGTATTTCTTATATACAAAAGCGGTAAGCATACCCGAAAGTGGCAAGAACCATATGCAATAAGGAAAAAACTCCCTGAATACGGACGATAATCCGAGCATTTTTAAAAACACGAAAGAAATTACGCCCATAACAACGGCACAGCAAAGAGATGCCGTCAATACCTTGAAATCAACAAACTTTCTTTTCATAATTCACCTCAAAATTTTGTAATAAAAATGGCATAAAAAAAAGCCAATGCCCCTGTATAAAACAGAAGTCATCAGCAAAAGCGGTTTCGGAAAAATCCGTGGGAGAACCTCATTCCCATACATATATTATGCATTTATGGATATAGTATATACTGTACCGACAAAAAATGCAAGAGCAAAAAATAAATTTAAAAAATTTAAAAATAGGTGTTGACAAATAGAGAAAGATGTTGTATTATAATTATGCGAAAGGTTAGCGATAACTAACTTAAAGCAAGAATCTTTCCATTATTGTAATTGTGCCTCTATAATTACAGAAATAAATGTAAATCAACGCCTGTAAGGGCGTTAATTATGAAATAATAGTTAGTTAAAGCTAACTAAAAGGAGTATTATGTCTGAAGAAATTTTAGTCCGCCACTGCTCACCGACATTGGCGAATATAAAAACAGGAAATTTGGTTAATTGCCGAATTGACAGCGTATATAGGCTGAAAAAAGATATTATCTCCCTAAACTCTGTTCTCAACGCAAAAGGTGTGTCAATCCGTGTACTGTACTGTTCGTCCGAAAGAGCGTTGATTTATGTTTATCGTCCGGAAAAATTAAACGCAGATATGCAAAACGGCAAAAACAAAAAGTTTTTAAATTCAATAGGGTATAGAGGAACTACCAATGATGAGCTTATAAACGAGCTTTCGGCAAGAGTTTATTCTTGCGGCGGATTTCCTCACGAGATAGGATTGTTTTTAGGCTATCCGATTGACGATGTAATAAGTTTTATTGAAAATAAAGGAAAAAACTTTAAATGCTGCGGATGTTGGAAAGTATATCACGATGAAGATAATGCTAAAAAGACATTTGAAAAGTACAAAAAATGTACTAATATATACTGCAAAAAATATTTGCAGGGTTCGTCGCTTAAACGACTTACCGTATAAATTTACAAAGGAGTAATTAATTTATGAGTAAAATAGCAGTAGTGTTCTGGAGTGGAACAGGCAACACAGAGGCAATGGCTGACGCTGTTGCAGAGGGCGCAAAAGGCGCAGGCGCAGAGGTTTCTGTATTTAATGTAACAGATTTTTCTGCAGATAAAGTAGACGAATTTGACGCAATTGCATTCGGTTGCCCGGCAATGGGTGCCGAAACACTCGAGGACAGCGAGTTTGAGCCTGTTTTCAATGAATGTGAACCAAAGCTCAACGGTAAGAAAATTGCCCTCTTCGGCTCATACGGCTGGGGTGACGGCGAATGGATGAGAACATGGGAGGAAACCTGTAATTCGGCAGGCGCAGTTCTCACAGCAGAAAGTGTTATCTGCAACGATGCTCCCGATGACGAAGCCACGGCAAACTGTAATGCACTCGGTGCAGCACTTGCAGGCTGATAAATTAACCAATCCCTTATACATTTCATATTTTTTCTTAAAGACTGCCGCTTGTAATGAGCGGCAGTTTTTAATTGTAAAAAGTTTATTTAAAAGGGTAATTAGGGTTTAACAGAATACTTCGTCAGTCAATTATAAAAGTTTGGTCAACCTTTTCAAAGGTTGTGGGTGTGGGCAAAGCCCACAAATACTTTCCGTTTATGCAATCTAACGATAGCTGAACAGCCACACTGTTTGTCCCCGATAAATTGTAATATCGGAAGATATTATGGGTTTTGTTCAAACCTGCAAGTCTTTAAAAAGCCTTGACCTAAATTTCTATTATTTCACTTAACTCGTGTGATAAACCATATTTTCATATAATAAGGGTTGTCACACAAGCCTGTGGCAACCCTTATAGTTTATTCTTCCATTTGTTTTCCTAAAAAAGCGGCCGCTGAATGAGCAAGTTTAACTTCTGTTTCAGTAGGAACTTTATTATCTTCGCCCATCAGCATTACAACTGCACCCGTAACATCGCCTGCGGCAATAATAGGGTATATGACTGCCGCTCTGTGTTCCACACCTTCAACCGGTTGAATATCACCGACCGTTGCCTGTGTTGCAGTATAACTTTTACGGCTTTCCATATAATTTTCAAGAACAGGTGAAACCCGTCGTTCAAGTAATTCTCTTTTAGATACTCCCGATGCGGCAATAACATGGTCTTTGTCGCAAATAATAACGGGTAAACCGCTTACTCTTGAGAGAACTTCCGCATATTGTGAGGCAAATGCCGATAATTCTCCTACAGGTGAATATTTTTTAAATATAACTTCGCCGTCGGTAGCAGTATATATCTCAAGCGGGTCGCCCTCACGAATACGCAGGGTGCGACGAATTTCTTTTGGTATAACAACACGACCGAGGTCGTCAATTCTTCTGACAATACCTGTTGCCTTCATATCAAAACTCCCCTGAATTTGTAATATTTGCAAAATATTGCATTAATATTGTTTGACTTATAATCTCTTTTATTCCGCTTTTTTACAAAATAAAGCCGTTTTGATTTTGTTAATTTATGGGAAAATAAAAGTGTAGAATTTTTATTGCTACACCTGAGCTTGTAAAATAAAGTGTGTAAGTTAGAAAAATAACTTGCACACTTTTTGCATTTGGGAAAAAGTGTGCTACAATGAAAGAAAGGAATGAACTAAATGGCAAAAAAGAGAGAAAGCACACCGGGCGAGAACCTCGCAAAGCCAATTATTGAACAGTACAATCCAAAAAGCGTAGCCGATATCTCGGATGACACCGACAAGATCGAAGACTTCAACAACAAGATCAAGGTCGCTAAACGAATCGGCTACGGTTACCTTGATTCGCTATTTTTCTATTCCTTCTGTCCGGTCACCATTCCACAAAAAATCTTGATGAGGGATTATTAATTAATTCGGAAAATGATAATAAAGCGGTTTCGGTTGAATGGGACGGAAAGAACATAGTATTGTAAAATTAAATATGATTTTGGCTTTTGACAATAAAACCTAAATGGGTATATCGGATATGTATTGTATGAGTGACGATTATTTGGTGCAGGAACTTATTGATGAACAAAAATCAAATAAAATAAATCAATAAGTAATTGTAAAATGTATAAATATGTGTTATAATCGATAGCACAATAATGAGTTTAAAGCAAAATTAATATATTTGATAAAGTTAATATGTGTTTTACGGAAAGGAAGATTCTTGTGAAATATCATAAGCTGTTGGAAAATGCCAAGAAGCCGAAGGGCTTTTGGGGCAAAAAAATGATTAGTTCCATGAATGAAGGACATTACGAGCTTACCGGTTGGGCGCTTGATCATATAAATTTTGAAAGACATTATCGTGTGCTTGATGTTGGCTGCGGCGGCGGTCTTACCGTGTCACGAATAGCAGAGAGAATCGGTAACGGCAAGGTTTACGGAATAGATTATTCTGCGCTTTGTATCAAACATTCAAAGGCACAGAACAGAAAAAACATTCTCTGTAATAAGGTTAAAATCGTACTTGCCTCGGTTTCGTCTTTGCCGTTTGAGGATTGCAGCTTTGATGTTGTAACTGCGGTAGAGACCTATTACTTCTGGCCGGACAAACTTAATGATTTAAAAGAAATTTATAGAGTGTTAAAGCAAAACGGCAGGATTATGCTTGTATTTGAAATGCTGAAAACTCCCGAAGAGCCTGATAAATGGAAGGCTGTAGAGGACAAGGTAGGCATAAAAACAGTGACAGAGGAGGAGATACGGGAAATGCTTGCAAAGGCAGGCTTTGAAGACATTGAAACCCATAAAAAGGACGGCACTACATGGCTTTGTGCCATCGGTGTCAAAAAATAAATAAAAGCAGGTGAATATATGAAGGCTTTAATTACAGGAGCAAGTTCGGGGATTGGTAAGGAAATTGCGAGAATCTTGGCCGCAATGGGGTATGATTTGATAGTTGCGTCAAGAAACTATGATAAGCTGACAGAGCTTAAGGCTGAACTTAAAAATGTAAATGTCAGAGTAATCACCATTGATTTGTCACGGGAACAAGACGCTATTGATTTGTATGAGCATTTAAAAGACGAGGATATAGATTTTCTCGTCAATAATGCAGGCTTTGGCGCATATGGCAGATTTTTGGATGTACCGCTGAAAAAAGAGCTTGATTTAATTCACACAAATATAAGTGCAGTGCATATTCTGACAAAATGCTTTTTGCAGGATATGGTTAAGAAAAATAAAGGCTACATTCTTAATGTAGGCTCGTCAGCGGGCTTTTTGGCGGGTCCGACTTTTTCAAGTTATTATGCATCAAAAAATTATGTTGTAAGGCTTACAGAGGCTGTTCACGAAGAACTTAGGCGACAGGGCAGTAATGTTAAAATTTCCGTGCTTTGTCCCGGTCCTGTGAATACTAATTTTAATAATGTTGCGGATGTAAAGTTTTGCCTTAACGGACTTTCGCCGGATTTTGTTGCTAAGTATGCGATTGAGAAAACTATGAAAGGCAAAATGGTTATTATTCCCGGCTTTACAATGAAAGTAGCAAAAGTTGCTCAACGGTTTGTGAGTGAAAATATGCTTACACGCATTTCCTACAATGTGCAGAGCAAAAAAGAGGGACAAAGGTCAGATACCAAACAAAAAAATTTTAATAAAGCAGAACACGCTTAAAAAGGAGCGGCGAAAATATGAAAAGATTTGTATTATTAATGTTTACGGTTCTTTTCATAATTTTCTCCGCTGTTTCTGTTTTTGCCGCCGATACAAACGGCGTAACTTTTAAAACAGAAGATATAAATTGTGATAAAGGCAGAATTTTTAAGGTTGATGTAAAAGCAAAATCGTCCGAAAAAATCTCTGCCGTATTATTAAAATTTACTTATGACAGAAATATAATAGAATACCGTTCAATCAGCACCGATTCGGACAGTCTGGCTTATGCTTATGATAACGGAAGTACATTAAATGTATCTTACCTTTGCAAAGACGGCAAAAATATTGATAATGACACGGTAATACTTACTTTAGAATTTAAGGCAACAGCCGAAGGTCAGAGTAATTTGCAATATACAGCCTATGACTGTGTTAATTCTTCGGCAGAAAGCGTTGAAATTTCGCAATGTTCAAGCGGTAAGGTAAGTGTTACAAAACAAGGCAGTGAAAAATCAAATGATAATGAAAAATCGGATACAACGGAATATAAATCCGAAAGCAATGAAAGTACAGGAAATTCAGAAAAAAGCAGTATTGACGAACTCGGTTCATTAAACGGCAAATTTTCAGATAACACTGTATTTATGCTTATAGTTGGAGTTATTTGTGGACTTGCTGTCGGTGTTTTGTGTTTTGTGCTGTATTTATCTGTGATAAAGCGGAAAAATAAGGCAAAAGAGGAAAAAGACAGGCATTAACTTGACATAACACCGATTATGCTATAAAATTTAATTTGAACTTAATATTTGTTATGGTTTATTCATTTAATTAATAGGGAAGACGGTGCAAGTCCGTCACAACCGCCATTACTGTAAACAGTTATAGCCTTGGCTCATGCCATTGGGAAACCGAGAAGGCGCCTTGGCTGCTTTAATGCAGACTGTAAGTCAGGAGACCTGCCATAACATAGTTTGAAAAACTTTCTTGGGCAGTGGGAGAATAGTTATTGGGTAAATTATTACCCTTTATATAGCTATGCCTCTTTTAAGGGGCTATTTTTTATTTAAGGAGAATGTTTATGAAAACAACAGCAAAATTTATTTCTGCTTCACTTGCTACTTTGCTTGTTTCTGCATCTGCAGTTACGGCATTTGCGGCAGAAACAAAAGACATTACAGTTTCACTCCGAATTGAGGGTGTGAATTCTTGTGTGCTTTATGACAATTATGAAATTCCACAGGGCAGCACGGCAGCTGACTTAATTCAGTATGCAGACAAGCTTTCTGATGATGTTACGGTAACAGGCGCCGAAAATAATTACATAACAGATGTAAACGGCGAAACAGCAGGCAAATTCGGCGGCTGGGACGGCTGGCAGTATATTGTAAATTCAGTTTCACCAAATGTTGGCGTAGGTGATTACACACTTAGCGACAATGATACAGTTGTTCTTTATTACGGTGATTTTCCTTGTCTTCTTCCGCAGATTGACACTTCGGCATTAAACAGTGACGGAAAAATCAGTTTTAATGCAGAGTCAACTACATATGACAGCGACTGGAATCCGACCGTAAGCACAGTTGCTATTGCAGATATGACAGTTACTTTTGACGGTCATACTTATACAACAGATGAAAACGGTACAATTTCACTTAGCAAGGCTGATTTTACATCAGGTGAGCACAGTGTTCAGGTTGAAAAGAAAAATTCAAACGGTGCTCCTGCCGTACTTCGTTATGCTGACGACTTTACAGTTAATATTGCAAGAGAAAACACAATTAATGTAAATCTCAGAATTGAAGGTCCGGAGGCTTGCTACCTTAAAGACACATTTGAAATTGCAAAGGACAGCAATGTCGGTCAGCTTATCTCGTATGCAGACAAAGTTTCTGATAATATCGAAGTAGTAGGTGCAGATGCAGGCTATATTTCAGAGGTAAACGGCATTGCAGCAGGTTCATTCGGCGGCTGGGACGGCTGGTATTATGCTGTAAACAGCGTAGTTCCTAATGTAGGAGTAAGCGATTATACACTTAATAATAATGATACAGTAGTTCTTTATTACGGTGAGTATCCATGCTACCTCCCGATTGCAGATACTTCATTGCTTACAAGCGAGGGTAAAATTACATTTACAGCAACCGCTACATTCGGTGACGCTGTTCTTCCGATTGATAATATGACAGTATATTTTGACGGCAAAGAATACACAACAGATTATAACGGTGTAGTTGTAATTGATAAGGATCAGCTTACATTCGGTTCTCACAGCTTACAGGTTGAAAAGTACGGTTACAGCGGTGCTCCTGCAGTTCTTCGTTACGCAGATGACTACACAGTATTTGTAGATACAAAGATTGTCAATGATGTAAATCTTGACAGTAATGTAGACATTAACGATGTTACAGCTATTCAGACATACCTTAGCAATTATAAAAATATTAGCGAAGAACAAGTAAGAATTGCTGATGTAAACAAAGACGGAAAAGTTGATGTAAATGATGTTACAGCACTTCAGACAATTCTTTCGGGTGAAACAGAATAATTCTAATAAGGAATGATAATTATGCTGAAAAAACTGACAGCTTTACTTATATGCGCAGTAATGTTATCTTTATCGGTAACGGTAAATGCGGCTGAAAACTACACAAAAGAAGATATTTCAAAAACTATAGACGGAATTATCTCGTATAAATCGGCAATTTTAAAGGCTGACGATACAGCTTCGTTTGTACAAAAACTTTCTGAAACCACAGATAATTCGGAAACACAGTGGTATATTATTTCTTTGTCAAAATACGGTACAGATGTAACTGCTGTACAAAGTTCTATGATAAAATCTGCCGAAAAGTTATATAAATCAAAAAGCAAAGCTACAGATTTTCAGCGTACCTCACTTGCACTTTATGCCTGCGGACTTAATCCTGAAAATATCAACGGCAAAAATTTGCTCAGTGACGGAGTTTATAACAGTGAAAATGTGAACAAGCAAGGTATAAATGCATATGTTTATGCCTTGCTGTCACTCGACTGTGCAAATGCAAAAGTTCCGAGTGACGCAAAATATGACAGAGAATATTTTATTAAAAAAATTATAGGCTTACAGCTTTCGGACGGTGGTTTTACACTTATGGGAAAGTCTGCCGATACCGATGTTACCGCAATGTGCTTACAGGCACTTGCTCCTTATAAATCTGACAGTACGGTAAAAGAATCTATTGACAGAGCACTTAATGTTTTGTCAAAAAAACAAAATGAAAAAGGCGGATATTCTTCTTTCGGCACAGTAAATTCCGAGAGTGTTTCCCAAGTTATTTCTGCGCTTGTTGCACTCGATATAGATGTGCAGTCGGATTCAAGATTTATTAAAAACGGCAACACTCTTGTTGACAATCTCATGACTTTCAAAAATTCGGACGGCGGTTTTTCTCATATTGAAAACGGAAAATCGAATAATATTGCGTGTTATCAGGCATTAAACTCACTTGTTGATTTATATAAATATATGTCAAAGGGCAATACCGAGATTTTTGAATTTGACGATACAAAGAAAAATAATTCTAATAGCGAAAATTCCCGACAGAACACTGAAAATTCAAACACAGACAGTTCTGAGGTTAATATAGACAGTAACAATAAAAACAATTCTGTAAATACAGGTGATATTACAGAAAAACATAATTCGCAAGTTGACGAAGGACAGCAGGAAACAACTGTAAATCCCGAATCCAATAATGCGGAAAATTATGATGATCAGGTAATGGCTTTGGCAGATGACAATTACGAGCCTTTTACGCTTGCATCTACTCCGGATTCCGTAGCGGCGGCAAATTCGGATGACGACAATAATATTATTTTCTATGTTTCTCTTATCGGACTTGTGGCAGTAGCGGCTGTGCTTTTAATTATAAGATTAACAGTGCTGAAAAAAGACGGTGAGCCGTTCAGATTATTCGGCAAAAGAAAAGGTGACAAATAATGAAATTAAAACTTTTATTACTTGTATTGATAATTACTGCCGTGCTATGCGGCTGTTCGGTTCAGACTCCCGATGACTACTATTCCTCTTCATCTCAAAAAGAGGGAATGGAGGTTACTTTTTCAATCAACTGCTCAACCATTTTAAATAATATGGATCAGCTTGAAAGCGGTCTTGAAAGCTATGTTCCGAGTGACGGCGTAATTCTCAAGCCTACAAAGATTACTCTTGACGAAAATGCTACCGCATATGATGCGCTTAGTGAAGCCTGCCGTCAGAATAAAATTCAATATGAATACGAGGGAACGGACGCAGATATTTATATCGAGGGTATCGCAAATCTTTATGAATTTTCTTGCGGTCAGCTTTCGGGTTGGGAATACTGTGTAAATGATGTTTTTCCGTCGGTAGGCTGCAATTCTTATGATTTACATGACGGAGATACAATTAAATTCTTATATACCTGCGATTTGGGCGCAGATATCGGAAACGAATTTACAGGAGAAGAATAATGCTAAGATTTAATTCCTTTAATCCGCTGGCACAGCTTATATATTTTGTATCTGTGCTGTTGGTATCAATGTTTACATGGAATTATATAATTTTACTGCTGTCGCTTTTCGGAGCGGCGGCTTATTCTGTATTACAAAAGGGTTTTAAATTATTTTTAAAATCCTTTTTTGGTTATGTGCTGATTTTTTTACTTGTAACAATAACCAATCCGCTTTTCTCACACAAAGGAGTAACACCGCTTATATTTATAAATGATATTCCTATTACGCTTGAGGCTATAGTTTACGGTGCGGTGCTCGGACTGATGCTTTTGAGCGTAATACTTTGGTTTTCGGTATTCAACAGCGTGTTTGATTCCGAAAAACTTATATATATTTTCGGAAGATTTTTACCAAGACTTGCATTATTGTTTTCGATGGTACTTCATTTTGTGCCTAAATTTATTCTTGTGTTTAAGCGCACATTGGCGGCTCAATCCGATTTTTGCGGTAAAAATAAATTTAAACAATACATAGGTGCATTTTCTGCTTCGGTTTCCGTAATGCTTGAGGGTTCGGTTCAAACTGCCGATTCAATGAGCGCAAGAGGATACGGAGTTAAAAAGCGCAGTTTTTACTGCCGCTTTCCTTTTACAAAAGCAGATACGGCTTTTACTGTACTTTCTCTGGGAATGTTGACTACAGTGCTGTTTGCTTTAGCGACAGGTCAACTTGATTTTCTTATATATCCGCATATCGAGATGTGTGATATTACAATATTATCCGTACTCGGAATGTCGGCTTTCGGTGTACTATCATTTATGCCGTTTATCATTGAGTTAAAGGAGGAGCTTGTATGGAAATTTTCTCTGTCAAAAATTTAAGTTTTACTTATCCGCAGATGCAGGAAAAGGCTTTGGATAATGTGAATTTCACTGTGAAAAGGGGAGAGTTTTGTGTTATCTGCGGTCAGTCCGGCTGCGGAAAAACAACACTGCTAAGACTTTTAAAGCCGCAGGCAGCTCCTCACGGCATAAAAACGGGAGAAATATTTTTCTGTTCCGAAAATATTGAAAAATGCAGTGAAGACGATACGGCTTTTAAAATTGGCTATGTTTCGCAAAATCCCGAAAATCAAACAGTAACCGATACCGTACTCCACGAACTTGCCTTTACGCTTGAGAATATGGGAATGTCGAGTGAAGAAATAAATATTAAAATAAGTGAAACGGCTACTTACTTTGGACTTTCAAAAATAATAGAACAAAAGACAAACTCACTTTCTGGCGGTCAGATGCAAATTCTTAATCTTGCGGCGGCATCTGTTGCCGAGCCTGATGTATTGATTCTTGACGAACCCGCAAGTCAGCTTGACCCTGTATCGGCAGAAAACTTTTTTACAATTCTTGACAAACTTAATAAAGACTTGGGTATCACTGTAATTATTACCGAACACAGACTTGAAAAACTGTTTCCCGTTGCGGACAGAATTATTGTTATGGAGCAAGGAAAAATAATTACCGATACCGAACCTAAAGATACTTGCAATGCTCTTAGCAAAATTTCAAAAAATCATCCTATGATGCTCGCTTTGCCCGTGCCTGCACGGCTTTATTCCGTAACGGATTGTAAATCGCAATGCCCCGTTACGGTCAAAGAAGGCAGAGAACTTTTTGCAAAATATAGCAAAAATAATTCTTTTACAGAACATACATTGCAGAATAATAATTCAGACGATGAAATATTATTGGTTAAAAATGTATATTTCAGATATGATAAAAAGTCTGATGATGTGCTCCTCGGTCTTAATTTATCGGTAAACAGAGGGGAAATTTTTTCGGTTGTCGGTGCAAACGGCAGCGGAAAATCAACTTTGCTTTCCGTAATAGGAGCAAGGCTTAAGCCGTACAGAGGCAAGGTGAAACTAAATGAAAAAACAGCTACTATGCCTCAAAATCCACAATTGTTATTTGTTAAAGACAGCTTGCTTGAAGACTTTAAAAGCGTGAGCGGGGATTTGGAAAAAATTAATAAATTGTCAGAAAAGTTTAATGTACACCGTCTTTTAAATCACCATCCGTATGACCTTAGCGGAGGTGAAATTCAGCGTGCAGGTTTTGTAAAACTTTTACTTCTCGAACCGAAAATATTATTGCTTGACGAACCGACAAAGGGTTGTGACAGTTTTTCAAAAGCAGAACTTGCAAAAACTTTAAAAGAACTTTCCGACAACCAAATTACAATATTACTTGTTACACATGACCTTGATTTTTCGGCTGAAGTTTCCACCGTATGCGCAATGCTTTTTAACGGTACTCTTTCAAAAAGACTTGAACCGCACGAATTTTATTGCGGAAAACGATTTTATACGACTTCTGCAAATAAAATTTCACGAGGTATAAAAGACGGCATTATAACAACGGAAGAGTTGATTTCCGCTGTTAAGGAGGAGTAAAATGACTGCTAAAAAGATAATAAAATACTTATGTGTTTTTGTGGTTGCGCCGCTTATTGTACTTTGCGGAGTGTTTTTCTTCGGTGACCGCAAATATGCCTTTATATCGCTTGTTTTGTCGGTGGTTGCCTGTATTCCGTTTTTTATTTCTTTTGAAAAAGGTAAAAACGATGCACGCAGAATTGTTATAATAGCTGTTATGACGGCATTGTCGGTAGCGGGCAGGTTTGTATTTGCTCCCATTCCGTTTTTTAAGCCCGTTACTGCAATTGTAATTATTACCGCTATTTATCTTGGCAGTGAAGCAGGTTTTATTACAGGATCTTTTTCTGCTGTGGTTTCAAATTTCTATTTTGGACAAGGACCGTGGACTCCGTTTCAAATGCTTGCGTGGGGATTTATCGGATTTTTGGCGGGCTTGCTTGCTAAAAAACTTGTTGAGAGTAAGGTGTTGCTTATTATTTACGGCGCTCTATCGGGCATAGTATTTTCTTTTATAATGGATGTATGGACAACTCTCTGGGCTGACGGCACATTTAATATAGCAAGATTTGTGGCAAGCATTACAACCGCAGCACCGTTTACCGTTGTTTATATGGTTTCAAATGTAATATTCCTGTTGCTGCTTACAAAACCAATCGGAAGTAAATTGCAGCGATTAAAAACTAAATACGGAATTTTTTAGGACAAGGGGAAGTTTAGCTTTCCCTTTTTATTTTGCCGTGTATTATTTGCCTGTCTTCTGCATATAATCATTTGCATGGAGGTAATATATGGCAATGTTAAAAAAACACAAAAAAACGTTGTTGTCAGCATTGCAGAGAGTTTTCTGCTTTATATTGGCAGCAACAATTTTGGGTGCGGTGGGTGTTCCCTCGGCCGTACTTGCACTTGACGGTGCAAATCCGACAGTAGAAATTGTCGGATTTATGAGGGGCGACAGTAAAGACCTTCGTTCAAGTGAGCTTTTAATGGCAAAAGTAAGCAATTACGACGGTAATCCTCAAGAGCTGACTTACGAATGGAAAAATAAGCTTGGCACTTATCTGTATGTATTTGACAAGCACGATATGGCTGTGGTGCGTGGCACAAAAAGTGAAATTGAAATTTACAATTCGGATAAAGGCTTGTTCGCATCTGATAATATGAGCGGCAGATCTTATAACCGCAGCTATTCGCACAAAGGCTTTGCTTATGCGGCAGTTTACGGTGCATCTGTTAACGCTGAAAAATTAAAAGGCGGCATTTCCGTAACAGTAAAGGATTCTGACGGAAATATCATTGCGACAGCATCGTATGATGACGATTTCAAAAATTATGACCTGTCAAAAGATATGGCAAACGCTGTGTTTGGCGTGTTTGAGGGAGAGAGCGTTGATATTCTTAACCTCTTAGGTCAAAGCTCGGTTGTTCATGTTGTATGTCCTGCCTGTTATGTAAGTCAGGGAACAATAATTTCCGGCAGCGATTGCATAAGTTTAAGCAAGTCAGAAAGCGGTTACTCAATAACCGGTTTAAAAGCCGGTGAAGGTGTAATTAAAATTAATCTTCAAAAGAGAAACTGCAAATTCCATAAAAACTCGGAAAACAGTTCGACTACAACCGTAATAGTATTTAAAAAACCTAACACTTCCACAACTGCAACAACACTCACTCTTACAAATCTTGATGACAGATGCGAATATTATCTTGAGGGTGTTAAGGGTGAAGTAATTGACGGCAAAATAACTTTTAGCAGTCTTACTCCCTCTACTGAATATACCATAGAGGTACGGGGCAGTTATATTGACGAGAACGGTACAACTAAAACTGCATACGCCTATGTAAAAGACACAACAAAGGACTGCTATACATCAAGTGTGGTTTTTAACCTTGATGATACTGTAGCGGATACCGAAAGCATATTCGGTAAACCGTACGAGGTTGCCGTAAAGTCTGACAGTGATTACATTGTCTTGCAGAGCGGTGATAACGGTTATACTGCAGAACTTGCTAAAGGCAATTATAAAGTGTTTTTAAAAGACGGTAATGATTATAAACAGATTGATAATGCGGTTCTTACCGTTGACAGTGATGATAACAGCATAGAGATAAAATATTACTCTGTAGTTTATAATCTTGATAGTGGTACACTCAACGGTGATACAAAATTTGTTTACCGTGAGGGTGAATCCGTAAAAACAATTGATAATAAACCAACTAAGTATGAGTATGTATTTGACGGCTGGAAGTGCGGTGAAAGCACTTATAGCAACAGCCAGCAAATTACAGATTCAATTGACAGAAAATATGAATTGACAGCAATATGGGAAGTAGATAAGATAGGCAACGGAGAAAAGCCTGACGGAATCCCCGATAAATATCAAAAGAAAATTACCTTTAAAGTAATAAACGGTACTTGGGAAGATAAGAGTGCAAATGATATTTCTTACTATGTAACTTTGCTTGACAAAGAGGGTAAGTGGAATGTCAACGGTACTGCAAGAATCAATATTCCAACAGGTATGACAGCAAATTACGGTTATGAAAACGGTAAGTGGGATGTTGAACCAAAGTCGCCTGTAAAGGGAACAAATGCGGAAACTTACACTTATACTTTTACAAAGAAAACCGACCCGAAAGTTGATTACAAAGAACCAAACGAAAACGATAAACCAACACCTGCTACCCAGGTAGTAGAGTACGGAAAAAAAATACAGGTAAAGCCGAATGGTGGTGTATGGGTTCACGATAACAAGACTTATTCGGGTGATGATGTCGCAACATTTGTTCTTGAAAAGAATATAAAACTCGAAGACCCGACAAGAACAAATTATGTATTTATGGGTTGGGATAAGCAGAAAGGCAAAGACGATGTAGCCTATATCTTCACAGCAATATGGGAAGTAGATAAGATAGGCAACGGAGAAAAGCCTGACGGAATACCCGATAAATATCAGAAGAAAGTAACCTTTAAAGTAGTAAACGGTACTTGGGAAGATAAGACTTCAAATGATATTTCTTACTATGTAACTTTGCTTGACAAAGAGGGTAAGTGGAATGTCAACGGTACTGCAAGAATCAATATTCCAACAGGTATGACAGCAAATTACGGTTATGAAAACGGCAAGTGGGATGTTGAACCGACTGAAATTGTATCCGGAATTGAAGATGTTGTTTATGTTTATTTGTTTGATAAAATAGCAGAAACAGAGCCACAACCGCAACCGACAACTGTACAGCCGACTCCTACAGTTAAAACCGTTGTTCAGGAAAAAACGGTTTATAAAACACAGTATGTTGAGCCTATTACCTTAAAAACAGGTGATAATCTCACTTTCTTAGGTGTGCTTGTCGGTTTGTGTGCAGCAGGTTTTGCAGGAACAATAATTTTCGGTAAAAAACGAAGTAAGTAATATTAAAAAGGCGATTGCAGATTAATTTTGCAATCGCCTTTTTTCAAATACAGAATAATAATAAATATTTCAAAGGTTATAATAAATTAAATGAGGTGAATTTATGGCAGAGGTAATTAAAATAGTTTTGACTGGCGGTCCATGTGGCGGTAAAACAACTGCTTTGAATTTTTTGAAAGATGAACTTGAAAAGTTAAATATAAAAGTTTTTATATTAGAAGAAATTGCAAGTAATTTATTGAGCAACGGCATTACTCCGCAAAAACTTGGTGTATATGAGTTCCATAAACAACTTTTTGAAACTCAATTAAAAGAAGAAAATTCTCTCGAAGAGAAAGCTAAGGCATACAATGGGGAAAAGGCTGTAATTTTATTTGACAGAGGATTGCTTGACAGCAAAGCATATGTTACCGATGCCGAATTTAAAAAATATATTTCAATAAGTAATAAAAATGAAGATGTATTAAGAAATTCGTATGATGCTGTATTTCATTTAAAAAGTGTTGCTTGTACAGATGAAAACACTTACATTAAGAACTGCAATTCTGTCAGAAAAGAAGATGTAAAGCTCGCCAAGGAACTTGACGAAAAATTACTTTCTATATGGACAGGCACATCACACCTGCGAGTTATACCAAATAACAGTGATTTTAATAAAAGGCTCGATAATTTGCTTAAAGAAGTATTAGGGTTTATCGGTGTTCCGGAACCTCTTGAAATTGAGCGTAAGTTTTTGATAGAATACCCTGATATTGATTATCTTAATAATATGACTGCTTGCAGAAAGGTTGCGATTACTCAGGCATATTTAAACACTCCCGAGGAAGGAATGTTCAGAATACGGAAGCGTGGTTACGGCAAAGACGCAGTATATATTAAAACGGTAAAAATCAAGATTAATGATTTGAAAAGGATAGAAAAAGAATCTTATTTGACACAAGCCGAATACAATAATTATCTTTCAAGAAAAGAATGTATAACGGGTATTATTTCAAAGGACAGATATTGCATAGTGTATGATGACGAATATTTTGAACTTGATGTATATCCGTTTTGGAATGACAGAGCAACGCTTGAGATAGAATTGCTGTCAGAAGATCAGCCTTACAAACTTCCTCCTTTTATTAAACTTATAAGAGAAGTAAGTCACGAACCCGAATACAGAAACATTGCACTAGCGCAAAGAATGGTTCATAATAAAGGGACTGATTAAGATAACTTAATTGATAACAACATTTCGATATTAATACCAAGTGATATTGACATTATTATCTGCAATGTGTTAAAATGCCTATATCGTTAACTTTATCATCAAATTAAAACAGGAAAATAATTATAAAAAAATTAAAAAAAGTGTTGACAAATGGAGTTTGCTGATGTATAATAATGAAGCTGACTTAAGGGAAAAACAAATTTTTAAGTTAAGTATGCGGCAATAGCTCAGCTGGATAGAGCAACTGCCTTCTAAGCAGTAGGTCAGGGGTTCGAGTCCCTTTTGCCGCGCCACATGGTGGGATTAGCGTAGTTGGTTAACGCGCCAGTTTGTGGCACTGGAGACCGACGGTTCGAATCCGTCATTCCACCCCATTTGACTCATTAGCTCAGTTGGCAGAGCACTTGACTTTTAATCAAGGTGTCCGGAGTTCGAATCTCCGATGGGTCACCATAAAGCCGCAAGGTACAATGCCTTTGCGGCTTTACTTATATAAATGCAAAAGACACTATCGGTAATTTGCACAAACAACTTTTTAAGTTGCGCTAATCAGAATAAGCGTTTTACACAAAAATTATATATTGGGCTGTCGCCAAGCGGTAAGGCAACGGACTTTGACTCCGTCACCCGTGGGTTCGAATCCCGCCAGCCCAGCCATAAGCACCGATTTTTGAAGTCGGTGCTTTTCTTTTTGGAGTGTTAAAAAATCAAGGTGTCTAAGTCAAGGTGTCTAAATGACTATCAAACTTATTATTCACTAATTGCAGTTTGTGCCGCACTTTTATATATTTTCGCTACTGCTATTACAGGATTTTTTTCAACTGCCTTGTCAAAGTCAATTCCCTGCGGTGTGCTTTCATCATCAAGCCAATCATTAATGGTATCGTCTGTTGCGTACTTTATGTCGGAGGTATCTTCATCTAACTGTACTGCGGATACTTCTCCTTTAGCATTTGCATCACTTGTTCCTCTGATGTTGCTTTCTTTATTATATCCGTAACGGCTAAAATCGCCTGGTAATGTTGCTCTAAGCCCTGTGTCATCTCCCCCTTTTTTATAGATATAATCATACGCATTATAGTGTCTGATATTTTCTTCTCCATACACAAATGGAGTAGTTTCCCAGATTTCTTCATACTTTCTTCTACTGTAATTTCTTTGTTCATTGACATAACCAAGAATTTCCTCCTTAACATATTCTGCATATGTTTCATTTTCAGCATTAATAAGAAGCACACTGTAAATTTCAGGATCATTATATGTTCCGCCAATCGACACAATTTTGTTGTTTACCTCAACAATTCTTGTACCGTCAGCAAGCATATTATCTGTCCTACTGTTTAATCGTCTGTCTAATTCACTGAATTTTTCATTAAGCAACTTCATGTCTTCCCTGTTAAACAATCCATATGCCCATCCACGCTTATTATACACCTTGATTTCTTTATCATCAAGAGTTTCAAGGTTATCATATTTAGTAAAATCTTTATCCGCCGAATACACTGGATCACCGCTATTAGCAAATACAACATCTTTCCTGTCAATGTCCGGACGGATGTTT
>OOIG01000583.1_pt1 | contig 30988 bp, 31 predicted proteins | sample 1692091 | NCBI WGS metagenome assembly OOIG01 (sample SAMN06348188, study PRJEB24527) | human gut metagenome | biome: human gut; feature: ankylosing spondylitis patient; material: feces | host: Homo sapiens | place: China | collected 2015-10 | reverse complement strand
CTGGAAGTAGTAAATAACGTAAAAAGACCGCAGCAGTTGGGAAATGTAGGGGAGACTAGCTATGGAACGTCAAGTGAAAAAATTGGTGATTTTACAGAATTAGAAGGAAGTACTGTAGACGAGATATTGGATAGAATTCCAGATGAAGCAGTTTTGAGAGAGTTATATCCAGTACAGGGAGGAGCTACAGAAGGATTTGAGTTTAAGTGGGTTCAGAATGGGCAGACATATAGAGTTAGAGTACACAATGCGGACCCAAGTGCCCCGGTTGGCTCTAATGCTTATAATGGTTGGGTTGTTAGAGTTCAACGTGGTAGAAGATATTTTGACCCTACAATAAATGATTTTCGTGAAGCAAAGTATTTTAATCCCAATGGTCCGGATTATGATGAGGTTATTATTAATGATACACATATACCAATCTTGGATCCATATCAAAATTGAATTAGTGGGTGATTAATGGAGGTGTTAAGGATATTGGATGAAAAAAAATTAGAGGAGTTGGTCTCCAATATGGATGATAGAATTAGAATGCATGATTATTCCAAAGAACAACTTTTGTTGTTAATTGAAGACTATGTAACAATTAATTTTCAAGGTATGAAGTATCAGACAAGAGAGGCAATATTGAATATGATATGTGATGCTGTGAATTATTATGATATAGGAAAAGATTTAAATTGGGAATCAATTATTGCTATAAGGGAAGATTTGGAAGATGATTTGAAAGAATATGTTGATGAGATTATTTCTATGCACCACAACTAAGCCTCCCCACCGGCAGGCTTAATTAGTAGTCTCACTACCATATATTAACAGAATTTCTTAGGTTCATAAGGCTTACCATCCCGAAATACGGCGTAGATTATGGTGGTAAGCTTTCTTGCCACTGCACCGGTGGCAGTAAGATGGTGTTTGCCCTGTTCACGCTTCTTTTTGTAATAGGCATTTAAAGGACTGTTGTAAAAAGAACAGGTGGTTGCAGCAGCAATCATGCCGATTCCCGGAAGTGTATGGAGGTAACAATCAAACTTCTCATAGTAACTGAGAATTTCATGGTCAAGAGCTTTCAGCTGTTCATTAAGGAAATTCAATCGGTCAATCAGCTGTTTTAACTGAAAAGCGGACGCATCTTGTGCTATCTTAATACCAAAGGTATCAGCCGCAACATCTTTGATAGAAACAGTTTTTTTATGGTAAGTTTGTTGTGGCTCTTATCTTTTATAATTTCAAAGAGCTCATCTATTGTGGTGTTCTAAATGTTTTTAGGGATAAGGTACTTTTCAAGAATGTCCATGGATGTGCCGAGCCATAGAGAGGAAAACTGTTTTTCGTATTCCGGGAAAATCTGTTCCATAATCGTACTGATGCGAAGCTTGATTTTTGTTCTGGAGGAAACAACAGAATCCCGGTAACGGCATAACTGCCGCATGGCAAGTATGTTTTCATCTGCCATGGAAGTAGCCTCAAACTGCCCAAAGCGTATTATTTCTGAAATCAGAAAAGAATTGATGGAATCAAACAATAGGAGAATGAAAAATGAGAGCTAGAATGAAAGATGAACATTATTTTAACACTTTAATCCAAAAGGAAAGAAAATATATAATAATGTTTGAAGATGCCGTAAAAAAAACAGCTCTTGAAAATGGAGAATTAGATAGAGGTACTTGTAATGGATATAGTATTTTAATTAATTCCTATGAAAAAGAAATCAATTTATTATATTCTTTAGGAGAAAATTTGGAAACGATTGAAGAATGTTACAAAAAATTATTGTTTTATTATAGCAAGATGTGGGACAGAAAATATGGCTATATTGAGTTGGTAAAAGTGCTTTCATTGGGGGTATTGTTCAAAGTTAATAGGAGTGACATATTTGAATTAGAGCAGAGGCTTATATCTGAAAAGTTTGATGACTATTTAGTAAATACCTTGATTAAAGAAATTGATTCTACTTGGGAGCGAGAAGGAGTTGAGTTTGAATTTGAAGTATACGAATGCTTAAAACAAATTTTGGATAATGATGAAATAATAGCTTGTGAAGCATTGAAAGAGTATTTACAGGAAAAATGGTACGAAATACATAGGGAATGTGCTTGGTATGATAGTCATAAATCAAGCAAAAATGTGTATTATGGGTATTGGAGTTTTGAAGCAGGTGCTATTGCTAAAATACTAAATCTGGATGATAGTAGCTTAAAGGATGTACCATATTATCCCTATGACTTGGTTCACTATAAAAAATAAAATTTATTATGGTTGTACAAGACAGTTTCAACTTTTGTGTAAATCATATAGTGAAATAATTAATATAGTTGGTATTATTCTGAGTATTGCCCCAATCCAAAGACAGGTGCTATATTTAAAATGAAGGGTGGAGGGCATGGACAAGCCAGAAAGCATCTAAAGGGTAAGACCGTGGAAGATTTGTGTAAGGAATTTGTTCCAGTAAGCGATAATAAATGTTCTATAAAGATTTGCGGAACAAGTCCCCGTATGTTGGAGTTGCTAGCAAAATTTTGCCGAGGTGGGAATACGAAACAAGCCTTTCTGGATGTAAAGCTGTTCCTGCGAAAACTCAGGAGATACTTTGCCAAGCAGATTGATATTACTGCTGGTATGAACCTATATTTTTTCGGTTGAGATAGGAGCAATCTGGTGATATGTCAAGCTAATTTTTGAAATGATTTTGATATGTATTTCAGAAAAAAGGGTAACTTTAATAGACCTATGATTCAAGTAAAACATAAGTTCGATTAGTTAGAATCTTTAATTGATGTATCCAGCGATACACCGGAGTACAGTTGTTTTCTGGCCAGCAATCCATAAACCAAACGAACGAATTTACGTGAAGTCAGCGCGAGTGCTCTTTTGTGTTGATGTTTCGGAACTTCATTGTACTTCTTTCGATAGTACGCTCCGTACTCAACGTTGTGTTTTCTCATACTGTTGGCGGCTTCGCCAAGATAGTATCGGAGATAACGATTACCAGCTTTTGTCATAGGAGTATCTTCTCCATCGAAATCACCGGACTGGTTGGACTTCCATGTGAGACCGGCATATTTGGCAAGAGCATCAGATGAATGAAAAGCGGTTATATCGCCTATTTCAGCAATTATGCCACCAGCAAAAACAGGACCGATTCCATCAATAGATTGAAGTATAATAAAGGCGTTTGGGTTTAAACCTTTGATTTCTTTTTCGATAGCATTGTCAATGACCTTAATTTCTCTTTTGAAGGTTTCAATACAGTTGAAAGAACTGGAAATAGACACATTCAAAGGCTCATAAAGAGATTTGTCCAGACGATAAGAATCTCTGGCAGCTTTTTTTAATAAATCTGCGGTCTTGCTTATATCTTTAATGCGGTTGCGGCTTTTTTCAGCAAGGAATGCAATCAAATCTTCTTCGGAAGAATTTAATATTTCTTCCGGTGAAAGGTATTCCATTAATACACTGGAAGATGTAGCTCCGTATATATCGCAAAAAGGCTGATCATCGCCTTCGAGCATCTGTAATTCACTGAATTTCAGATAAAGATTGGAAACGAGATAAGTTTTCTCTCTGGTCATGCATTCAACAAGGTGGAGGCGATGCCGTGTGAGGCGTTTCAAAGCAAGAAATTGACTGCCGCGCCAAGGCTCGGATTCAATATTTCCGGCTCTTGCATAGTCTGCAATAACAAAGGCATCGATAGGATCAGATTTACCAAGTCCTATATAGCTTTTCTTGTAGTTTGCAGTGCATTTAGGGTTCAGGACGAAAACATAAGGCTTAAACCGCATCAATTCTTCACAGGAAGAAAGATAATTAGCGATATGGATGCTGTAAACAGAAGTTGATTCTAAAGCAGCAACAACCGTAGTTAAATCGGAGTGTTCTTTTAAACACTCAAGTATCTTCAATGCTAATTCCTCAGCCCCGGTCTGATTGTTGGCAAAAGAAGAACTTATGTATTTATTTTTGAAAAAATCCAAAGCACAAACATAGTTGGATTTTGAGCTGACGTCAATACCGATGTAAAGCGTAGATAAAGGGTTAATCTTTAACATGATATCACCCACCTTTCCGATTAAGTATTCTTGGGATCTGAAGTAAAAGGTTTATCCTGGGAATCATATGCTGACCGAAACCTCGCGTAATAAGCATACACTCTGGCAGCTCTTTTGCTGGTGCTGTACGCCAGAGGATGAAACATCTGTGTAAGCGGAATATGACATATGAATCAGGCTGAAAGCTCCATAAGCAGACACCATAAAATGGGCTGAAAGGTAAAAAAGCAGTGCCTCTAGACATCAGACTCTGCTGATATCATACCACAGAATAACCTATGTAACTAATAACCAAAGTAGATGAGATGGAAAGGGTTTATCCCAGGTGTCTCAGATCATCTATAAATCTATAGAAAGAATAAGTGCATAACCATCATTTCTACTGGCTATACACTTATTATACGAGGTAATCGCCAATGAAAACTAGATCAGGGAAACCGGTACATTTAATCGGTTATGAAGAATTATTATCCGTACCAACCATTGCAGGAGCAAGTGATATTCCGTTAGAGCAGTTACATGAGTTTAAGAATCATCCCTTCCATGTGGTTGAGGATGAAGCAATGATGGAATTAGTGGAGTCTATTAAGACAAACGGAATTCTATCTCCGGCGATTGCAAGAAGACGCCCGGAGGGTGGCTTCGAATTGATATCCGGGCATAGAAGAAAGCATGCGGCAAAGCTTGCAGGATTAGAAAAAATGCCGGTGTTTGTAAAGGAAATGACCGATGATGAAGCGGTTATCGTTATGGTGGATGCCAACATTCAAAGAGAGGAGATACTGCCTAGCGAAAGAGCATTTGCGTTTAAGATGAAGATGGAGGCGATGAGTCATCAAGGAGTCACTTCGGACCAAGTTGGTCCGAAGTTAACTGCAAGTATGATTGGAAAAGAAAGTGGTGTTTCTGGAACACAGGTAAAAAGATATATCAGACTTACAGAATTAATTCCTGAATTGTTAGATATGCTTGATGATAAAAAGCTGAAGTTTACAGTTGCACATGAAATATCCTTCTTACCTAAACATGTTCAAAGTTTTTTGTATGCATATCTTAGCAATAAAAATAAATTATCGTTAAAACAAATTACAAGAATTAGAGGGATAAAGAGTTTTGATGACATGAACGAGGTTGAAGCAATCCTCTACGAAAAATCCAACACAATCAAACAGGTATATTTCTCACTAACAGAAACCCAGATTGCCTCCTATTTCCCGAAAGGATATACCATGCAGCAGATGGAAGAAGTGATACTTACACTATTGAATGAATGGAGCAAAAAAGAAAAGAGGTAATGCAGATGATTCTTGATTGTACGAAAAAATATCTGGCTGATGGTTATCCGGAACTGGTTAAGGAATGGTCAGATAAAAATGGAGATTTAAAACCGGACAAGGTAACATACGGTTCGAACAAAATTGTCTGGTGGAAAGGTAACTGCGGTCACGAATGGGAAATGTCAGTCAAGTGTCGCACAATGGGGCAGGGATGCCCCTATTGTGCGGGCGTAAGAGTGTTGATTGGCGATAACGACCTTGCAACAATATGTCCACAATTAGCTGACGAATGGTCAGATAAAAATGAAGATTACAAGCCCACGGATTTTACAGCAGGTTCCTCAAAGAAAGTCTGGTGGAAATGCAAGGAAGGGCATGAATGGGAAGCAGTCATTAAAAACAGAGTGAATGGTAGCACTTGTCCATATTGCAGCCACAGAAAGGTTCTTGCCGGTGTTAATGATTTGGCAACAGTACGACCAGAGCTTGCACAAGACTGGTCTCCTAGAAATGGTAAGCTAAAAGCGGATATGGTTTCTGAATTCTCGAACAGGAAAGTATGGTGGAAATGTCATATTTGCGGCTATGAGTGGCAATCTTTGATTAGTGCCAGATCGGGTGGAGTTAAATGTCTTTGTTGTAGTGGTTATGTTACGGTTTTCGGGAAAAATGATTTAAGTACTACACACCCTGTTCTTGCTAGAGAATGGTCCGATATTAATGAAAAAGGCGCAAACGAATATCAGAGTAATAGCCGTGAATATATATGGTGGCAGTGTTCCACTTGCGACTATGAGTGGAAAGCTATGATTTATAATCGCGTTCAAGGTAGGTGTGAATGTCCGGCTTGCAAGAGAGCAAAACAAATAGAGCGGGCTGTCAAGAAAGAACGATATTTGATAGATATGAGGAAGTTTGAAAAGCATTTGCGTGAAGTTAGCATTATGTTCTACTTTGATAAAGCCGGATATAAACTTGTTGAAAATGATACCAGTTTGATTGGTGTTCCTATTGAGTTTTATTGCGAAGAGTTACATGCTGCATTTATCTTTTCTCGACCATTTCACGAAACAATACATGGTTATCGCATTGAAAATGCAAAGAATGATTTGTGCAGAAAAAATAATATTCGTCTTATTCGTATTTTGGAAGTCGGATATCTCACATATGATACTTGTATGTGTATTCAATGTGATGATGAATCCCTAGAGTCATATGATTGGGCTTTGATTTCAATGTTTGATGCTCTTGGAATATCAATGCATGTTGATTGTGAACGAGACATGCAAGAAATGTTTATGTGGTATCAGAAGTACTATAGAACTTAATATGAGTTAGTTGCTTATGTGTTCTATTGTACAGAGAGTAAGTACACCAATCAAAAACATAAAAGCATATTTGGGAACTAGCTTCTCAAATGCTTCAATGACATTCACTCATTATTGGACTGCAGAAACTTGTAGAAATCTTGCTTTTTTTGTGTGTGGTAAATTGTAAGCGATGTTATATTATGTTATAATCTTTACTAATTGGAATTTGTGGCGGTTTGTATGAGCAAAAAAAGTAATTCTTACAATTTTATGTTAGAGGATTATTTCTTAATATTGTTGGGGCATTTGTCACTACACCGTTTTGTACTATGCCTTTTTATTGATTGTAACTATCATAGTGAGGGCTATGAGAAAATGCTTATGGAGTATTGGGAAAGTGATATGAAATCGCAAGCATATAATAATGTTTTTATTAAAAAAAGACAATGGAGTCTGTACAAGGCATAATTGTCTTTTTTGTTTTGATTAAAATGAATGAAATAGAACAAGTTCCTTTTTATCCTAGATGTCCCTAAAAAACAATACTAAAATTATAAAAAAATCAAGGAGGTAGCAAAATGGAAGTATTATCAACTAGTCATTTAGGATTTATTGTAAAGGATTTAGACACGATTATTAATTTTTATCATGGAGTACTTGGATTAAAATTATTAAGCGGACCGAGTGAAGAATTTCATGATGTTAATGAGGGCAAGGCAATGGGAATTGTTGGAGATAATGCAACACATTGTCATAGAGAGGCATTTATGGAAACACCAGATGGAGTGATGCTTGAATTTATTGAGATTACAGATCCAGTACCAACGCCAGTTCCTCCAACTGCAGCATGTGCAGGAAAATTGCATTTATGTTTATACGTAGATAGCATTCAGGAATGGGTTGAGGAATTAGGTAAACATGGAGTTGAGCCGTTTATGGAACCGCAAGAAGCTTTGTTAGGCGATGGGGTAACGTGCTATTGGGTTTACTTTATGGATCCTGAAGGAATGTTATTTGAGTTACAGGAAAAGAAAGTAAAATAAAATATAAGGTTTGGAGGAAATAAGAATGGGAATAATGAATATTGATTTAACAGGACAGACAGCAGTTGTTTTTGGTGCAGGAAAAGGAATTGGAGAAACTGTTTCAAAGCAGCTCGCAGAGGCAGGTGCAATTGTATATCTTGCAAGTCGAACAGAAGCAAATTGTATTAAAGTAATGAACAAGATTGTTGATTCTGGTAATAAGGCTGTAGCAATTCAATGTGATGTAAGTGATATAAATCAAGTGGATGCAGTCTTAGAAAGAGCAGAAAAAGAAACAGGAAAATTAGATATTGTAATTAATAATGCAGGCATTGATTGTGTGACACCTTTTGTTGATTGTTCACAAGAGGAAATGATGCGTGTTATTATGACAAATCAAGTTGGTGTTAACAATGGATTGCAGTGCGCACTTCGAAGAATGAAAAAATATAATCATGGAAAGATTGTTACGACAACTTCTTTTGCAGGAAGACGTGATTTACCTCATGGATTAGGTTTTGGTCATTATGGAATGACAAAAGCAGCTGTGAACTATATTACGCAGTCAGCAGCATTTGAAGGTGCTGATTATAATATTAATGTAAATGCAGTTGGACCAGGAATTGTATTGACAAAAATGTGGGAAGACATTTTAGATACAGCTGAAAAAGAAGGGAAAAATAGACAGGAAGCATGGGATGAATACATAAAGACATATATTCCACTTGCAAGAGGCGCACAGACGCATGAGGATATTGGATATATGATGGTGTTCTTATGTTCAAAGTATGCCGATCATATAACAGGTCAGATTATTTACGTTGATGGTGGTGCAACAACAGCATGAGAGGCTTGACAAAAAAAGAAATTTCTGTATAATAAGCATAAAGACAAAGAAGTTTTGACTTCTTTGTCTTTTTTTATTTTTTTAGAATGAAGGTGATATTATGTCTAATATAAAAAGACTTTGCATGTTGTCACAAAATGAATTTTCATCTTATCAGCCATACTTGGAGTTAAATAATAATTATCAATCTTATGTACCAGTAGAACATAAGATTATAAAAGATATTGTATGGGAAGTTTATGAGGTTGATGACTTTGATTTTGAAAAAACAATTGCTTTGCCAGATGTATGTGCAGATATTATGACCTTTTATACGGATGATAAAGCACATAGTTTTTTTATGGGTGGATCAATATCGCTTCAAGAAATGAATGAATTAGATTTTATGAAAGATGTAAAGAGCATTTTTGGTGTGAGACTACGCACGGGAATGCTTGGAAATTTATTTCGTTGTGATGTAAAGGATATTAACAATTCAAGAATTGCTATGAGTGATGCTTTGTGGAATGGTAGAGAATTTGAGGAACGAATGGCGGAAGCAGAAAATTTTATACAGCGTTGGGAGATAATGTCATCTTATCTTGAACAACGAGTTGCGCATAATTACAAAACAAATAATATTGTAAATTTTGTTGTAAAGGAAATTATTGATAGTCAAGGTTGTATAACAATCAAGGAATTAGAAGATAAAACGGGATATACAGGCAGATACTTAAGAAAAGTGGTAAAGGATTTTTTGGGTATATCAATAAAACAGTTTTGTGAAGTAACGAAATTTCAATGGATGTGTAATTATTATAAACTAAGACAAGGAGATGTTACATTGCCAGATTTGGCATTGCAATCTGGATATTATGATCAATCACACATGAACTTATCATGCAAAAAGTTAACGGGTCAATTACCAAAAAAAATAGTAAGTATGTATTCATAAAGAGTTTTTGATTAGAAAGCTTCCTGGAAATAAATCTAGGAAGTTTTTTGTTCCGTTTTTTCCTAATTTGTATTCCTTTTTATCCTAGAGGTTATTAGTTTACTTTGATAATATAAAGCCATGTTAAACGACATTGTATATTTTCAACATGTTAACAGGAATTAGTACAAATTAGGAGGATATGATTATGTTAAAAAAAGACAAAAGTGAAGCTTTAACAAAAGAGTATAACAAGTATTACCCGGGTGGACATTCCAATCTTCGTATTCCAATGGATGTTACAGAGCATAGATTATTTATTGCAAAATCAGATGGAACACATTTGACAGATGTGGATGGCAATGAATACATAGAGTATAATGGTTCGATGGGTCCCAATATTTTAGGTCACAAGAATCCAAATTTCGTTAAAAAGATTGTAGAGTATATTGAAAATAATGGTACTGCAATTGGTTCAAATCTTTTGTTTTCTCCAATGGATGTGGAGGTTGCAAAACGACTTTCAGAATTAATTCCGTGTATTGAGGAAGTTAAGTTTACGGTTACAGGATCTGAAGCTGTTCAGGCTGCATTTAGAATTATGAGAGCTTATACAGGTAAGAATGTGATTGTTAGATTCCAAGGTAACTATGCTGGATGGGGTGATAACGTTCTTGGTGGTCGTATTAATTCTGATGAGAATGCAGAAATTCCATTTACTGATTTTTCTACACATGGTGGTCCGGAAGAAGATCCTTATTATACAGAAGGAAGATCTCCTTTGGCTTGCAGAGAGACCATTATGATTCCTTGGAATAATTTCGAAGTTCTTGAAGAAACATTTGATAAATATCATGATATTATTGCAGGTATTCATTTTGAAGGTATTGTGTGGAACCATGAAGGTTTATATCCAAAGCCGGGATTTGTTGAGAAAATTAGAGAATTGTGTACCAAGTATAATATTGTAATGTGTATGGATGAGGTTATCACAGGATTTAGAGTAAACATTGGTGGAGCTCAGACAGTTCTTGGTGTTACACCTGATCTTTGTACAATGGGTAAGGCTTTATCAAATGGTATTCCGGTATCTTGTGTGGGTGGTAAGAAAGAAATCATGGATTGCATCAGAGGAAATAAGGTACTTGTTCCTGGTACTTATCCAGGATATGGACTTGGTATGGCTGCGGTTTTGGCAACTCTTGATGAATTGACAAAAGATGATTGCGCAGTATATGAACAGGTATTTAAAGTACAAGAAAAGATTATGGATGGTCTTGTTGAAATCTCTAAGAAGTATGATATACCGCTTACAATTACAGAAGCGAATGGTGTATTTGATACAATATTTGGAATTCCAGGAGGTAGACGTAGATTATATACAGACGAAGATTTGGAAGGTTTTGACAAGAATATTGTCAACAACTTCCAGAGATATATGCAGGAAAATGGTGTATTCTTGATGTTTGGTGGAAGATGGTATGTAAATGCATCTCATACAATGGAAGATGCTGAGAAGACACTAGAAGCTGCTGATAAAGCGATGAAGGCATTAAAGGAAAATGATTATAAATATATAGCTAAATAAATACCATGTGAATCAAAGGGGATTGTATCTACAAAGGGGTAGTGCAGTCCTCTTATTCATTATAGAAAATGGAAGGAGATGATAGTATGTCACTAGGTTTGATAAGTGTATTACTAATTTTATTTGTGGTGATAGGAGCAATTGCCACAAAACGAGTGGAGATATGTTTGTTTTTGGCCTGTTTGATAGGAGCGATTGTTCTATACGGTACACATACTTTAACAGAATTGAGCGGTATCTTTTTGCAGGCATTGGAAGATAATTCTTGGGTTATGTTGATTGTAGGGTTGTTTGGTTGCTTTATTGCGTTATTGCAGTCGTCTAACGGACATCTTGGTTTTTCTAAAATCGTTGACAAAATTTGTGATACAGAACGTAAAACCTTGTTAGCAACATTTATTATGGGTGTTGTGATTTTTATTGAGGAACTTCTAAATGCAATGACAATCGGAGCATGTATGAAAACTCATTACGATAAAAAGAAAATCCCAAGAGAAACTTTAGCTTATCTTTTGGATGCAACTGGCGGTCCGATTTGTGTGATGGTTCCGATTTCTGGTTGGGGTGTTTGTCTTATGAGTATGTTTGTACAAGAAGATGCATTTTTATCTCTTGGAAGCAATCATATTAAATCCTATTTAAGTGCAGCTCCATTTTGCTTTTATCCAATCGCTACATTAATTATTGTTTTCCTTTTCTGTATTGGAATTATGCCAAAACTTGGAGGAATGAAAAAGGCATATAAGCGAGTAGAAGAAACTGGGATGGTATATAGTGAGAAGAGTAGAAAGTACAATCATGAGGTTTCTGGAGATGTAGTAGAGGGAAAGGTATTAGATTTTTTGATTCCTGTTGCTGTATTGATTGCACTAACTGTCATTACGGGTGATTTGATGACTGGTATAATAGGTGCAACGATTGTCTGTGCAGTTATGTATATTCCTCGAAAGATTGTTTCGGCAGAAGATTTATTCCCGATTATGACGAAGGGTTTTGCAGATATGCTTACCGTGGATGCGGTACTTTTATTAACATATGTACTTCAGATTATAACGGAGAAGATGGGAATGACAGATTATATTATTGAAAAAGTGCAGCCATATATGGTGGGCTCTATGTTTCCTGTTGTAATATTTTTATTAGTTGCTGTGTTATGTTTCTGTACTGCGTCACTTGTAGGTGTGTGTGCCTTAATTACACCAATTGCCCTTCCTCTAGGAGCCATTGTAGGCTCTAGTACACTTCTTGTTATGGCTGCGATTATGTCAGGGGCTGGTTTTGGTTCTCACGCATGCTTTTATTCCGATGCAACGTTAGTATCGTCCAATATAGCAGGAATCGATAATTTGGAGCACGCGACTAGTCAGTTGCCGTATGTAGCTATTGCTGCAGCAATCAGTCTTGTTGCCTTTATAGTAGCAGGTCTGGTTATGTAAGAAAAAAGTTAAGAACAATCATCATTTACTTTGATTTTGAATAACTATAGAGTTGAAAAATTAAGAATGATAGAAGAGAGGTATAGCTATGGATAATAAGAAATATGTGATTACGATTGCGAGACAGTTTGGTAGTATGGGAAGGCCTATTGCTATGAAACTTTCAGAAATATTAGGTGTGGAATTTTATGATAGAGATATTGTAGATCAGGCAGCAAAAAAATTGAATTTGCCTGTGTCTATTGTAGACGAAAATGAAGAATCTGCAAAAGAAGTATTTAGAAATACATATTCGAGAATGCAGTTTCCTCTTGGTCGTCAGAAATCTACGGAAGTACAGGACAATATATTTGAGGCTCAAAAAAATATTATAAATTTCTTGGCAGAAAAAGAAAGCTGTATCATAGTAGGTAGATGTGGAGACTTTATTCTTTCAGAAATGGATAATGTAATTCATATATTTATATATGCACCATATGAAGAGCGATTAAAACATTGTACGAATGAATTAGGATTATCTACTGAAGAAGGAAAGCGTATGATTAAAAAAGTCGATGAAGCAAGGGAGGCTTATCATTTGCAATATGCTGGATTTAAACCAGATGATTACAAATATAAAGATATAATGATTGATTCTAGTCTTCTTGGAGTGGATGGCACAGCAGAATATTTGGCAGCATTAATAAAAAAGAAATTTTGTTTATAATGAAAATTCGGTTATGGATTGCATTTTGGAAAGGAGATACTAGTTATGAGCAGTACTTATGATCCCTATGAGAATGTAGTTGCAGTAATGAGAAAAGCAGTGGAAATAGGGAATATTGATAAAAGGATGTTTGAAATATTGAAAAATCCTCAACGAGAAACAAAAGTTTATTTACCAGTGGAGATGGATGATGGTACCGTAAAAGTTTTTGAAGGTTATCGTGTTCAGCATTCTAATATTAGAGGACCTTTTAAGGGTGGAATTCGTTTTCACAAAGATGTGAATCTGAATGAGGTAAAGGCGCTTGCTACATGGATGTCCTTAAAGTGTGCTGTAGTTAACATTCCATTTGGTGGAGCAAAGGGTGGAATCAAAGTGGATCCGTCAACTTTATCAAAGAGAGAATTGTGTACATTAACACGTCGATATACTTTCGCAATTGCACCGATTATTGGTGCTGATACAGATATACCTGCTCCTGATGTAAATACCAATGCACAGATTATGACATGGGTACTTGATACATATAGTCAATTAAAGGGGAAACCGTGTCCGGGTGTAGTGACAGGTAAGCCTTTAGAATTAGGTGGATCGAAAGGCCGCCCATCAGCAACAGGTCGAGGCATTGTTATTAGTACAAAACTCTTATTAGACCAAGATAATAAGAGACTTGCCGGTACTCGTATTGCGATACAAGGATGTGGAAATGTGGGCGGAAACGCAGCAAGGATTTTTGCACACAGAGATGCAGTTGTGGTTGCATTGAGTGATGTATCTGGTGGAGTATACAAGGCTTCTGGATTAGATGCAGATAAGATTACTGCTTTTGTAGAAAATGGTGGTCTGATTAAGGACTATAACGATGAAGGTGTGGTTCATATCAGTAATGAAGAAGTTCTTGTTTGTGATTGTGATGTTTTAGTTCCAGCGGCATTAGAGAACCAGATTACGAAAGAAGTTGCAAAAGCGTTGAAATGTAGTTATATTGTCGAGGGAGCAAATGGTCCTACGGCAGAAGATGCTGATTCGATAATAGAGGAACGAAATATTAAATTAATTCCAGATATTTTTTCCAATAGTGGAGGTGTTATTGTTTCATATTTTGAATGGGTACAAAACATTCAGGAAATAGCGTGGGAAAAGCCACAAGTAAATGAGATGTTGGAAACTATTATGACCAAAGCATTTGAGGAAATGGTTGAAGAAACGGAACGAAGCAATTGTACCTTCCGAATGGCAGCATATATTATTGCATTAAGACGATTAATACATACGGAGGAAATTAAAGGAATTTTTCCGTGATGTGTCAGTTTATTTGTATGTAAATTATGATGTTATCGATTATCTATATAAAGAATACAAGAGTAGGAATAAGGGGCGTAGATAGCGGAGTATATAAGAAAAATACAGGATTTAATAAACATGGAATCCTGTATTTTTCAGCTATTTACAAGTAATTTTAATTAGGCATTGATGCACAACTAGGAGCGACGATCACTATTCCAGCAAATGTAAATCCAATATTTTGCAACATTAACATTACCACTCCTATCAAAACAAGCCCCTGACCAAGTCTTATCAGCTTTGTATCTGAAAGCTTAATTGAAAGGAAATCATATTATCTCATTGATTAATTGTGCCATCTCATCCGAAGTTTCGAAGAATCCGCGTTTTATCCATTCGTCAAGAAGTCCGAAAAGACCATAAGAATAGAAACGGGCTTTGTAGCATTCAGTAGAATCAGAACCATACTGTGGCATCATTACCTGATAAAATGCATCATAAACGCAGGATTGCAGGTCAGATCGATAGATTTCAGTAAGAATATCCCTGATAGAATAGTTGAATAGAAAAAACATTTCCGCATTGTCTAAGGTGTAACGGTAGCGTTCTTTCATACCATGCTCGTCCGCCCAACGATGCCAGAGTTGTATTAATTTAAATGTCAGAGCTTCATTTTTCGTATCGAAATTGCGGAACCATGTGGAACGGTTAACACCAGCAGTGTCGGATATCTCATTGATAGTGATTTTGGAGAACTGCTTCTCTTTCATGAGTTGAAGAAGAGCGTCTGCCATGCACTCTTTTAGAAAATCTGTTGTTTTTGGACTAGCCCCCATAGAATCTCCTCCTGTATGTGCGACATTATTCCCTGAAAGTTGCTTTTCATTTGGGAGTCCTTGCGTCAAAAGGTCGTATCACATATAATATATGTGCAACTTTAGTTGCACATAGCATTATCCGTTGCTCTCACATGATAAACTGAACGGATTATAAAGTCAATATAAGAGGTAAAAACAATGTCAAAAATAAAAATCGCAACTGATTCCACCGCTGATATAAAAATCGGAGTGAATCATGGACTATGCTGAAAAGGGTGGTATTTTGGTGGAATTTGAAAGTAGCAATCTGGTGATATGTCAAGCTAATTTTTGAAATGATTTTGATATGTATTTCAGAAAAAAGGGTAACTTTAATAGACCTATGATTCAAGTAAAACATAAGTTCGATTAGTTAGAATCTTTAATTGATGTATCCAGCGATACACCGGAGTACAGTTGTTTTCTGGCCAGCAATCCATAAACCAAACGAACGAATTTACGTGAAGTCAGCGCGAGTGCTCTTTTGTGTTGATGTTTCGGAACTTCATTGTACTTCTTTCGATAGTACGCTCCGTACTCAACGTTGTGTTTTCTCATACTGTTGGCGGCTTCGCCAAGATAGTATCGGAGATAACGATTACCAGCTTTTGTCATAGGAGTATCTTCTCCATCGAAATCACCGGACTGGTTGGACTTCCATGTGAGACCGGCATATTTGGCAAGAGCATCAGATGAATGAAAAGCGGTTATATCGCCTATTTCAGCAATTATGCCACCAGCAAAAACAGGACCGATTCCATCAATAGATTGAAGTATAATAAAGGCGTTTGGGTTTAAACCTTTGATTTCTTTTTCGATAGCATTGTCAATGACCTTAATTTCTCTTTTGAAGGTTTCAATACAGTTGAAAGAACTGGAAATAGACACATTCAAAGGCTCATAAAGAGATTTGTCCAGACGATAAGAATCTCTGGCAGCTTTTTTTAATAAATCTGCGGTCTTGCTTATATCTTTAATGCGGTTGCGGCTTTTTTCAGCAAGGAATGCAATCAAATCTTCTTCGGAAGAATTTAATATTTCTTCCGGTGAAAGGTATTCCATTAATACACTGGAAGATGTAGCTCCGTATATATCGCAAAAAGGCTGATCATCGCCTTCGAGCATCTGTAATTCACTGAATTTCAGATAAAGATTGGAAACGAGATAAGTTTTCTCTCTGGTCATGCATTCAACAAGGTGGAGGCGATGCCGTGTGAGGCGTTTCAAAGCAAGAAATTGACTGCCGCGCCAAGGCTCGGATTCAATATTTCCGGCTCTTGCATAGTCTGCAATAACAAAGGCATCGATAGGATCAGATTTACCAAGTCCTATATAGCTTTTCTTGTAGTTTGCAGTGCATTTAGGGTTCAGGACGAAAACATAAGGCTTAAACCGCATCAATTCTTCACAGGAAGAAAGATAATTAGCGATATGGATGCTGTAAACAGAAGTTGATTCTAAAGCAGCAACAACCGTAGTTAAATCGGAGTGTTCTTTTAAACACTCAAGTATCTTCAATGCTAATTCCTCAGCCCCGGTCTGATTGTTGGCAAAAGAAGAACTTATGTATTTATTTTTGAAAAAATCCAAAGCACAAACATAGTTGGATTTTGAGCTGACGTCAATACCGATGTAAAGCGTAGATAAAGGGTTAATCTTTAACATGATATCACCCACCTTTCCGATTAAGTATTCTTGGGATCTGAAGTAAAAGGTTTATCCTGGGAATCATATGCTGACCGAAACCTCGCGTAATAAGCATACACTCTGGCAGCTCTTTTGCTGGTGCTGTACGCCAGAGGATGAAACATCTGTGTAAGCGGAATATGACATATGAATCAGGCTGAAAGCTCCATAAGCAGACACCATAAAATGGGCTGAAAGGTAAAAAAGCAGTGCCTCTAGACATCAGACTCTGCTGATATCATACCACAGAATAACCTATGTAACTAATAACCAAAGTAGATGAGATGGAAAGGGTTTATCCCAGGTGTCTCAGATCATCTATAAATCTATAGAAAGAATAAGTGCATAACCATCATTTCTACTGGCTATACACTTATTATACGAGGTAATTATAGATGCAAAATAGTAAAGCTTATGATTGTTTAATAAAACAATTGAATGCAAACGGCTCAGAAAAAATGGATGGATATTATCCAGAAGTGATGGAAGAAATATATGATTGGGAGCGAGAAGAAGTAGAAGATATTATTTGGGATGCTTTTTTTAATAAAAATGAAATAGAATTAGCACAATTTTTTCCTAAGTTAAAAAAATATGATGGTATCAAGGCTTTAAAAGAAAGCCCTTATTTATTACAAATACCAAGTGAAGCAAGTGTTGAAATTAGTAAAATATTGTATGAGGCTACGGGAGATGAGAGATATTTAGATATAATTAAAAAAAATATTGATGCATCTCCGGAAACGATAACATTTGTTTCAATTTTGTCATATTGTAAGCCTTGTCAGCGATTATATAACATTCTTGTAGACGTTTATATTAATAATAGTAATAAGGTTAACAGGAGTACTGCTGTTATGGGAATTTTATATAATAAAGGGATAATTAAAGACAGAAGTAGCATTAAAGAATCAAATGATGTAATAAGTTTGCGTAAGAAATTCAAATCCGAAGATAGTATAGAGCGTCAAAAAATTATTGAAAAATTTGAAAACGGAGAATTAAACAATGGTTACATTTGATGACAATATATCAAACAGTATTGAATAGAAAGCAGGTTTGTTTATGAATCATGACATTAATGAATTTTTTCCTGTTCAACAAGGAGAGTGCAAAAAAACGCATGGGAAGAAATAGAGAAAAAAATAGGAATTATTTTTCCAGAGGACTATAAGCGGTTTATCGATTTTCATGGAGAAGGAGGGATTAATGAGTTTTTGTGGATATTATCCCCATTTTCCGAAAATGAAAATTTAAATTCTATAGAGAAGTTTAACGTTATGAAAGATGCGTATATAAGTATGCAAAGTGAATTTCCAGAACAGTTTTCTTTTGATTTTTATAACGGCAAAACAGGTTTGTTTCTCTGGGGTATTACAGATAATGGAGATGAATTATTTTGGAATTATAAAAGAGATAGTATGTCCTATTTTTCACGATGATTTCATTTTAGAGAAAAATTATTATGAAACAATATAATTTTAATTATGTGAGAGTAATAATTTTTTGATATTTTCCTTAACGCTTTAAAACCCCCATGTTACAATGGCATAAAGAGGAAGTGTTTATGAAATGGTATGATGAAATAGCACACCGGAATTAAAAAATATTTTGATAGAGAGAGTATTTGTTAAACCAAAATGGTGAATACAGATACTCTTTTTTGTGCTGGAAATAAGGAGTCTATCCATTTATTTAATTATATTTTCTCTAATTGACAATTGCTCAAATCATGTTATACTAAATATATGATACGGAAATCGCTAAAACATAAAAAACGTATCAATATGAGTTACGAAAGAGAGGTTGCTATATGGCAGAAGAAAAGTTAGGGCATTTGACCAAACTTCCAATTGAAGCAATATCGGAAGAAGTATTAGCTGAGCCTAAAGTCAAATGCCCAAGTTCAGAAGTCCTTTCGGTGTTAAAGGATTTGAGAGTGGCGGTTGAAAACAGAGATTATCAGCCACAAACACCAACTGAGGAGAATCCATCGTTATCAGATGATTATATATTTGATACAGATGATCAAAATTATATTTTGATGGATTTGACAGAAATTAATTTTGTTGGGAAGATCAAGGATGTTGGAAAAGGGGCAAAAAAGAGATTAGAAAAAGGATTACCACAAGAGTATTTGTATGTATTTAAATATCCGTGTAAGTTGAAAAGAAGAGATGCCGATTACAGTGGCATTACGAATGATAATGTGCTAATTTATATCAAGATTAATGACAGAAAGATTCCGTATAAGAAAGTTTTTATAATATCATTTCATAAGAATAGAATTAAAGTAGACTAGGAATATTAACAGCATATGGTTGGTTCCATATGCTGTATATCACAATACATAGTAAGAGAATAAGGAAAGAAACAAGAAGAGAACAGAGACAAAGAGAAGAAAGTAGGTGGAATTATGGATAAGATGAATTTGGCTTACTGTAACGAATGTGAGGATTTGGTAGAATTTACAGAGCAAGAGGAGATAGTTGAGGAATATTATAGGGGAGAATTGGTTCGGTTTAGATTTAAAGTTGGGCGTTGCAAAGAGTGCGGGCATGAAGTCGCAACAGATATAGACTATAATACAAGAAGGTCTGAAGAAAAAATAGAAGCATATAAGAGACTAAAGGGAATCATTTTACAGGATGATATAGTTGAAATATTAGAGAAATATGATGTGGGAAAAGAGGCGTTAGCAGATATAGCCGGATTTGGAAAAGCAACCATAAAGAGATATTTTGAGGGATATATTCCTACAAAAAAATATTCCGATATTTTAAGCAAATTTTTAAATGATGAAAGATTTTTCTATAGTAAAGTTGAGGAAAACAGGCATAAATTAAAAGACAGTGCATACAAGAGACTTATTGCCAGATATTCGAAATTAAAAGACATTTCAGAATCGAAAATTGAACAGGTTGCCAATTATATTATTACAAATTTGGGGGAGGTTACCCCTCTTGCATTAGAAAAATTATTAGCATTTTCGAATGGCGTTAATTATGCGTTAAATGGAAAGAGATTATTATTAGAGGAGTGTCAGGCATGGCAACATGGCTATGTGTATCCGGAGATATATAATAAGTACAAAAAATATAAATTTAATCCGATTGATAATGGAATAAATAGTACGCATGGATGCATGTTATCGAAGCTTACTGCTGATGAAATAAAAGCAATAGATTTAGTAATTAAAACATTTGGAGTTTATTCACCAAAAACACTTGAATTAATCAGTCATTCGCAAACCCCCTGGATTGAAAAAAGAATTGCATATAAAGATGATGAGCCGGGGAATGAAGTAATAGATGAAACATCTTTAAAAAAATATTTTGTAGATAAGCAACTGAATACAGAAGAAAAAATAGTTTCGTATATTATGGCTACGTTAAAGATATAGTTTGACCCCTCCCCTTGACACCCATAGTATAATAAGAAGAAAACCAAGGATGAGAGGATGATAATTATGAGGCGTTCCAGACAGATGTCGGAATCAATAGAACTTGGAATCGTGCTGGCGTTGGCTGGAGGATTTATGGATGCATATTCCTATATGTGCAGGGATGGAGTATTTGCTAATGCGCAGACGGGAAATATGTTATTGCTCGGAATCAATTTATCGGAGAGAAATTGGGGAATGGCACTGCGTTATCTGTTTCCGGTGCTGGCATTTGCGGTGGGAATAGCGCTGGCAGATGTAGTACGGGTACATGCAAAAGATAAGAGCCTGTTTCATTGGCGGCAGCTTTCTGTATTGTGTGAAGCACTGGTACTATTTGTGGTATGCTTTTTTCCACAGAGCATGAATCTGGCAGCCAACAGTCTGACTTCACTGGCATGTGGCATACAGGTGGAGAGCTTCCGGAAGATACATGGCAATGGAATTGCAACCACGATGTGCATCGGAAACTTAAGAAGCGGGACACAGAACTGGTGTGATTTCCATTATACGAAGAATAAAGAATCCGCGTTTAAGGGAATGCTGTATTATGGCATTATCCTGATGTTTATAATAGGGGCGATTATTGGAAATGCCTTTGTGAAATTATTGGCAGAGAAAGCAATTTTGATATGTGCAGCCGTGTTGTTCATGGCATTCATTATGATGTTTGTAGACAAAGAAAAAGCTTTGGAGCAGTAGTATTACTGCTTCAGAGCTTTTTTGATTGCGGTAAAGCTTTCTTTACTGATAACATGTTCCATTTTGCATGCATCTTCTGTTGCGATTTCCTTTGGTACACCAAGACTTTCTAACCAGGTAGAAAGGAATTCATGACGTTCATAAATCATTTCTGCAATTTCACGACCGGAATCGGTAAGATAGATGAAACCGGAATCGGTTACCGTAATATGATTCTTTTCTCTTAAATTCTTCATTGCTATGCTGACACTGGATTTCTTAAAGCCAAGTTCATTGGCAATATCTACAGAACGAACCACAGGAAGCTTTTTGCTCAGCATAAGAATAGTCTCAAGATAATTTTCTGCTGATTCATTTGTTGCCATATAACAACACCCCCATTAACGTTTTTTTCTATAATAATACATGAATTTAGGTAAGTATAACATATTAAGCCGAACATATCAAATCATAAAATGAATCTAAAAAATGCTTCTTAATGATAAAAAATTCTCAAAAACGTTCTTGACAACTAATGATAGTTAGAATATACTAACCAATGAAATGAGAAAAAATTAACAATAGCACAATAGAAAAGAGGAGAGTATGATGCCTTTATCTATGGTAAAAGAAGGAGAGCCGAACGTAATTAAGAAGGTCGGCGGTAAAGAAGAAACAAGAAGATTTCTTGAGAACCTTGGCTTTGTTGCTGGTGGTACAGTAACAGTAGTATCTGAGGTAAATGGAAATATGATTGTAAATGTCAAAGAATCCAGAGTAGCAATTGGAAAAGACATGGCAAATAAGATTATGGTGTAACAGCCAGAAGGAGGAAATTATGAAGACATTAAAAGAAGTAGCCTGCGGTCAGACCGTAAAGGTGAAAAAACTGTCCGGAGAGGGACCGGTAAAGAGACGTATCATGGACATGGGTATTACCAAGGGCGTGGACGTTTATGTAAGAAAGGTTGCTCCACTCGGTGATCCGGTAGAGGTGACAGTTCGTGGCTATGAGCTTTCTCTTCGTAAAGCAGATGCAGAAATGATTGAAGTAGAGTAAATTTTTTTTGCATATAGGTTAGTAAATGCTAACATAAAGAACACTAAGCTAACATTGGAACAGTACGACTAACAAAAGAAACATCGGACTAACAGCATAGAAAGGATCTATGCAGGAAATTCAAAAATGATAAAAGAAAGAAGAAAAGAGGAGTAAAAAAGATGGCGATTAAAATTGCATTAGCAGGAAATCCCAACAGTGGAAAAACCACATTATTTAATGCTCTGACAGGTTCTAACCAGTTCGTAGGTAACTGGCCCGGCGTAACTGTAGAGAAAAAAGAAGGAAAGTTAAAAGGTCATAAGGATGTAACAATCATGGACTTACCAGGTATCTATTCCTTATCACCATATACACTGGAAGAAGTTGTTGCAAGAAATTATCTGATTAACGAACGTCCGGATGCAATCTTAAATATTGTAGATGGAACCAACATCGAGAGAAACCTTTATCTTTCTACACAGTTAATGGAACTGGGAATTCCGGTTATCATGGCTGTAAACATGATGGACTTGGTAAAGAAATCCGGAGACCAGATACATATCGACAAGCTTTCTAAGAAATTAGGATGCGAAGTTGTTGAAATTTCTGCATTAAAGGGAACCGGAATTACAGCAGCAGCAGAGAAAGCAATCGAAGCAGCAAAACAGAAAGCAGCAGCTCCGGTACATGAGTTCTCGAAAGAAGCGGAGGACATCATCCGTAAAGCAGAAGAAAAATTAGGAAGTGACATTCCGGAAGAACAGAAACGTTTCTTCGCAATCAAACTTCTTGAGAAAGATGATAAGATTGCAGAGCAGATGAAACAGAAAGCAGATGTATCTGCAGAAATCAAAGAAATGGAAGATGCATTTGATGATGATACAGAAAGTATTATCACAAATGAAAGATATGTATATATTTCAAGCATTATTGGTGAGTGTATTACCAAGAATGGCAAGAAAGCACTTTCTACTTCCGATAAGATTGACCGTATCGTAACAAACCGTTGGCTGGCACTGCCAATCTTCGCAGTAGTTATGTGGATTGTATATTATGTATCTGTAACAACAGTAGGTTCTATTCTGACAGACTGGACCAATGATACCTTATTTGGTGAATGGATTATTCCGGCAGCACAGAACTTCTTTGAAAATATCGGATGCGCAGACTGGCTGACAGGCCTTATTGTAGATGGTATTATCTCCGGTGTTGGTGCAGTTCTTGGATTTGTACCTCAGATGCTGGTATTATTTATCTTCCTGGCATTCTTAGAGTCCTGTGGATATATGGCTCGTGTCGCATTTATCATGGACCGTATCTTCCGTAAATTCGGTCTTTCCGGAAAATCATTTATCCCGATGTTAATCGGTAGTGGTTGTGGTGTTCCTGGAGTTATGGCATCAAGAACCATTGAAAATGACAGAGACCGTAAGATGACAATCATGACAACAACATTTATCCCATGTGGAGCAAAACTTCCAATCATCGCATTGATCGCAGGTGCATTATTTGATGGAGCTTCATGGGTTGCACCAAGTGCATATTTCGTTGGTATCGCAGCAATCATCTGCTCCGGTATTATCTTAAAGAAAACAAAGATGTTTGCTGGAGATCCGGCACCATTCGTTATGGAGTTACCGGCATATCACTGGCCAACAGTTGGAAACGTATTAAGAAGCATGTGGGAGAGAGGCTGGTCCTTTATTAAGAAGGCTGGTACCATCATCCTCTTATCAACTATCGTAGTCTGGTTCTTAATGAACTTTGGATGGACAGACGGAAGCTTCGGAATGTTAAACTTTGACGGACTGGAAGGAACCGCGCTGGAAGCTGCTCAGGCAGAATGTATCTTAGCTAAGATTGGTAATGCAGTTGCCTGGATTTTCGCACCTCTTGGATGGGGTAACTGGAAGATGACAGTTGCAGCGATTACCGGATTAATCGCAAAAGAGAACGTAGTAGGAACAATCGGACAGTTATTCGGATTTGCAGAAGTTGCAGAAGACGGAGCAGAAATCTGGGGTAATCTGGCAAGCAGCATGACTGCACTTGCAGCATATTCTTACTTAGTATTCAACTTACTGTGTGCACCATGTTTCGCAGCTATGGGTGCAATCAAACGTGAGATGAACAATACAAAATGGTTCTGGTTCGCAATCGGATATCAGTGTATCCTTGCATATGTTGTATCCTTATGTATCTTCCAGATTGGTTCCTTAATTACAGCAGGAACATTTGGAATTGGAACAGTAGTCGCATTCCTTTTAATCATCGGATTCATTTATCTTTTGTTCCGTCCTTATAAGGAAAGCCAGACATTAAATGTAACAGTAAAAGCAAAATAATCCGCCATAACAGAAAGGAGTGATTACGATGGGTACAGTTATTGTTGGAACTGTAGTTGTAGCAGTCGTTGCACTTATAATTCGAAGCATGGTAAAAGACAAAAAGGCAGGAAAATCACTGCAGTGTGGTGTGAACTGCAAGCACTGTGATGGACATTGCCATTAATCTAGATTGGAGGCAGGCATGACGCAGACGACACAGACCAGAGACAAGATAATTAAGATGCTGAAAGACCGGGGATGCCGGATGACAAAGCAGCGTCGTATTCTTTTGGATATTATCTTAGAAGATAACTGCTCCAGTTGTAAGGAAATTTATTACAGAGCGTCCAAGAAAGACAAAAGCATTGGAACAGCAACCGTATACCGTATGCTCAATGCATTGGAAGAGATTGGCGCAGTTACAAGAAAAAATATAATCGTAGTAAATCTGGATGACAAGGCAGAAGAAGCATAGCCCTCGTATCCGAAAAAATTTAAACAATGTATAAGAAAAGCCCGGAGCAATCCGGGCTTTCCATGTTGAACTTTTACATAAACTGCGCAATCATATCGCTGGAGTAGACCACGCTGAGAAGAACCACAGCAATGGCAGAAAGGATAATTCCTATGATGGAAGTAATCATTCCGGCAGTAGCCATAGAGTTATTATATGGTTTGGCTTTCTTGGAAAGAATTGCTGCAAAAATGCCTACAATACCAAGCCCAATCAGATAGCCGATGCAGGAAAGTACCAGACTGATGATGCCAAGAACAAGAGATACGATGGAAAGCATCTTAGCTTCGTGTTCATCATCATAAATCGGAACGTTGTTGTAGAGCATCTCTAAGCGGATACGTCTTGATTTGCGCAGCATAACAAACATTGGAATTGCCAGCATGATAAATGACAGGGAATTAATTGCAGAGAAAGTATTGATCTGGGACACAATATTTCCGGCATCGAAAATTCCGGTGGAAAGCAGGCTGGCAAAATCAATAAGGGCATGGAAAATGACAAGCATCCAGAAATTGCGGGTAGATGCATATATCGTACAGAATAAAATACCCATCAAAGCAGCGGAGATAACCTGAATCAGCGCACTTGTAAATTTCACTCCGGAAAGGATATTTACAAAATGCATCAGACCAAAGAGGACGCCGCCTAAAACAATGGCACCTGTAATGCCTTTTCTTGTTTTTGGAAAACTGTTCAGTAACAGATTAAAAATGACACCTCGGAAGACCAGTTCTTCTACCAGTCCAACCAGAAAAATAGCAACTATATAGAATATAATTTCCAAAGCAGTTCTTACATTTCCCACTTTTGACATACTGTAAAGATAAATCTGTGCAATAAGGCTGAACAGACAGTAAACCACAAAGAAACCGCCGGTATATAAACTTCTGAGCCAGCCGGCAACATTTTCCGTAAAGATGCGGGTATAACCAATCACAAAGGTTATAATCAGGAAAACAATCAGAATGATAAATTCCGCGATTGCCTGAAGCAGGTAGTCGTTTTGTTCATTTAATCCCGGAATTTTTCCTAAAACAAAGCCAAGCCCCAACAATAACCCGGTAAAAAGAATAACCGCTACAATAGACAGCACGATCCCAACGGGTGCTGACAGATTTTTAAATTTTTCTTTCATTGTAAAATACCTCTCCTTAGTAAATGAATCAAATATGCGTCCATTATAGCATATATTTCCGGAAGTACATAATGAAATGTAAATGATATAACTGCTGATTGACAACAAAATATAAAAGGACTAAACTATGGTTAGTCGTTATCAATCGATGGGAGTATGAGCTATGAATACAATTTCTTATTTAATGAAAGTTCAGATGGTCGAAGGTCTTCGGCATAATCCCATAAGATTTTTATATAGCGGCATAAAATTTCATATTGTACTGATAGGAGGAGAAAGAAAATGTACGAGGCATTGGAATTCATTTTTGTAGGAGCAATTACTGTAATAGGGCTGTTTTTTGCAATATGTCCAAAATATGCAGTAAAAAAAGAAGAAAGAGAAAATGAAGCAAGTGTTGCAAAAATAAGAAAGTCGGGCATTTTTTTGGTGATTGCGTCGGTTATCTGCCTGGCAATGTTGATTGTGTTAAAAGTTCGTTTCTAATAAGCATAGAACAACGAAAAGGAGCCGGTTGCAATGGGAATCAGGGAAAAGTTACATCTTTTTAAGAATAAAGATAATGCAGTGGAAAATAGTTCTAAAGAGGCAGCAAGAAAGTGTGTATTAAAAGTGCAGGATAAGTTTCGACTTAGAAATACAGATGATATCGTGGTTGTAGGTGAACTGAAGGGAAAAATACAGGTAGGTGATGCTGTCTACATGAGTAATTTTTCGGATGATGATGGAGAAATACTGGTGACAGTAGTGCTCGGAATAGAAGTTGGTCCGGGAAAAGCTGTGCGTGAAGCAGAAAACTGCCGGGTAGGATTGAAATTGGAGCAGACTGGAACTTATCCGATAAAATGCGGAACAATGATATATTCAAGAGCGACAACTGTAGAAGAAGTACATGATGCCTATATTTCTGGTCTGGGAGATACTTATGTATCGTCAAAACAACTGGTACTTTCACAGAAAGAACTTGATGAGTTAAGCATTACGGATTGTTCAGAAATCTGGCGTTTGTATGCGTGGTATAAAACGAAAGTAATTCCGGCAAAGGATGATGCGGAAAAAGAAGAAGTCCGAAAGAGGATTGGTGTAATTGCAAAAGCCCTTGTTCAAAAGGTATTGGAAGCACCTGCTATTTATTGCGTATACAGTAAAATCACAGGAGAGCCGGCACTTTTTTCCCAGACAGTAGACCGACAGGATGGCACATATATGTGTACACCACCTGATATCTGGATTCTGACTAAGGCATATAAGGATATATTTAAAGTCAGATTTCCAGAAGAACGGTATGAAATCAGAGAGATTAAAAACGATGATTCCCATAAGGCAATTTACAATTTCCTTGGATACTGTTTTTATATGAATGGTGCCTGTGGAGTCAAAGTGGTAAATGAAAATACGGCAATAGCAGCACCGGAATTTGTTCCGGAGCCGGACTACAGCAACATACCGGAAATTAGCATTCCGGTTACCAACCCTGACCTGGTAAGATGGATGCTTCTGATTGCTCAGCTTGGGCAGCCGGTAACAGACGAGCAGAAACTTATTTACAAATTATATTTTAGATTTCTGTCCATAGAAATGACAAAAGCCAGATTTATTATTCCAACTAAAACGTCAGCAGATTTTCCGGAGCCGGATGAAAATGGCAAAACTGTACTGAAAAGGGATATGCAGATTTCACTTCCGACCATAGAAGGAAAGCATAATAATGCAGCGGTCAGAATGTATACGGACTGGAAGCGGCTGCAGGATGCTATGGGGGATGGCTGGAAAGGAATGGTACAGCCGATAGAAGGAATCATTGACCAGTTTGACTGTGCCATCAATCTGACCGAGCATGAGAAAGCCGGCTGCTATGTAGACAAGGAAATGTTCCGGGAAATGCAGTCCTTTGAAAAAGATTTCCAACAAAATAATTGACAAGAAATGACAAAGAGAGTAATCTATTAACAGAAAAAGTAATTTGATGAATGGGAGTATGAGTTATAAGTGATAGCTAGTACAAATATCACATAATTCAGATATGTTGGAATTCTCCAACAGTAATCCCCATTTGAGTTTAAACTAGAATATATAGATAGTGTAACTGATACTGTGAAATATAATACAGTGTTTATTTGTGTATTTGAAAAAATGACTATGGAAAATTTGTATTAGAGAATAGCCAGATGAGTGGAGAGAAATCTTTGAGGAGTCTGGATGATATGAAAATGATGGATAATCCGGTATTATCTGTTGAATTTCATAGAGCTGCTAGATAATAAGAATTTTTTCTTTGTGTTGTTTTAGATGTGGGTGTTATGCCGAGCAATAAGGATGTAAACAATTGTAAATTATCCAAATATGTAGGATGTGTGTCTTTGCTTTAGAAGGTAGAGGAATTGAAAATGATAACAGTTGATAAAGGAACTGAATTTGAAAGTAATGTATGTCAAATATTGTATACCACAAATCCTTATTCCATTTCTCATTATGATGGGGGACCAGATCGCGGAAGGGATATATTATTACAATATAAAATCGGGACAATGATTTATGATGTTATTGTCGAATGTAAATGTTATGCTCAGTCTGTAAATAAAGAAAATATAATGTCAAGTCTAGACTGGGCAAAAATCCACCGACCTGCATTATTATATTTATGGATTAAACCTTACTTAACGCCTTCCACTAAAGATTATATTAATTTATTTTGCAAAGAATATGGCATTTCAGTTTTATTTGAAGAAGAATTAAATATAGAAAAATATAATGAAGAATTAGAAAAAGAAAAATCAGATATTTTAGTTAATTTAAAGGAACGTATTATAGATTCGTTAAAAAATTCAAACCATACGAATTTAGTAGAATTAGAATACGATAATCAAATTGTATATACAGATCACTATCTTGCGGATCGTGAATGGGAAAGAAATATTTTAATGGGGAACGACTATTTAGCTTATTATATTCAAGGAGTTTCTGCATGTGGAAAGACACAATTATTAAAAAATATAGCTTATGTATATAACCAAAATGGAGAAAATATTTTTTGGCATACTATTTATGATGAAGAAAGTGAACGGCAAATCAGTTCCTTTTTCTTTTCTTTATCTCACTTTTTTGAAATACATTACAATGATTGCAATCTAAAAAATTATTTACAGAACCATGGTTTTTATTTATCAAATGAATTAATAAGCATATTAATGTATTTGTTAAAGCTTTTTCGTCCGATTATTATAATAGATAATGTTCATAAATGTTCTTTTGAGAATATGATTTTAAAAAATACATTTGAAACTATTATAACGGCTAAAACAAATAGAATTTATTTTATTGGTTGGTTTAATATTTTTCCTAAAACAGTTAACATTAAAAACAATCTAAGAATATTGGTACTAGAGGGCTTAGAAGAGAAGGATCTTGATTCAATAATTATTCATCATATTGGGATATCAAGGAAAGATATTGCGGCTTTAATCAAAAATCAGTATAATGGTCTGCCTGGTTATGCCATATTGGTAGATAGTCAAACAAACCAAAACAATCTTGAATCAAATGATACATACTTGCATGGCTTTATAGATTATTTAAGCCCAAGTGAGAAAAGGGTATTGTTTATTTTGACTTATGCATCATTGCCAATTGAAAAAAAATACTTTTCTAAATTGAATTTACTTGAAAACTTATCACAGTTAGTGGAAAAAAGATTAGTTGAGAATAGAGGGAATAGTTATCATGTTCACGACAAATATAAACCATTTTTTAAAAGTTATACTTTGAATAATGAAGATTTTCAAGAAATTATAAATGATCTTACAATAATATCTGAAACCGAGATTGATATTGTATTGGACATTATTAGCATATACAATGAGCATAAGCTACTACAAAATGCATACTGTTTTTTGGAAAAATCATTTCCTAGACTTTTACATCATCAGCTGATTAAGAAAACATTAAAACTTGTTCAACAAATGGAAGAAATTTCGACTGACAATGAGTATTTAATAGAATTATGTAAAATGAAAATAATTTTATTAGAGCGGCTGTCGCAATATGATTTATGTGTTCAATATCTGACAATAATAGAAAAGGATATTGATTTTTGTTCTTTACAATGGGAAAGCATATATTATGTTCAATTAAGGTGCTTCTATTTTTGTGATTTATATGACAAATTATTACTCTCATTTTATGATAACAGAAAATATATTTTTGAACAGATGAAAGAAGAACTTCGAATACAAATTCTGCTTCTTATAGGAAGAGTTTACTATATTAGAGGAGATTTGGAAACTTCTCTCACGATATATTTGCTTAGTTATCAATTTGCGATTTCTAATAATAATACTTCTTTAGCAGTAAAAACAATACATAGAATTGCGATGATAGAATGTTGCAAAGGATTATATCCAGAAAGTAAAAACACCTTTTTAAAAATAGCGGAATTGGAAACACTAATAACCCCAAAGCGAAAATCGTTTGCATATTATCGTATTGCTAAATGTTGCTTTGCATTGGATGAGTTAGATGAGAGTATAGACTATTTACAAAAAAGTATTTCGATTAAAGAGTCTTATAACGATAAACGAGGAATTATGTATGCGTATAAATTAATGGCTAACGTATATTTTAAAAGACATGAATTTGTGGATGCGATATTTTATATAGAACAGGCACAGAATATTGCAAAAGAACTTGGATTAGCTAAAGAAGTAGTAGCTGTCAATTTGACTTTAGTTAAAAATATAATGAAATATGAGATAAATTATAAAGAAATCAATATCGAAGAATTATTATATGATTGTTTATGTATTGCATCAAATGAAAAGTTGCTTTTTCGAATTGATACCATTGTTCGCCTATCAGAAGGAACCT
>OOIG01000566.1_pt1 | contig 31424 bp, 19 predicted proteins | sample 1692091 | NCBI WGS metagenome assembly OOIG01 (sample SAMN06348188, study PRJEB24527) | human gut metagenome | biome: human gut; feature: ankylosing spondylitis patient; material: feces | host: Homo sapiens | place: China | collected 2015-10 | reverse complement strand
GCTGCCGACAGCTCTTTCAGCTGAAAGAAGCCGGAGCGCATAGTGTCCCTGGGAACTGCCTGATAGACATTCTCCTTGAGCGTCAGGTATGAAATCCAAAATTTCTGCGCTTCGGATGCCATAGTCGCTACATTAGTCGCTATGTAAATTTGAAATTCAGATCTTCGCCTTTTTGTAGTCGCTAAGGTTTTCTTTTCCGCCGTATTTGCAGCTCGCACCCCGGCGATGGGGAACAGCGCGGACAGAGTGTGGCAGCTCTCACAGCTCATGGAAGGGGGCTCTACTGCTTTCAACCCCAGCCACGGCAGCCTGTCTTGCGTCGAAACAAACTGCGGTGTTGTCCACGTTGCTGGTTATTCAGTTGTTTGGGATTGTGATCCCACCCCCGAATTTTCCTAAAGAGCACCAAAAGGAGCGCTGCGGCCATTCTCGGACGCAGCGCTCCTTCATTACGTTTCATGGTGCGCTTCGGAATATTCTGTTGTCGGTAGGATTTCCTGTAACGGTTCCATGATAGTTTTGGAACAAGCGCTTGTCAATGATCCTTTGTAAAAAAGCTTCCGCTTTCCAGCAGTCGTTTCGTCGTTCCCGTATCGGCAAATTTATATCCGTCCTCCAGAACAATCCATCCGCGCACGCCGTCCGGCACTTCAATATGCAGACAGATCTGTGCGTCTGCGCGCTCCCAGCGAACAAACACACGGCCCTGAGGCGTCTGGTGCCAGCCCTCGGCAAACGTCATGCCGTCTGGAAAGAACGGCTGGATGCATACTTGGTCCGGGTTCTGCGCGGAAAAACAGCGAATGCCGGCGAGTGCCTGCATAAACCAGCTGCTCACATTTCCCCAGAAATGGTGGTTGAGCGAGGTCACCTCATCGCGCTCCGGCTGGAATTCCTCCCAGAGCGTCGTTGCGCCGCGCGCGATCCAGTTGCCATACGACGGAAAATCCGGCCTTGTGATCATGCGCAGCGCCAGCGCGCTCTGCCCATACGCAGAAAGCACATGGAACAGCACTCTCCCGCCAAGCACACCGACATTCATGCGTTCTCCGTCAGTCTCAATGATCTCCATCAGCTGTGCAAACGCCTGTGCGCATTCCGTTTCTTCAAACACATGGAAATAAAGCGCCATCGCCTGTGACGTCTGACAATTGCCTTTCACAAGCATCGTTTCCCAGTCGATCAGATTTGAACGGATTGACTGCCGGAATGCATCGGCAAGCTCTGCGGCAAAGGCACTTTGCTTCTGTCTGCCAATCCTGCGGAACATTTCTGCCGCTTTCCGGCAGATATCCATCGCCATAATGCTGTCGGTCAGCTCCAGCGGCGCAAGATAGTCTCCGCAGCCGCGGCCAGCCGGACACCAGTCGCCAAGCCCAAACGCCACAAGACCATCCGGGCGGATTTTTGTCGTGAGATAGTCCAGATAGCGCAGCATGGCGTGCGCGTTTTTCCGCACGGCATCCAGATCATTCCGGTATTGCATCAGCGCATACGGAAGCCAGAACAGCACGCAGTCCCACGCAGGACCGTTGCCCCACGCAAAACCCCAGCCTGCCGTCGGCACGATACCGGGCAGCGATCCATCTGGTGCCTGTGAGCCTCGGATATTCCGAAGCCACTCATGATAGCAGCGCTCCGGCGCGAAATAGAGCAATGTGTGCTCTGCGGACAGCGCAGCGTCTGCCGTCCAGCCGTTTTTCTCGCGCTGCGGGCAGTCTGTCGGAAAGTGGACGAAATTGGAAAGTGTTGAGCGCATAGATGCTTCATGAATCCGGTTGACCGTTTCATCCGAGCAGCGGAAGCCCCCGCGAACCGGCAGCTGCGTGTGCATCACAAGATACGTCAGCGCGTCCTCCGTTGCCTGCTCCGGGCGCAGGCCGCGAATCCACACATACTGAAATCCGTGATAGGTGAACGTCGGCGTATAGACATTTTCGCCGGCCTTGCAGATATAAACGTCTTTCTGGCTTCCGGTCGTCCGGTCGCAGGTCAGGTTTGTCAGATCAAGCTTTCCGTCGATCAGATGCTCGCCGTGGTGCATCGTAATTGTCTGTCCTGCCTCGGCCGTCACATGCAGACGGCACACGCCCGCGTTGTTCTCGCCAAAATCGTACAGATATCCATCGTCCACCTTTCGGATGGAAACAGGCCGCAGCTCCTTTTCGATCGTAACAGGTTCGATCGTGCGAAGAACGCGTTCCCCGCGCGGACGCTCGGCGCAGAGCGCAGGCTTCCATTCGCCGGACGGCGTACCCGGCAGCAGCCAGTCCGGTCTTTCTTTCCGTGCGTCATAAGTCTCGCCCACACGGTAGTCATCAGACAAAAGCGGCGACGGAGCGGTCAGAAACGCCTTATCCGATTCCAAAATGGCCTGACGTTTCTCTCCGCTGCATTCGTCCAGACGCAGCGCAAAACGCGGCGCGCCGCGAAAGCGCGCCTTGTCAAAATCCCAGACATAGCCGCCCGGATTGTTCTGAAAGCCGTTTCCAAGCCAGACGCCGAGCACGTTCTCTCCGATTTTGAGCAGCGGCGTGATATCATAGGAATCATAATAGACCGCAACGTCGGGTGAGGAGATGTACGGTGCCAGATGGCCGCGGGTGATGCGCTGCCCATTCACATACAGCTCATAAAAGCCGATGCCGCAGATCAAAAATTCCGCCTGCTCCGGCACACGTTCAAGTCGGAACTGTCTGCGGAAATACGGTGCGGGGACGGGCTGCTCCGGTGCAGAAAACGCCGGGCCTGCGTAAATAAACGATTCGGGAAACTCCATATTCTTTCTCCTTATCAGAATCCGGCAGACAATTTGCGCGTCTGCCGGATTCCGTTTATCCAAATGGTTTTACTTTTTCAAATAGCGGTGCAGCATGGCCGCCGTCTCCGCGCGGGTTGCAAAGCCGGTCGGATTGATCCGATTGCCGCTTGTGCCGCGCACGATTCCTGTTTCATATGCCCAGGCAAGCGCCTCACGCGCATAGCCGCTTACGCTGCCTGCGTCAGAGAAGCCTTCAAGCGATACGGTCGCAGCGGTGCTCTGGCCGCAATAGCGGCTGTAGCGGTACAGAATTGCTGCGAGCTGCTCTCTTGTGATCGCGTCATCCGGCGCAAACCGTCCGCCGCCGCAGCCATTGACGATGTCGTTTTCCGCTGCCCATGCAACAGCATCTGCATAGTACATGCTTGCTGGGACATCATGGAATCCGGATGCTTCTTTTGCTGCCGGGCTTCCCTCGAGCCGCCAGAGAATGGTTACGATCATGGCTCTGGTGGTTTTCTGTCCTAGCGCAAACGTTGTCTTTGACACACCGTTCATCAGGCTGTTTTCATAGACATACGCAACGTCGCCATAGAACCAGTCCTGCTTTGCGACATCGGTAAACGGGAGCACCGCCGGTTCTTTCGTTCCGGATGCACCCGAGCCGGCCGGAGCGGATGGCTTGACCGGCACAACCGGCGTATCAGAGACGCTCAGCTCCTGTTTTCCGGAAACGGAATAAAGCTTGCCGCGCCAGCGGATATCGCCGTCGCCGAACGCGTGGTAAACGGTCACTTTCGACGCGGAGCGAATTGCGCTCCCATCGTCCGTGCTGAGCACGAACATTGCGCCGTCCGGATAGTCCACGCCGTTATAGCGCACTGCGTAGAATGCCTCCAGCGACGGCGATACAATGGTAAAGCCATACTGCGGCAGGACGCTTCCGTCCGCGCAGGTATACGGCTGCGCGCCAAAATTGACCGTGATCGTAACGTTGCCGAATGTCGTCTGTTCCACACACTCATCTGCCGTCAGGAAGCAGTGTGACGTCATTTCCCGCTCTGCTGTCAGACGGTTCAGCGGAGAGAGAATCTCATAGGAGTTCTTCATCAGCGTATCGAAATAGCCAAGCGACTGCTCCTCTCCGTAGCCGGCATCATTGCGAGAGAACACCTCATAGTCGTCCGTAATCAGCTGCGCTGCCTCTTCAAACCGGAGCGCGCCATCGCTGCCGACGCAGAGATAGCCGAGCAGATACCTGCCAAACGCGTCGCCGTTGCCGTCCGACAGATGCAGACGCTGGCCATTTGCGCCAAGCAGCATCGTCATAACTGCGATCCGGCTGCTGGAGCTGTTTGTGATGGTGACGGTATACGGGCCGTCTGTGATGATATCGCCCTTTTTCCACGTCGATGCGCTTGCTGCAAGATTATGACCCTCCTGGAAGAGAATCTTTGCCTCCTGGAACGCTGCTGCCTCGCTTGTAAAGTGCGTAAAGACAGTCTGCGCTTCAACCGAAACGTCCTCCAGCGCCTCCCACTGATAGGTGATCTGGAACGTATTGCTTCCGGTCTGCTTGATCTCGCTGACGGAAGGCTTCACCGCAACAACATCGTCGTTTTCATAGTACACGCCGTCGGTCAGCTGATAGAGCGGATTTTCCGCATACAGAATATCTGTCGCTACATGCTTTGCCGTGTTATAGCCGTTTGTGCCGATCTTTTCGCTCATGTGCGGATACAGCGCCACGCAGTCGCCATAGACCAGCTCCATCAGCGGCACGATATGGCTTCCCGGCTCGGCCTGCGTCTTTTTGGAGAGAATGCCCTCGAAGTAGTCTCCATATGGGACGGCCCATTCGACACCGCCCTCCGAGCCGAACACACCGAACGTGTCCTGCGCGTATCCGGCAAGCGTCTGCTTCCAGTGCATATCCTCGCTGCGGCTGAGCACATTCGGCGCATAGCTGATGGCAAGCGGTACATTGAACGTTGTGTCGATAAAATAGCTGTTCGGCGAAAACAGATCCTTGACCTGCGGCAGATTACGGTAAGCAAACTCCATTGCCTTGTCCGACGCCATCAGATAGGGCGTTCCGCCTGCCCATACGCCGCCGGTCTGCGGGCGGCCGTCCTTGTTGTACATCAGGTATTTCGTATCAAACGACGGCGCGTCGTCATACATATCCTGATAGTTATCGTGCAGACCGAACAGCCAGCCGTAATCGCGAACCTGCGTGGAAAGTGCGGCAAGGCCCTCGTTGCCGCCGGCCTCGGGAGAAGCCGGAAGAATGTCCGGATATTGATTGTCAAATCCCATCCGGATCCAGCCGCCGAGCGTCATCAGTGCCCGGTCAAAGCCAAGCACATCGTTCCAGTGCTGCGCGACCTGCGAAAGCTCCGCAAACGTGTGCGAGGTATAGCCCGCGCTGCCGCGGCTGCGGATCATGGTATCCGGCTTTGCCGTTGCCGCACCATAGAGCTTCGTCACGCCGGGGTTTTCCTGTGCTTTTTGCGCGAACGTGCGCACCAATCCACGCACAGACGCGGCTGCGCGGTATGCCTTAGCGATCTGAACATAGCCGCCCTTGCCAAGCACGCGCATCTGGAATGCGCCGCTGTGCTGCGTCATGCTCAGCGAGAACGAAAGCTGATCGCTGCCGCCGGCATAGGGGCTGTCGATCCGGCTGTGGTGGACGTTCAGCGCCGTATCGGGATCTGTCCAGTCAATCAGCATGGCGCTGCCGTCCTTGACTGCGCCGGCAAACGCCATGGAGTAGTTGCCATAGGTCTGATAGACCTTGTTGAACTGCTCGCTTCCGTCGGCATAATAGAGCTTGCCGATGCTCTCCGGGACAGCGGCATAGCCGTTTTCCGTATCGAGCGTCCAGAGCGCATGATCGAGCGGCGTAACCGACGTAAGCGTCCAGCCGTCGGCCGGTGCTGCCGTATAGCTGGCGGAAATACCGCTGCCGTCCGGCAGCTGTTCAAAGTACACGTCGAACGTGCCGCAGCTGCGCGTCCAATTCAGATGGATTTTTCCGTTTTCCAGTTCTGCCGCGTCGGGTGCGGTCAGAACGAGCGTATGCTGCTGATCGCCATGCTGATAGGATGCCGTACCAACGCCGTTTGTCTGCACGCCAGATGACCAGACAACGCCGGTCGCAAGATCATACAGCAGGAAGCTGCCCGTCTGTTTGGAAACTGCAAAGCGCATCTGCGCGTTTTCCAGCGTGAGCGCTTCGCCCAGCCGGTGCAGCAGCGCATCTCTGCGGGCCGCAATTTCCGCTGCATCCAGCGCTGTTTGTACATTTCGATTCGCCCACGACGCCTGCTTTTGCATATTGTGTGCGTCCGTGGCTGTGAGCTTCAGCTGGAGCAGACCGTCTGCCGCCGCGTCCAGTGCAAACGTCTTGCGGAACGCCGTATGCGCCGGAACCGTGACGGTCTGCGTCTGACCATCCCACTCACACTGATATGCGGCAGTCTGATCGGAGAAATTCACGAGGAAGCCGTCCACCGTTGCAGAGCTGTCTCCGACACTGCGCGGTGCTGCCGCAATGCACCAGTCGGTATTCACGTCCAGCAGCTCGACCTTTGCAAAATCGTCTGCTTTTTTGCCGTTTCCGATACCGGCGCGCCATTCAAGCGTTGCTTTGCTCGAGCCGCCGTCACGGTCGCCCGCCAGCATGGTCATATAGAACGGGCCGTCCGGCTTTGCAGCAAAAATCGACTGCCACGGGAACGCAATTTCATAGCGCGTATGTCCGGTTTCCTCGTCGCGGACGGTCTTGAACTGCACGCTCTGCATCTCAAGCGCGGCGTTTCCGTCATACCACCGCCAGATCTCCGGCTGGCCATTATAGTTGGAGAAGCCGTATTCCGCGCCATAGTCATCGCCGTATTCGCTGAACGCGATCTGCAGACAGTCTCCGCCATACATACCGTAGCCGTAGTCTGCGTCCAGCACGTCGTCCATTACGTCCACAGCCATATAGAAATATGACTCGTCATAGGCGGCGCGTGCCGTCATGGAGAAGCCCTCGGGCTTTGCGGGGAAATATTTGTCCAGCGCCAGCGTAATACCGGCTGCGGTATCCCAGTCGCTGAAATCGCCGTCGATGGTCAATCCAGCTGCCGGAAGAACCGGCAGATAGCGGCCGGAGCCAAAGTTCGTCAGGCCATGATACAGCTCATCGTCTGCGTCCGTGCCGACGGTGTAGCGGAATTTCTCCACGCTGCCGTCTGCCATGGTCTCCGCCGCTGCGTAAGCGCGGATTTCCGTTTTGGTGGTGATGGAGATCGGTGCGGTATAGACGGCGGCAGTTACGGATGTGCGCGGGTCAGTACCATCCGTTGTATAGTGGATCACCGCGTTTTCTGCGGCCTCCGCCAGAGCGAGCGTTACTGTCGTTCCGGGTGCAACCTTGCCCGCCGCGGGAGAAGCTGTTACCGCAGGCGCGGCCTTTTGCTTTACAACGCGGATATTGTCCAGCAGATACACCATGGAGCATTCGGCATCGCGGGGCATATCATTGCCGTAGAGCCAGAATTTCAGCTCCGTCAGATTGCTGACGTCCTTGCCGGCAAGGCTGATCTCAACCGTTGACCACGTATCGTTCGGTACACCGGCAAAGGGGCTGCCCATATAGATGGTCTCGCTGCCGTTGGAGATGTTCAGATTCAGGCTTCTCGGTTCAAGCGTCTGTTCCGGGTATACGTCGATCAGCAGCTTCTGCGCGCCGGTCAGATTCAGACCGCCTACGTTCCAGATCAGATTGGCAAACGCGCCGCTTTTCTGCTTGTAAGTGCCGGTGACGCGCAGCGCTGTCCGATCGCCGCTTGCGGCAGCTTCGGCCGAAATTGCGACGCTGTCGTTGCTCTCTGCGTGCCAGTCCGCAGCGCTGTCCATTGCGTTCAGCACGACTTCTTCCAGCACCGGCGGCGTCTCCTGCTTCTCGCAGATCATGCGGATATTGTCCACAATGTAGGTCATGGAGCACTCGGAATCACCCGGCATGTCGTTGCCGTAAAGCCAGAATTTCAGTTCCGTCAGCTTTGTAACATTCTTATCGCTCAGGTCAATGGCAACCGTCTTCCATTTTCCTGCCTGCGCGTCCGGGAACGCAGCGCCCATATAGACCATTCCGCTGTCGGAAGTCAGGTTCATATTGAAGCTGCCGCCGGAAAGCGGCGTTTCCAGGTAGACATCCATCAAAAGACGCTTTGCACCAGTAAGATCCAGTTCGCCCGGCTGAAGCACCATTGTGGCAAAGTCGCCGCTTTTTGATGAATACGTGCCGGTCAGCTTCAGCGCGGCGCTGCCCTGTGTGTGCAGCTCGCTTTCCTGCGCCGTGATACGGACGCTTTCCGTGCCGTCAATCTTCCACGCATCCATGTCTTCCATGCCGCAGATCAGAACGCTCTTTTCATTTTCCTCTGCGTCGGTTTTGGGCAGGACAACGCGGATATTGTCCAGCAGATACGCCATGGAGCATTCGGCATCGCGGGGCATATCATTGCCGTAGAGCCAGAATTTCAGCTCCGTCAGATTGCTGACGTCCTTGCCGGAAAGGTCAATTGCAACGGTTGTCCATGTGCCCTTGGGCGCATCAGCAAAGGGGCTGCCCATATAGATGATGCTGCCGCCGTTTGAGATGTTCAGATTCAGACTTCTGGGTTCAAGCGTCTGTTCCGGGTATACGTCGATCAGCAGCTTCTGCGCACCGGTCAGATTCAGACCGCCCGCGTTCCAGCTCAGGTTGGCAAACGCGCTGGCTTTTTGCTTATAGGTGCCGGTGACGCGCAGCGCTGTCCGATCACCGCTTGCAGCAGCTTCGGCCGAAATTGCGACGCTGTCGCTGCTCTCTGCGTGCCAGTCCGCAGCGCTGTCCATTGAATTGAGGACAACTTCTTTTGTAGTGGCCGAAATCGCTTCCGCGCGGGCGGTGGGAAGCGTACCGGCAAGCACCGAGAATGTCAGCAGCAGACACAGCGCCGCTGAAATCCATCGTCTCATTTGTCTGTTTGAACGCATATTGTCTATCCTTTCACTGCGCCGGCAGTCATACCGGACACGATATATTTTTGCAGGAAACAGTAGATTGCGATGATTGGCAGGGAAATCAGGGTGATATTCGCGAACAGAAGATTCCAGTCAGATTTCTTCTGTGAGCAGAACGAATAGATTGTCAAAGAAACGGTATACCGCTTCGGCGAGTTGAGCAGAAACAGCGCCGTTCCAAACTCATTCCAGATCGACATACCGGCAATGATGATAACCGTCACCATGACGGGCTTGATAAGCGGGAGGATGATCTTCCAGTACATCTGCATCGGTGTGCAGCCGTCCAGCAGCGCCGACTCATCCAGCTCATCCGGAATGCTGCGGAAATAGCCCGTGAAGATAAACACAGCGAGCGGGAAGAAGCTTGCCGTATAGACAAGGCAGATTCCAAGGTAGGTGTGCAGCAGTCCGAGTGATCTCAGCAAAAAGTACGTAGGAACGGTAAAGCCGGGCATGGTCATGCCAAGGATAATCAGGCTGTTGACGCGGCCGACCCATTTCTGCTTGCGGCGCTGGATGATAAACGCGGCCATGCTTGCCGTAAGCACGATCAGCGCGACGGACAAAACCGTGATGATCGTGCTGTTGAGATACGCCGTGGTCAGGCCGGATACGCGGAACACCTCCGCATAGTTCTGCGCCGCCTGTTTCAGGTTGACGCCTGCCAGGGACAGGCTGAGCTGGTTTGCATGCTTGGAGTCCTTGAGGGAGTTTACAAAAATCATCCAGATCGGGACGACAAAGATTGCGCTTACCAGCAGCGCGACCAGCTCCGCTGCGATGGATTTCCATTTCTTTTTCACAGGTCTACCTCCCGCTTGCGAATGATGCTGTACGACGAAACGGCAAACAGTGCGACAATGACCGCCAGCAGGACATAGCCTGCATTTGCCTCGCCCTGCATATTGAACGAGAACGAGCGATAGATCATGGTGTTCATGACCTGCGTGGTAACGCCCGGGCCGCCGTTTGTGGTGGCGACAATGATATCGAACACTTTCAGGCCGCCGATCAGGCTGTTTACGAACGCGTTATTGAACGCCGGCAGGATCAGCGGGAACGTAACGCGCCAGAAGCGCTGCCATGCGTTTGCGCCGTCGATGGTTGCGGCTTCCTGATATTCCGGCGGAACGGCCTGAAGCCCGGCAAGGATGATGACCATGTTGAAGCCCGACCACTTCCAGATCTCCACACCGCAGACAGACAAAAGCGCCAGCTTTGTATCTGTCAGCCAGTTTTTCGCCAGAAAATCCAGTCCGAGCGCGCGGAAGAACTGGTTGAGCAGGCCGTAGGGATGCAGAATTGCCGTAAAGACAATGCCAACGGCAACGGTACTGATGATGGCCGGGAAGAAGCTGATTCCGCGCAGATAGTTGCGCAGGTGGAGCTTCCGGTTCAGAAATACGGCCAGTGCAAGACCAAGGCCAACCTTTCCGACAGTCGTCACAACCGTAAAAATGATCGTATTGAGCAGCGCCCGCTTGATGCTGGGATCGCTGATGATATTTTTGTAGTTCATGAGCCCGACATAGTCCGCTCTGGTAAAGTTCCAGTTTGTAAAGGAATACCAGACGCCGATCAGCACAGGCAGGATGAAAAAGACGCCGTAAATCAGAACGCCGGGCGCCATAAACAACGCGGGATAGCGCTTGTTCTTATTCATACTTCACAATTTCCTCGCTATACGGAAGGGCGTCTGCCAAGTATCCGTTTGGCAGACGCCCTTGCTGTGGTCAATGACTGTGTTTAATTCCAGTTGGGATCGCCGGCGTCAATCGCGGCTTTTGCAAAGTCAGCGTCGAGCGCTGCGGCAACGTCCGCGGGCGTCTTGGTGCCGACGAGCACCTCGGAGATATAGGTCTCCAGCGGGCCCTTGGAATACTTGCAGAAGTCCGTCCACTGCGGGCTGAGGTCGGCGGTGTCGAGAATGTTCTTGATGTCGGCATACGGACCTTTCAGATCGGCGGTAACGCCGTTTGCAATGGGAATGCCGGACTGTGCATCAAAATATGCCTGCTGTGCTTCCGGAGAAACGAGTGCTTCCATAACTTTCTGCGCAAGCTCGGGGTTCTTGCCGTTCTTGGAGACGTAGAAGCCCTTATTCACGCCGACACCGCAGTACAGATGATCTGCCAGCGGGATGAGGAACGCGCCGATGGAGGATGCGGTCTTGTCCGCGTCGATCTTCTCCAGCTCGCCGACAACCCAGTCGCCCTGTGCATAGAATGCGCAAGTGCCGTCAAGCAGTGCCTGCTGCGCCTGCTGATAGGTATCGGACAGGTAGGTTTCCTGCACATAGCCAAGATCGACCAGCTCCTTGATCTTGCCGATGGAGTCGATGAAGCCATTCATGTCGCTCCAATGCTTCTGGTTGGTGCTCATTGCGTCGGCAAAGGCCTGTGCATCCTCGGGAGCATAATCGCTGTACCATCCCATCAACGCAAAGAACTGGAGTGTCCAGGTGTCAACGCCGGAATAGTAGACCGGGGAAATGCCGTTTGCCTTGATCGCTTCGCAGTCAGCAAGGAATGCGTCCCATGTGGTGGGGACTTCGGTGATGCCGGATGCGGCCAGCACGTCCTTGTTGTAGAACATATACATACCGCCGCCGGTTGCAATCGGGAGATTGTAAAGCTTGCCATCGAGCAGGTAGCCGGGGGTACGCAGATAGGAATCGCTGTAGAGATAGGAATAGTCGTTTGCCGTCAGGTCAACAAAGTTGTCGGCGACGGACAGACGGGAGTTGGTGTAGGACACAGGCTGGAAGTAGAGGATATCGGGCACGTCCTCACCGCCGGCGTAGCGAACCTGAATCACCTGCTCGCCCTGATCGCCGTCCGGCACTTTTTCCAGAATGAGCTTTGCGCCGATTTCTTCGGCATGGGCGTTGACATAGTCAACTGCTGCAAGCAGACCGTTCGACTCGTCGGAGGTCTGGAGCATCAGCGTCAGCTCAGGCAGCTCCGCTGCCGGCTGCTCGGCCGGGGTGTCCTCGGCTTTGGTTTCCGTCTTTGCATCTGCCGCATCCGCAGCGGGGGTATCCGTCGTGCTGGGAGCAGCTTCCTTCGCTGCGCAGGCTGCAAAGGACAGCAGCATGGCCAGCGCCAGAAGCATGCAAAGAATTTTCTGCATCTTTTTCATTTCTGGTTCTCCTTTTCATTTGTTCGGAGCCTTTGGCTCTTTCTGTTATGATTGTAAAGCAGTCCATCCATGAAAAAAACTGCAAAAAACCACAATAACTTATACTCTTCTACACTTCGGACAAGTATGCACGCGGGCTTTTTCCCGTCTTTTTCTTAAATACGTTCGTAAAATAGGTATACTGTCGGAAGCCGCACCGCTCTGCGATCTGACTGAGCGGAAGCGTGTGCTCTTTCATCAGCGCAATGCTGCGCTCAATGCGATAGTCCGTCAGATAAACCGCAAAACCTGTCCCGGTCTCCTCCTTAAACAGTTTGCTGAGATAATTGCTGGAAATGCCGAGCTGCTCCGCAATCTCGCTGACCGACAGCTCGTCGGCATAATCCGTTTGAATGCGGCGCAGCGTCTGACGGACATAATGGGAGTATCCGGCTGACGGTGCATCTGTGTGCATCGCCGAAACCAGCCGGGAAAACGCACCGGAAAAGAATGCCTTTGCATCGGCGACGGAAGAAAACCGCCGCCAGATTTCATCAAAGTTGCTGCAGCTGCCATAGACGCTTTCCAGCGGCACACGATGTTTTTTTGCCGCACGATTGAGTACGCCCAGAAGATCATTCAGAATCATGCGGGCATTTTCCAGATCAACGCGGCGTGTTTCGATCATGTTAAAAATCTCGTTCAGACGCGCTTCGTACTGCGTGCCGTCCTCCAGCGCGGAGGCAAAGCTTTTTTCTGTTTCCAGCGGCAGCCCCATCAGCACAGACTGCGTCTGTTCCTCCGGACTGCGCAGCACGCAGGTGTCGTCGTGATAAAACAGCTCCTGCTTCAGCGCTGTTACATAGCGATAGCCCTCACGCAGGTGAGCTATATCCCGCAGCGATTTGTCCATGCAGAAGTTCGCCTGCCGGTTAAAGTAATTTCTCATGCAGAATGAGATCCTCTGCAGGACGTTCTGCGTCCGGGCGTCGATTTTTGCCTGACTGACCTGTCCGCCATGCGAAAACAGCAGCACGTAGATGCCGTCGCCAAGGCTTCCCGCCAGACCATCTCCGCTCTCATGCAGGATCTCTTCAACAATATTGAGCACACCGTAATCAAACAGCGGGTCGTCCTGCGCAGCGTATGCAGACCGGCCGTCTGCGCATGGGGTAAACGTCAAAAGGCACAGCATCAGCTGGTCCTGCGCAAGCCGAATGCCAAGAACGTCCATATGATGCCGAAGCTCCTCCGGCGGCATTTCCTCCGTGAGGAGCCGGTGGAGAAACTCATTTTTCAGAACCATGTGGTTTTTGCGCACATAGGCCTCCGCGTCCCGTTCGCGCGCGTGCTCGCTGCTTACCGTGGCCTGCTGCCGGATCCAGTCGGCGGCGCGCTGAAGATGCTCCCGCAGAGCCGCGGCACTGATCTCATGCTTGAGCAGATAGTCCTGCGCGCCAAGCTGAAGCATCTGCCTGACGTGCAGATAGTCGCCACAGTTGCTCAGCGCAAGCACCGGCAGCCGGTGCGGCATGGCGGAAAGATGCTGCATCAGCTCTACCCCGTCCATGACCGGCATCAGCACATCCGCGATCACCACATCGACCGGCTGCGCTGCAAGAATTTTCAGCGCCTCCGCGCCGTTGGCCGCCTGTGCGCATACCAGAAACTCGCTGCCGCTCTGGTCGATCAGCTCTTTCAGATAGCTGCGGAACCACAATTCGTCGTCCACGATCATCACATTATACATGTTCTGCCGCCTCCGTTCCTTTTTTCATTTCTATTTTTGGCAGCAGCAGCGCCACTCTCGTCCCGAACCCGCCGGAGTGGAGCTCCACGCCATACGGCGCGCCATAGTAAATTTTGATCCGGCCGATCACGTTCTGCAGACCGATATGCCTGTCGTCGCTTTCGTTCAGAATTTTTTCAATGATCTCCTGCGGCATTCCCACTCCGTTGTCCACGACCTCGACCCGCAGCATTCCATCGTCCGAAAACATCTGCACCTTGACAACCCCCGGCCGCTCAGACGGCGCAATGCCGTGCCTGAGCGAATTTTCCACCAATGGCTGAACCAGCATCTTCAAAATCCCGTATTGCTCCAGTCCCGGCTCAACCTCAACTGTATAGATGTATTTTCCGCTGTATTTAAAGGTCTGGATCTCCAGATAGCTGCGCAGACTCTGCGCCTCCTCTTCGATCGTCAGATATTCGTTTGCGCGCATATTGTTCCGAAGCAGTACGGAAAGGCTGTCGACGACGGTTACGATGTTCTCCTCTTTCTGCACATAGGCCATATAGCGGATGGTGTTGAGCGTATTGTGCAGAAAATGCGGATTGATCTGGTTTTGCAGAATCTGAAATTCCAGCTTGTGGCGCGTCTGCTCCGCGCACTGAATGTCGTACAGAAGATTCCGGATGCGGTCAACCATGCGGATGATCTGATTTTGAAGCGTTTCAATCTCGTCGCCGGAGTGAATCACGGGCTGCATTTGCAGATTCTGTCCGCCGATCTGTGCTACAGCAGTGCACAGCTTCTGGATTTTTGCGGTTTCACCGAACAAAAAGACTGCCAGGAATGCGACTGCTACCACGCCGAACAGCAGGCTGACTGCCATCGCTGTCAGGCTGACGCTTCGAAATTCACGCGTTACATCGCTTTCGGGCACAACACCGAGCGTCAGCCAGCCGGTCAGCTCGGAACGCTGATAGATCACAAGACTGGAAACACCGTCGATTTCCGCATAGCCGCTGCCGCTTGCTTCGCCCTGCCCGCCGCTTGTCAGCAGCTGTGCTCCGATCTGCTGCGGCACGTCCAGCGGGTAGATAATGCGTTCGCTTACAGGGTCAATGATATAAATTGCGCCAAGACCGTTGAAGTCCTTGCCATAGCAGTCGTTTAAAATGGTGTAGCGCACATCTGCCTTTACAACGCCCAGCTGCTCACTGCCGGAATAGATGTTGCGTGCGATGGAAAGCACCATTTCCGAGCCGTTGCTGTACGGCAGGATCACGGCGCTCTTTTTTCCGTCCATCGACACCTCATAAAACCATGGCTGCTGAATCAGCGTTTGATAGGGGAGCGTCGTTCCGATTCGGAAATAGTTCCCGTCCACACTGGAGATCATCATTCCCTCCAGATATGTCTTGAACTGATACAGGCTCAGCATGGTGTCCAGAATTGTCTGGTTGCACGCCAGCTTTTCGGATGGAGCTGCCGTCTTGTAATTTCGAAGTGGGTTCACAATATGGTTTGTATCAATGGATGCGCAGATTACCAGATGATCCACGTCGCGCAGCATCGTTTCAAACGAGCCGTTCAGCCGCTCCAGAACGCTGCCGATATAGCGCTCTGCCGAGCTTTGCGCCTGCTTCGATGTCTGCCGATACCAGAAGCTGCCGATTGCCCCGGCCATCACGCAGACAATCAGCACGGACACAATCAGAACCTTTGTCTGAAAGTGCATATTTCGTTTCCTATTTCCAGCAGTTTTCATACGGCAGCACCTCACGGCTCAATCTGGTTTCATTATAGAATTTTGTGAAAAACGCCGCAAGATAAATTTCCGACATCGAGCTATCAAATCAAGACATCTTTTGCATGCGTGCTTGTATCTGAATCCGCTTCGTGATATGTATACGGCAGGAGGTGCCGTCATGAAAAAAACGATCGGTTATGTTCTTTCCCACACGCATTGGGATCGCGAATGGTATTTGTCCTTTCAGCTGTTCCGGATGCGCCTTGTGGATATGCTCGATACGCTGATCCCCTATCTGGAGCAGCACCCGGAATTTCCACACTTTCACCTTGACGGACAGACAGTCTGTCTGGAGGATTATCTGGAGGTGCGCCCGGATCAGGCGGAGCGGCTGCGGCACCTGATTGAAGCCGGGCGCATTGCCGTCGGCCCCTGGTATGTCCTGCCGGATTTACAATGCATCGGTCAGGAGTCTATTCTGCGCAATCTCAGCCGCGGCCTCGCGCTGGCGCAGCGCTTTGGCGGCGGCACGCCGGTTGGATATCTGCCGGATATCTTTTCTCATCCGGCGCAGCTGCCGCAGATCTTCGCCGGGTATGGCTTCCGCGCGGCTGTGATCTGGCGCGGGAGCTCAGATGATCCTGAGCCGCCCTACGAGGTGCTTTGGCGCGCGCCCGACGGCACGCAGCTTCTGACGCTCCGCCTGCCGGATGACCGGGGCTATCTCAACGCCTTCCCGCTGGCCGATACGCCGGAGGCTGTCAGCCGCCAGTTCGAGGACTGGTTTCGTGACCGCCTGCCGCGCTCGCCAGGCGGACAGCTTCTGTTCATGAACGGCTGTGACCATCAGACGCCAAATTATGCCCTGCCGGAATTTATCCGGTATTTTAATGAAACGCATGACGATTACGAGCTGCATCAGATATCGCTGACGCAGTATCTGGACGAGCTGCACATTACGCCGGGTGAGCTTACCGTACTCTGCGGGGAACAGAACCGGACGAATTATTCCGCAGGCCGCCATTTGAATCCAACGCTCAAAAATACACTCTCCACGCATATTCCGCAAAAAATCGAAAATGCGCAGTGTGAGGCAGGGCTTGTGCGCTGCGCCGAGCCTCTGAGCGCGATGCTGGCAACGGCACATCTGCCGCTTGGCCTGCATTATCTGGACACCGCCTGGAAATATCTATTGCAAAACCATCCGCACGACAGCATCTGCGGATGCAGCTGTGACGATGTTGCGCGCGATATGGAGCGGCGCTTTGCGTGGGCGCGCGATATTACGCAGCAGTACCAGCAGGAGGCCATGCGCCGGCTTACCGCGCAGACAGACACGCAGCAGACCCCTGCGGATGAAATTCCGGTGCAGCTGTTCCATCTTTCCCCGTGGCCGGAGGAAAACGCCGTACAGACGTTTACACTGCGGCTGCCGGCAGATACGCTGCTCCGCGGCCTTGCTATCCGAACAGCAGACGGACAGGACATTCCCTGTCAGATCGTCCGCCTGCGAAAAGACGGTGTGATTCTGCACCCAATGGATCGTGATCCAAGCTGGGACAACTATTTGCTTGCCGACGTGCTGGTGCAGCTTCCGCATCAGACGGCCATGAGCTGGACGACGCTATACTGCCGTCCGTCTCTCGTTCCGCTGTCGCTGCCGGAGCGTCCGGTTGTTCGCTTTCAGACGCTGGAAAACGAATATCTGCAGGTTTCCATTCAGCCGAACGGAACGCTGGACGTAAAAAACAAGCGCAGCGGCACAGCATATCGGGGGTTAAATCTCTTCACCGACGAAGCGGATATCGGCGATGCGTACCTGTTTTCGCCGGAGCTTACCGCGAAGGTCTGGAACTCAGCGACCAGTGTACCGTCCATCCGTATCCAGCAGGGTGCGCTTTGCACCAGCGCCATTCTGGACTGGCGCTATCGCCGCAAGCCGGACGAGGCGGAGCAGTTGCTCCGTTTGACGCTCAGTCTGCGGAAAAATGACCCGCTGCTTCGGTTTCATCTGGAAATTGAGAACCGCGCCGGCGATCATCGCCTGCGAGTGCATTTCCCAACCGGATTTTCCTGTGACGAAAGCTTTGCCGATTCCATCTTTACCGTGGAAGCCCACCCCATTCGCAGACGGCAGCCAAAGCCGGAGGCGTGGGTTGAGACAGAAAGCGGCTGCTATGCGCAAAAGCGCTTTGTCTATCTGCAAAACGGACGGCAGCGGCTGGTATTTATGGGTGCGGGGCTTCTGGAATATGAAGCATCGGACGGCGAAAACGGTGCAGATCTTGCCGTGACGCTGCTGCGCGCCGTCGGGCGGTGCGGCTCAATTCGCTCCATGACCGCCTACGCCCCGCCCGGCCCATGCGCACTTTATCCGCAGGATTCTCAGCTGCTTGGCAATTGGGAGATGGAGTACGCACTGGCATTCGATACACCGGACAGCGAGCTTTCCATGCTGGCCGAGCGCTATCACACGCCGGAACTATATTATCAGGATACCGCACATCCCGCGCAGATGCAGGAATCGGCACAGAGCCTGTTTTGTCTGGATGTGCCGGAGTTTGTTGTTTCCTGCGTGCAGGGGCTGGGAGATGGAGAAATTCTGATTCGCGGCTATCAGTACACCGGTCATGCGCTTTCGGCTGCGATTCGGTTTTGCCGATCCATTCAGACCGCGTGGCGCACAGACTTTACCGGTAATTGCCGCGAAGCGGTGGAGACCTCCGGCGATACGCTGGCATTTTCCGCACCGCACGCAAAAATCATGACGTTTGTTGTCCGGCTGTAAAAAGGACTCGCCGCCTGCGGAAACTTCTGCTATACTGTCAGCAGAATACAGCACAGGGGGCGAGATCATGAACAAGCAGCCGGAGCTGCATACAACCAATCTGCTGATGCAGCCGCTATCCATCTCATTTGAAAACGCTGCACTGCAGATTCTCCGCTTCTCCAAGATTCACGAAAATACCCACGCATGGGTGATTCCGCTGCACACGCATCCGACGATCGAACTGCACTATATTCTCTCCGGCGCAGGACAGATTCAGATCGACGATACGCTCTTTCATGTGGAAGCGAACGATATTTATGTAACGCTGCCGTTTGTCCCACACTGCCAGATTTCCTCTGCGGCGGATATCATGGAGGAATACTGCGTGGAATGTACGCTGGAGCTTCCGCCGGCAGTGAAGGGTGAGACAGATCCGCTTGCATCTCTGCGCCGTTTCCTTTCCCGCCAGGCATTTTCCTCTGCCGGCGCACCAGACGAGCTGCTGCCGCTGCTGCGGCAGCTTGACCAGCAGGCATCCTCTTCGGATATGCAGCTTTTGCAGACAAAGCTTTTGTATCTGCGGTGTCTGTTTGATTTTCTGGACGTATTATCGGAGGCGAGGCCGCCCGATACGCTTTCCGGAAAAAAGCGCGCAGACACGACGGCACTTCGTATCAAAAGCTATCTCGACGTCAATTTCCGGACGCCGTTTTCCGTTCAGGATCTGTGCGCACAGTTTTTCCTGAGTCAGCGGCAGCTTGACCGCATCTTCTGCCGTGCTTACGGCATGACGGTTCACGCATATCTGACAGAGCTCCGCCGTCACTACGCCTGCGCGCTGCTGGAAAAGGGTGAGTTCTCGGCGCGCCGCGCCGCGCTGGAAAGCGGGTTCAGCGGCTACCAGCAGATGCGCCGCGCCGTCCGCCGCAAGCAGCCATAACCCGCATCATTTTACAATATAGGAGGAATCCGTCTTATGAAACGCTCCGAAATAAACAAAGCCTTAAAAGAGCTCGAAGCCATGTGCGCGCGGGAGCATTGCTACCTGCCGCCGTTCTGCCATTTTACGCCCGAAGAATGGAAAACAAAGGGGCATGAATACGATGAAGTCCGCGACTGTATGCTCGGCTGGGATATCACCGATTACGGTCTCGGTGACTTTGACAAGGTTGGTATGTCGCTCATCACCATCCGCAATGGAAACCGCAAGATGGCGGACAAATATCCGAAGGTTTATGCCGAGAAGCTGCTCTATATGAAGGAGGGGCAGTATTCCCCAAACCATTTCCACTGGTACAAGACCGAGGACATCATCAACCGCGGAGGCGGTAACATCCTCATTCGTGTCTACAACAGTCTGCCCGACGAGTCCATTGACAAGGAATCTGATGTGACCGTCCACTGCGACGGCAGAACCTATACCGTGCCTGCTGGAACGCAAGTGAAGCTCACGCCGGGCGAGAGCATCCATATCCAGCAGTACATGTATCATGATTTCGAGGTCGAACCCGGTACCGGCGCTGTCCTGCTGGGCGAAGTCAGCCAGTGCAACGACGACAACACCGACAATCGCTTCAATCCGCCGGTCGGACGTTTCCCGAAGATCGAAGAAGACGAAGCCCCGTACCGTCTGCTCTGCAACGAGTATCCAGCGGCGAAGGACTAAGCCATGATCGAGCTGCAAAATGAAAATTTGACCCTGCACGTCGATTCGCTCGGCGCGCAGATGATGGAGCTGCGCTCCAGACATGGCACGCAGTTTCTCTGGAACGGCGATGCGAAATACTGGCGTGACCGCGCGCCGGTGATGTTCCCGTATGTTGCGCGCCTGACGGACGGCAGCTATACGCTCTACGGCGAACGCTATTCGATGGACATTCACGGCTTCGCAAAGGATTCCGTTTTCTCCGTCGAAGAACAGTCTGCCGATTCTGTCACGCTCTGCCTGCACGAAACGCCGGAAACACTGCGCCAGTATCCGTTCCGCTTCACCTTCCGGGTGCGCTATGCGCTGCGCGGCTGGACGGTCAACGTGACCTATTCTGTCCGCAATGAGGACGAAAAAGAGCTGCCGTTCGGCATCGGCGGGGATCCGGGCTTCCGGCTACCGCTGTCTGACGGCACGGCGTTTGAGGACTACGAGCTGCGCTTTTCGCACGCCTGTGAGCCGGATCGCGTCGGCTTCACAGAAGCCTGCTTCCTGAACGGTCACGATACCCGCTATCCGCTGAAAAACGGCACGACCCTCCGGCTGCGACATGAGCTGTTCGACAACGATGCTATTGTGCTGAAAAATATGGCACGCCGCGTGACGCTCTGCTCCGCCAAGACAAACCGCGCCGTCACCGTGACCTATCCGCAGATGCCGTATCTCGGTATCTGGCATTTGCCACACACGGACGCACCGTATGTCTGCATCGAACCGTGGGCGTCGCTCCCATCGCGGCAGGACGTGGTGGAGGAACTGAGCTGCAAGAGCGATCTCATTCATCTTGCGCCTGGAGCGGAGTACGAAAATACATGGAGCATTGCGATCACAGAGGAATGAGTATGTATGATGTTGTTGCGCTCGGTGAGTTGCTGATTGACTTTACGATGCAGGCGACCGACCCGGACGGCTATCCGACGATGGCTGCGCATCCGGGCGGCGCACCGGCGAATTTTCTTGCCGCGATTGCAAAGTTCGGCGGCAAAGCGGCGCTGCTCGGCAAGGTCGGCACGGACACGTTCGGAAAGCTGCTGACCGATACACTCCGCAAAGTTGGGATTGAAACGAAGGGACTTGTCGCGTCTGACGAATTTTTCACGACGCTGGCATTCGTCACGCTGGACGAAAACGGCGACCGCGAATTTGCGTTCGCGCGCAAGCCCGGCGCAGACACGCAGCTTCGCTTCGACGAGCTGGACCTTTCCATCATCGACGAGGCGCGCGTGTTCCACTTCGGCACGCTTTCTCTGACTGACGAACCGGCAAGAAGCACGACGTACCGCGCTGTGAAGTACGCAAAAGCACACGGCAAGCTCATTACATTCGACCCGAATCTGCGTAAACCCCTGTGGCGTGACCTTGGCGACGCGAAAGAGCAAATGCTCTGGGGACTTGACCACGCCGACGTGGTCAAGATCAGCGACGAGGAAGTTGAATTCCTGTTCGGTCTCAGTGCGCAGGACGGTGCACAGTACATTCTTGACCATTTCCCGGCGAAGCTTGTATTTGTGACCTGCGGCGCGGACGGATGCTGGTTCCAGAACCGCGGCGCAAGCGGTCATGTGGACAGCCTGAAGAATATCAAGGTCGTCGATACGACCGGCGCGGGCGATATTTTCGGCGGCAGCGCTGTGTGGAGGCTCTTGCAGACCGGGAAAGCCCCGGAGGACTTAAGCGAAGCGGAGCTGCGCGAGATCGTCTCGTTCGCGTGCAGAGCTGCGGGGCTTTCCACGACGATGTCCGGCGGCATTTCGAGCGTGCCAGACATGAAAATAAAGCAACAATAATTGTTGTGTGGGGAGAACTATGCAACACCGTAAGGAAATCCATGGCACTGCCCTATGACGAGCAAACCGGTGCGGCGCACTACAGGTTTATAAAAGAATAAAAACTGCCGGAGCAAGACACAGATTGTGCTGCTCCGGCAGTTTTTATGTCAGGCGTGGGGTGTAAACGTGACACTGAAATCGAACGGTTGCTTTGGTACCTGATATTGTGATAATAATGCTGGACCGCAGCTATTTGATCCAATGCCAGCTTGGGCATAGTCGATGCACAATACGGTGCCATCGCAGGGCATAAGTTCAAAGTTGTGCGTTTTTTCTGTCAACTCCTCCTGTGTATATTGTGATGCGTTGAATGAAAACGGTTTATCCGCAGAAACCGTGAGAGCATTTGCTCCATTGGAAATTTCAACAAAGCTGCAATCCCAGTGACTACCGTTTTCCTGCGGACGCAGATAATCTTCATGCAGTGCGCTCACAGAGCATTCGTATAATGCGTGGCTTGCCGCACGATGCTTATCCACATAGCTCTCCATCGGTCCCATGCCGAAGTACGAAACGCGCTGCATCTCCTTGGGTAAAAACATACGGAACCCAAAACGCGGCAATGAGGGAAAATCAGGGTTCTGTACGACGTGAAGGTCTGCCATGATTATGCCAGTTTCAATTACTGTCCATGACAACTGAACGCTAGCGATCCGTTGTACGGAGGCGGCGACGATCCCCATTTCGCAGACGATTCGGACGTGATCAGCAGCCTCTTCGCAGGTAATGGCATAGGCACGGGCATAGGCTCGATTCAACTGCGCTCGATACCATGTTGCTTTAATGTTACGATCATTATCTGTTGGTGCTCGCCAGATATTGAGCTCCATCGGCTGCGTCAAAAATTCTCTCCTCTGCAATAGCAGTGAAGACCATAGACCAGTCGAGCGATCCAGCGTATAGGTAAAGCTGTTGCCGGAAACGGTCAGATAGCGACTGCTTTCTGAAACCGTTAAAGGTTCCGGATAAGCAGGCACCGCTACTGATAGCTGATATCGCGGGTCTGCATTGACGAGTGGAATTTCGTCAAATCCGAGGAAATACCCAGCAGGAACTATTGCGGAGGCATATGCAGTTAGATAGCAAAGCTTCAGAAAGCAGCGTCCCTTTGACGGGATATGAATTGGGATGGAAAGAATACCTGTCTGGTGCGGCAAAATAGCAGGGAGTTCCGAGATGCGGCCATTGGAGATAATCTGTCCATCACAGATGATCTGATATTGAACGCTAAGATATTCACCCAAAATGGTGAAATCCAACTCGTTTCGCAATGTGATTTGGCCGGTGGCTTGTGAGAAAGCGACGACGCGCGCAGGACGATGCACGTTTTTGTATTCTAAAAGGCCTGTGTGCGGGCGCCTGTCAGGATAAACCAGACCGTCCATGCAGAAGTTACCATCATGCAGATACTCGCCATGATCACCACCATAGTAATACATGGCCTTCCCATTGTCAGCCTGGCCCTTATAGATTGCATGATCGCACCATTCCCAAACAAAACCACCGCAGAGGAGATCGCTGGAAGCGAAGAGTTTAAAGTAGTCTTCCAAATCACCAGGGCCGTTTCCCATCGCATGGCAGTATTCGCAGAGCAGAAGGGGCTTGTCAGGTTCCGATGCAAGATATTCTTGGATTTTCTCCCGCGTCAAATACATACTGCTATAGAGATCCAGATTTGAAAAATCGAACTTCCGTGCATCGCTGTGATAACAAGCGCTTTCATAATGGGTCAACCGTGCCGGATCGTATGTTTTTGTCCATTTCAAAGACTCTTCAAATCCACAGCCATAGGCAGATTCGTTGCCCATTGACCAGATCAGAACACACGGACGGTTCTTATCGCGAACGACTAAACGCTGTGTGCGGTCGAGCGTTGCCTGTAGAAATGCAGGATTATCGGCAATCCATTCGTTCCAGCGCTTACTGATGTAATCCCATTTTGTTTCTTGATAGAAAAAGCAGGCAGGGCCATGGCTTTCGTTGTCAGCTTCATCAATGACATAAAAACCATACTCATCGCAAAGTTGATAGAAAATAGGGTGATCCGGATAATGACTGGTGCGAATTGCGTTAATATTGTGCGCCTTCATCATCAGCAGGTCTTTCTTCATCTGCGAAACGCTAATTGCAAAACCAGTGATTGAATCAGACTCATGGCGGTTGACGCCACGGAATTTGATCGATTGACCATTCAGCCGGACGACACGATCAACAACGGAAATCTCACGAATGCCGATGCGATCGCAGATTACCTCATCTGGCGTTCGCAGCACAAGTGTATAAAGATATGGTGTTTCAGCAGTCCAAAGTTTGGGCGTAGGCAAAGAAAACACTACCTGCATCGGGTATGCGCTGTTGTCAGAAGGCTTTGCTGTGCAGGAACTCACAAGCATATGGCCTGGTGTGTACAGATCTGCACTGATAGAAAGCAAATCAGTATTGACGTTCAAACACACTTGCACATCTGCTCGATCAGGCCTGAGCTGTGTATGAACAAAGTAGTCGTCAATGCGCCGTTCCGGGCGTTTTAAAATATAAACATCCCGAAAAATACCGCTCATACGAAATTTGTCCTGATCCTCCATATAGCTTCCATCACACCATTTGAGAACCAGCACGGCCAGACGATTTTCCCCCTCCTGCAGTTTTTCTGTAATATCAAACTCACTGGGGCTGTGAGAAACCTGACTGTATCCAACATATAACCCATTCACCCATACAAAGAAGCACGAGTCAACGCCTTCAAAAGTCAGGTGTGCTTTTGGTGCCCGTGCATCAACGTAATATGTAAAATCCCGAACATACGCACCGCAGGGTGTATCGTATGGAACATACGGTGGATCAAATGGGATCGGGTACCGAATGTTTGTATATTGTTGGAAGTCATAGCCGTGCATCTGCCAGACACTAGGAACCGGGAGATCATTAAATTGAGAAGCGTCGAACTGCGGGTCATAGAACGTAGGCACTGACGCATGAACACTTTCATAATATTGAAATTTCCATGTCCCGCTGAGGCATTGCATTCGGTCTGATTGGGTTCGATCTTCCACCAACGGGCCAATTTCTTTTGACGCTGGAATATAGTAAGAACGCAACGGCAAGGTGTTTTCATGAAGAATACTCAGGTTCTCAAAATGATTTGGTACAAGCATGATTTTATCCTCCGTGTTATAGCGAGTGGGAAATTGGTGGCAGGTTAATCAGGACATCCTTTAATCGATATTTAGGAACAAGCATATTTCCCTGATCGTCCTCTGTGTAGCGAACGGAATCTATCAGGTCCACAACTGCGCTTTTTTGCGTGGGATATCCAATTGCAATGACAAGTTCAGGCACATATTCTGCCGGAATCGATAAAAGCTCCGAAACGTTTTTTGCAAAAAAATTGCCGACACAACAGGTGGCAAGTCCATACTCTTGGACGGCGAGCATAAGCGTTGTGGCTGCTGCACCAAGTTCAAACGAGCAGCAATTGCTGATTTTTGTGTCCCGTAAAAGGATGACATATGCGGGTGGCCGTTCTCCCGATGGAATAGAAAAGCCGGGGAGATATGCGGCCCAGTGTAAAAGATGAAAAAGCTGATCTTTATACGGCGTTGCAGACAGAATAGAAAATCGAACCGGCTGCATATTTCCACCGGACGCATAGAGACATGCCAACTCAACAAGTGCAAAAAGGACAGCGCCTTCTATCGGTTTTGGTGAGAAGCGACGAATGGAACGTCTCTGCAAAATCGCAGTCTTAACATCCAATGACAAAACTCCTTTCAAAAAGATGATTATAGAATATCATAAAACTGTAGAAATGAAAGTCCAATAAATTAACCATGTCTCCCTAATTATTGTCCACTTTTCATAAATCCATTGACCATAAAAGAGATATCGTTTTATATTATGTATAGCTTCGCCAATAGTAGCATTAAAGGAGGAAAACAGATGAAGAAGACTGATCACCTTGTGCACGGCAATCGTTTTGATCCTCGGAATTCTGCCTGTCAGCGTTATGGCTAAAGGTATAGGAGGATCGGACTATCTTGCCGCATATGCGAACTTGCGTGGTCTACACATGGAGTCAAGACCGAAGAATACGCCAATCGAGCGTTCGGCGTGCTCTGGTCAGGTAATACGCTCTATTGTGGTGTATCAACAAACACAGAGCTTCGTGTGAAGATTGGTGAAGCTGAGATTGAAGTAAACATCCTTGATATGCAAAACAGCACCGCCATGTGCAGACGGCGCTGTAAAAGCGCAAACTATGTAGAAAGGAATGCAACAAATGAAAATTGTCTTTCTTGGAGATTCAATCACAGATGTCGGAAAGAACTTAACGAACGGGAGTACGATCGCCATTGGTCAGGGTTATCCGTTAATCGTTGACGCAAAGTTGAGCGCGTCTTTTCCTGGCAAATATGAATTTCACAACGCCGGAGTGAGCGGAAGTCGTGTTGTCGATCTTTATGCACGCATAAAATCTGACGCATGGAACAGATTGCCTGATGTTATCAGCATCTTGATTGGCGTAAATGATGTTTGGCACGAATATATGGAACACCACGGTGGAGTAGATGCAAAAAGATATGAAGCCGTTTATCGTATGCTTCTGCATGATACATTTGAGCGTCTTCCAAATGTGAAAGTGATGCTCCTGGAGCCGTTTGCACTCAAAGCATCGGCAACAGAGGAAATCTGGGATACGTTCGAATCAGAGGTACTGCTTCGTGCAGAGGTTGTAAAGCGACTCTCCGATGAATTTAACCTTACGTTTATTCCACTTCAAGAAAATTTCCGTGAGGCATGCGCATTGCAACCGGCATCGTACTGGCTGGCTGATGGTGTCCATCCAACACCCGCAGGACATCAGCTGATTGCTGACGCTTGGCTCAAAGCGTTCGCAGAAATCTGATTTATTTTAATTGGAGGTACGATATCTGACGTATTTTTGTTTTCCGCTCCATCCGCTTCTTCTGTCTACCAAGGATACTACTTGAATGACAGCAAACATCGTATGTATCCGGATGCACCAGAACAATTGTATTTAGTCCCCAATGCTATGCATAATGAACAGTATGGCCTGTTCCGCTATGGATACTCCGGCCGTTGTCGTAAACTGCAAGTAGGTAGTCTACGTGATCAGCAAGATCCTGATTTCTCAGCTTATAGCGTACTGTCGACGGTTGCTATCGAGGCCCTGCATGATGAGCAGCGACGGCAAAATTCAAATAAGCAAATTGTCGGGGCTGTTTAGGAGAATACGCACCGAATAATCAAATTACGTTCAACAGGCTGGAGCCTATATATTCCGAGCACATTTGGTCTCGCATATAAACAGTTTGTTAATTTGATTCTATTGCAGGGAGAGAAAAGGACAGATTTTAATGAAAATTGTACTTCTATTTGCGTTGCTGTATCTATGTAGCGCAGCACAAGGATTCTGTTGTAAAAAGGGAAGCGCAGCCGTCAACAATACAGCTTCGCTGGCTGGATTTTCCGCATTTCAGTACTGTATTTGCGCTGCATTGATGTTGCTGGTCGTTCGCCCGACATCATTGCCTTCAGATTCCCTATTGCTAGGTTTATCGTTTGCAGCCGGATGCTCTATGTACATAAGCAGCCTATGTACTTTCTGCGTTGTGCACATGGGAACCCCAATATATTGGACGACGCTGATGAGTTCTATCGGAATCTTAATTCCAATAATTTCCAGCGTTTTTTTATTCTCAGAGACTATCCATCCAATTCAAGTTTTGGGCATTGCATTATTGTTCTATGGAACAAGTCTAGCAGTTGCGCTGCCACATACTGAAAAAGCACACATATCAGCCGAAACAGTTCTGCTTTTGGTTGCGATCTTCATCGTCGAAGGAACAACAATGCTGAGCCAGAAGTGCTTTGCAGCATTTATGCCTGAAAGTGATCCATCAATGTTTTCATTGCTCGCATTTGCAATCGCAGCGATTATGACAAGTGTTACGTATTTTATTCTCCGCTTACACACACCCAGAAGGCAGCCAGCAGGTGGCTTATGGCGACTTTCCGCCTATGGTGTTGTGCAATCGGTTGCTCTACTCGCAATAATGATGCTTTCAACATTGACTGCTTCACTGATACCGGCAGTTATTCAGTTTTCATTACAAGCTGGAGGTAGCTTAATTGTATCAGTTATGGTTTCTGCATTGGCATTTCACCAGACTCCAACACGGAAGAATAGAATTGGAATTGCTTTATGCATTGTAGCGCTAATTATTGTGAATTCTTTTTAGATTTGTCTGAGAAGGATGGCATATTGCTTAGAAGGGACATTAAGAACATATTGACTAATTATTGGCATTGGGTCCAATGCGGTTATTCGTTCATCAAATGAGAACATAATATTTCAAAGTCTGAGCCTACATTCCAATTTAGTTGGCAATGTAGGCTCAAAATTTTTGCAATTTTTCAGAATTTGGTTGCCAAAATCCATTCTTTCGGATTACCCAATTGAAAGGGAGAAAATCACCACCCGCTTCGCGGCTGCGAAGGGAGGTGAGAAAATGAAAGACTCCGAAGAAAAGCGCATTCAAAATCAGTTCGGTGGGTTCTGCACCAGGGTTTTGAAGAACGAGGCCAACCGTATTCACAACGGGTACAGCCGGCAACGGGAATGGGAGGAGCCTCTGGACCATATGGGGCCGGAGGAGCTGTCCCAAATCGCTGTGGAGGACCGGTACTTCCAGGATGACCACATCTTTGAAGTATTGGGTGTCCCTGTCGTTGTGACCGGGGATGTTCTGGCGGAAATTCTGGCACAGCTTCCAGAGGGAAAACGGGATATCATCCTGCTGTCCTTCTTCCTGGAAATGACGGACCGGGAAATTGCGGAATACCTCCACATCGTTCATCAGACGGTCAGCAAACGCCGAATCGGTATTTTGAAGGAACTGCGCAAGATTTTAGAGAAGGAGGGATACGAATGGCCGGAACTGTAAGACCGTCCATTCCTGTGCAGACCATTCTGAAAGCCGTCAACGGCGAAACGGAAGCCCTGGACGCTGTCCTGCGGCACTACAGCAGTTATATCCGCGTCCTGTCTACCCGTCCCGTAAAGGATACATACGGAAATGAGTTTCTTTGTGTAGACGAATCCATGCGGGACCAACTGGAAGCAAAGCTACGTGTCAGCATTGTAACTGCCTTCAAGGTATTGCCTGTGTAAAAGCCAAAAGCAGAGGGTGTTTCCCTTTCCACCCTCTGCGGCAGGCCTTTGACAAAGAAAGCCCGGCAGATAACTCCGGCGCAGCATAAAGGCAGACAAATACATCCCTTCTGTGCCGAGCCGGACGGCGGGTTCGCTGTGACCTTCTGTGAAGTGAGCGATTCCCACCCGCACCGCAAAATGCGCCTGGCAGCGCATGGGCGACGACACGCAGAAGGTCAGGTACTCCCTTACAGCCACAGTCCGAGCGTTCAGAGCGTCGCAGGCAATGGGTAGGGCCCAGCGGGATGCTGGGGGGTGAGATTCCCGTGGAGCTGCTGTGGGTTTACCCACAGGCCAAGCAGCCGTTTGTCCTGCTGCCCAATCGCAAAAAACAATCATTTGAAAGGAAATTATGAAGCAAGAAAATATATCGAAAAACCGAACTGCTCCATCCAAACAAGATCCTCTTGACGCACAAACGACCTACCATATTTCTGGCAGGTCGTTTGTCGTTCAGCCGGTATTCAAGCCCGAAAATAACAATACTCTCGGTGAAGTTCTCCTGCGTCTCATGCAGGCAGACTGCGAAAAAAGTTTGTGATTTTCAGAATATCAGCTGACAATAACAGTTAAGCGCGATATAATTGTTGTGTGAAGAAGAAAATACAATTCGTTGCTCGACTGTTACAGAAGGAGGACTTATGAAAAAGTCGAACAACAAGAAAACACGCGACGTTACTGCGTTTATCTACCCTCGCTTGTCCCGTGACGATAACCTGGAAGGCGAAAGCTACAGCATCAGCAATCAAAAAAAGCTGTTGACCAAGATGGCAAAGGACATGGGCTACACGAATATTGTCACCTTTGTAGACGACGGCGTTTCCGGCGTTACCATGGACCGCCCCGGCTTTAATGAAATGATGCGCCAGCTGGAGGAGGGCAAGGCATCCGCTCTGTTTGTCAAAGACCTTTCCCGGCTGGGCCGTAACTACATTGAGGTGGGACGGCTCATGGAGGAGTTCTTCCCGGAACACGATATCCGCCTGGTAGCCGCTTCGGACAACATCGATACCGCCGAAGGTGAAAATGAGCTGGCTCCTATTCGTAACCTTTTTAATGAGTGGTATGCCCGGGACATCAGCAAAAAGCGCCGTATCAGCAACAAGATCAAGGGCAACGCCGGGGAACCTATGGGGCCACCCCCTTACGGGTACATCAAGGACCCGGATAATCCGAAGCACTGGATTGTAGACGAGGAAGCTGCCCTCATTGTCCGCAGGATCTATAACCTGATTCTGGATGGATATGGGACGGAGCAAATCGCCTCCATGTTTGAATCGGAAGGTATCCTCACGCCCCGTGCCTACTGGTTGAAAAAAGGTATTCGCAAGCCTGGAAGGGAAACGCAGCAGCCATCTACAAAGTGGAACCCCTCCACCATCGTCAATATCCTGTCGTTACAGGAGTATTGCGGAGATGTCTTGAACTTCAAGACCTATTCCAAGTCTTACAAGAACAAAAAGCGGATTCCCAATGACCGTGAGAACTGGGCCATTTTTGAGAATGTCCATGAGCCAATTATTGACCGTGCCGTCTGGGAACAGGTTCAGGAAAAACGTGGGAAAATTCGCAGAAGGAAACCCAAGGACGGGGAACGGAATATGTTCTGCGGCCTGCTGGTCTGCGCGGATTGCGGTCACAACCTGAATTATCACTTCAACCAGGGTAACCACGATATCAAGTATTTCAACTGTTCCAATTACAACAGTGGCCGGGGCAGCTGCACATCTACTCATTATATCCGTGTGGATTTCCTGGAACAGGTGGTTTTGGGTGAGATCAGGCGGCTTACAAAGTATGCCGTGCGTTACGAGGACGAATTTCAGCAGGCCATTATGGGCAGCACCCAAAAGGCGGTAGAGCTGGAACGCAAGCTTAAACAAAAAGAGCTTGCGGCAGCGCAAGCCCGTGATGGTGAACTGGATGGGTTATTTGAACGAATCTATGAGGATAACATTTCCGGGAAGCTGTCAGACGAACGCTTTGCCAAAATGTCCCAGCGTTATGAGGAAGAACAGGCGGAGCTATCCGAAAAAATCAAGGCACTCCGCAAGGAGCTGGACAAGCTCAGCGGTGATTCCGTTTCTACGGATATGTTCCTGGCTACCGTCCGCAAGTATACCCGTGCCAAGAAACTGACGCCCCGGATGCTGAACGAATTAGTCAACCACATTGAGGTTCACCAAACCGAGAAAATCAACGGCGAATGGGTACAGAAATTGACCATCTACTACAACTGCGTCGGTGCTCTGTTTATCCCGGATACCCCGTCCATGCCCGTGCCTGATGTAACCGTCAATACCCGCAGAGGTGTCTATGTCAACTACGAACCGGCGCAAAATAGACAATAAAAATGACGGGTGTTCTCAAAGGATCAAATCCTATAAGAACACTCGTCATGGTCCGAGTGACAGGATTCGAACCTGCGGCATCCTGCTCCCAAAGCAGGCGCGC
>OOIG01000563.1_pt1 | contig 31467 bp, 25 predicted proteins | sample 1692091 | NCBI WGS metagenome assembly OOIG01 (sample SAMN06348188, study PRJEB24527) | human gut metagenome | biome: human gut; feature: ankylosing spondylitis patient; material: feces | host: Homo sapiens | place: China | collected 2015-10 | reverse complement strand
CTGACCTCCGAAAAGTTTTATTAAATATATAATAATCTTTTAATCTGAGGCTGTCAATAAAAAGCACCGGCAAATCGTAATGATCTGCCGGTAAAAAATTATTCAGCGCCGTTTGTCGCTTTTTCAAAGATAAGAATAGCCTTGAACAGGTCGCCGTCAACGGCAATTTCGAAAGATCCTCCCTGAAGCTCGGTCAGGCTCTTGATAATTGAAAGTCCGAGGCCGTTGCCGTCGGTATTTCTGGCGGTATCGTCACGGGTGAAACGCTCCAAAAGCTCCTCCGGCGTTGCTTCGATTTTTTTCTCCGAAATGTTTTTCAGTTCGATTTTTACTCTGTTGTCTTCAATCTCTTTAACATTCAGATATACTCTTGTGTTCGGCATCGCATATTTTGAGACGTTGCTCAGAAGATTTTCAAATATGCGCCAAAGCTTTTGCCCGTCGGCGGTTATGTAGATGTCATCCCGAGGAAGACGCTCATCCAGAGTAAGGTTTTTTTCTTCGAGTTTGGAACCTACACCGTCGAGCACCTGCGAAATGAAAATACCGAGGTTAAGACTGTCAAGAGTTATCTTGACCGAGCCGGTTGTTATCTGCGAAACGTCAATAAGATTCTGCAAAAGATTTGTAAGCCGCTTTGATTGCTTGTTGATTATCTCGTAGTATTCATTCAGCTCGGCTTCGCTGCATTTGCCTGAGCGAATGATATCGGTATAGTTAATTATCGAGGTCAGCGGCGTTTTAATGTCGTGAGAAATGTTTGCGATAAGCTCGCTTCGCATTTTTTCGTTCTTGTTTTTCTCCTCAAGAGCGTTTATAACGTCATCTTTGAGGGTAATGAAGCTGTCGTTTATTGCCTTGAAATCGCCGAACATTACTCTTGAATCAAGATCTTCGCCATAGTCGCCGTTTGCAAGTCGGTTTCCGCTCTCTCTTAAACGGTTGAAGTTTATTGCAATGAAAAAGAGGAGAGTTCCGACAACGAGAGCCATTGTGACCTGAATTAACGCAAAAACGGGGAAATTATAGGCAAGACCTTTTGACTTGAAGCGGAAATAATTGAAGATAATCAGCCCAAGGTCGAGAGCCAGAACGAAGCCGACGGTTATTATCAGCTTTCCGACAAAGGGCATTTTGAAATAGCCGGATTTTTCGCCGTCCGAATTGCCTTTTCTGATGCGTTCGATTATTTTATAAATAAGGGTATTTTGGAAAACATGACCCGCCTTTATTCTGACTGCCAGCGAAAGGAAGTAAATAAGCATTATGCAGAAAACGACAAAGGCAAGAATTGCGCATGAGGCATTCCAAAGAACTATGTCATCCTCACGGGTTTTGTCAGCGGACATAAGCACGATCATCGATATGACGAAGCCGTTCATAGCAACGGTCAAAATCGAGAACAGATCAAACGGAATTTTGTCGATAAATCTCATATGTCCCGGGGTGTAGTTAACGTTAACCATCAGCACTGCGACAGTTGCCATTCCTGTAATAAGTGCGATGAACATCGCAATGATAATGAAGTATTTAAGATTGTTTGCCGTGCGAATAATGATTGATGTAAGCCTGAATGTATCGTCGGCGGAAAGGTCCGATCTTATGTAAATATGAATTGTGACAGGTCTGATAGTAGCCGAATTCTCGTCAAAAAAACTTGTGGTGCGGCTCGTTTCAAAGCATGTCTGAATTTTTTTGTCGGGTCTGTTACCGACAACGTCCGAGAGCAGCTCACCTTCGTTCAGTTCTCCCTTTTGCAAATTGTTGAGCTTATACATACCGTTGTTGGTTCTTGCGGAAATAATGAGATTTGTGTTATCACGTTTGTTGTATTTCTCGCAAAGCGAACGGTAGAGCTCGTAATCCGAATCGCTGCTTTGCAGCTTTTTAATTTGATTCTTAAAAGACAAAAGAACGTATTCCTCAATATTGGAGTATTCCTTGTTAACCTTTTCCTTCATCAGTCGGGTAGTTGTGCTTTCGGTGAGCTGAAATTTATCATAGAACCCGTAATCGGCCATATAGCTGACTTCAAGAAACAGGGAAATAACTATTGTCATACAAATAAGGTAGAGCGCTACTGCCGTTATTTTGTCCGCAAGGGTTTTGAGCTTTATTTTCATCAGTGACCCCTTCCTTGCATCTTATAGCCGTGACCCCAGACAGCGACAATATAATGAGGGTCGGCAGGGTCAATTTCTATCTTTTCTCTTATGTGACGGATATGTACAATAACTGTACTTTCGCTTCCGAAAACGCCGTCATGCCATACTTTTTCATAAATCTCCTTGGGCGATAAAACGCAGTCAAGATTTTCCATAAAAAGCTTGAGAATGGAGTATTCCGTCGGTGTGAAGTTGACCTCTTCACCGTCAACGACAACCTTTTTGGAAATATCGTCAATAAAAATTCCGCCGTTGCGAAGCGACTGACCGACCGGAGCCTTACCGAGCTCAAGATACCGCCGAAGTTGTGATTTTGACCTTGCAACGACCTCGACAGGATTAAACGGCTTGGTTATATAATCGTCGGCACCGACGTTGAGACCGAGAATTTTGTCATAGTCCTCGCTTTTGGCAGTTATGAGAATGACGGGAACATTATATTTTTTTCTTATCTCGGCTGTGGCTTCAATGCCGTCCATCTGCGGCATCATAACGTCCATGAGCACAAGCTGAACATCATTTTCGGCAAGTAAACGCAGAACGTCTTTTCCGTTATGTGCTTCAAAAACGTTATAGCCCTCAGAGGAAAGATATATTTTTAAAGCGCGAACAATGTCCGCATCATCGTCGCAGGCTATAATATTTATCATCTTTTGGATTACTCCTCTCCTATTCTGCGTAAATTATAAGATAAAAGAGAAGAAAACACAATGATTTTTCCGAAAAATTAATTAATTCTTAAGGTTTAAAGAAAAGCCGCCGTGTAAATCCACAGCGGTTTTTGATATAAAAGCTTATTTCTTGAAAAAACCGAACAGCCCGCCCCTTTTTTCTTCTTCGGCTGTTTCAATTGACATGACCTTGTAGCCGGTTTCATCAATCACCTTGCGAAGCTTATCTTCATCGAGCGGCTTTTCCGTTAAGATGACCGTTTGCCTCTTTGTGTGGGAGGAAGTAACTTTCTTGACCTTGAATTCACGGCGTATAGCATCATTTATATGGCTTTCACACATTCCGCACATCATGCCGTCAATTTCCATTGTGATCTTCAACATTCGTATCATCCTTTCTGTTTGCTATGTTATATAGCAGCGCTTTTACCTTGGTTGTGCAAGCAAAAGCTATGCCGATTATTGCAACGGAGAGCAAAATCTCTTTGACTTCGCTCATTCCGAACCTTTAAGAGCCTCGACCATGTCGATTTTTTTGTTTTTTCGTGAAACCATAAGACTGACCAGAAGCGACATGCCGACCGTTAGCGCAATGCTGATTGCGACAGATAATACGCTGACCTGCATTTTCATTTCATATTCACCGGCAAGCGCTTTCAGCAGATAATCGAGCGCACCGATTCCGGCAGGTATACCGAGAATTACGCCGAAAACGGAGAGCCAGAGGTTTTGACCTATAAGAAGCTGACCGATTTTTTTGTCTTTAAATCCGACAACCTTGAGAGTTGCCATCTCACGGTAACGCTCCGTATAGCTCATAACGCCGAGATTGTAAAGAACAACGATGCCGAGAACAAGCGCACCGAGAACGAGAATAATGATCATTGTGTTAAATATATCAATGAAAGTTTCAAACGAATCCATTATCATTTGCTTTGACTGGATACTCTTTATACCGATATCTGAGGAAATATCGGATTTCTGCGTCTTTGTGTAAGCGGAATCAAAAGCGAAAGGAAGCTTGATTTCCTTTGCATAATCGGAGCTTATCGCAATGCTTTCAGAAACACTTCTCATTATTTTGCTTATCTTTACGGTATATTCATTGTCCGTGCCGAACGGGCTAAACGTAAGCTCATCGCCCTCTTTGACGTCGAATTGATCTGCAAGTCTTTCACAGATCAATGCACCGTCGTCGGGAAGCTTTACATAATCCATATCGTCGCCGGGGAAAGCAACGAGCTCATGTTCGATTTTATAAACATCGACCGAAACTGTTTTCTCCTCCGCCTGAACGCTGACAGATGCGCTGAGGTCGGCATCGTATTTTTCGGCGAGCCTGTTTTTCTGCTCGTTCGTTGCATTCTCTGCAAAATAGATTCTTGACGAATACTTCATTGCGCCGTCATAGTAGGTATCAAGGAAAGAATTCATTGTATCTCTCATGCCGAACGATGCCATAATGAGCAGTGTGCAGCCGACAATTCCGAGAAGGCTCATTGCCGAACGGGATTTATGACGAACAATGTCACGCAGATTCCACCGTGTGCCGAATGAAAGCTTATGGAAAAGCTTTGTTCTTTCGATAATCATCGGCTTCATTTTCCTCGGCGAATAAGGTCTGAGCGCTTCCGCCGCAGTGCCTTTGAGCATCTTTCTGACCGATAGAAATCCGATAAGGGTAAGAACAACAATTATTGCCGCAAGAATGTAGTAGCAGAAGCTCGGAATATAGAGCTTCCATTCGGGCATGTCAAAATATGTACCCATCATTCCGTCGGGATTCATAATATACCATGCGATAAAAAATCCGAGACCCACTCCGATTGCCGAACCGATAATTCCTATCATAAACGCATATGAAGTGTAGTGCCTGAGAATGCGCTTGTTCTTGAAGCCGAGCGCCTTGAGTGTGCCGATTTGCGTTTTCTCTTTTGCGGTCAGACGGTGCATCGTCGTAACCATTGTCAGAACGGCAATAAGCAGGAACAATGTCGGTAAAATCGAACCCATTGTCTGTCCTTCTTCAACCTCACCGTGAGCATTGGAATATGAAGCGGACTCGTCCTTGGTAAGAATCATGGCAGTATTGCCGAGAGCGTCGTCCGCTTTTTCCGTAAAGTCTTTTTTAGACATTGATGAAACAACGTTTATCTGTGGATAATAGTCTTTGCCGATTGTTTTTTCGTACATAACAGGTGAGACATAGGCAAAGCCGAACGTGTTGTAGTCGGGCATAAGCTGGCTCGAATCACGAACGCATATAAGCTGTTCGCCTGCTTTGACAAGGCCTTTTATAACGCCTTTCATCTCAATGCCTTTGAAAGCAAGAGTTATGTTGTCACCGATCTTGAAGCCGTTTGCCTCGGCATATTTGTCGGAAAGCCATATGCCGTCTGTGCTTTTTGCATCATATTTTTCGCCGTCCGTTATAAGCACTCCCGAAACCTTTTCGTTCGTTGTTACCGCGAGCGCAACGGCGTCATCTTTTCTCTCCTTAACGTCGGCGGCAATGCTGACATAGCGTCCTGCATTGTCAACTCCGTCAATATCGGATATTTTCTTCAGATCGGCGGCGGAATAGCCTTTTTCGGAGATTATCCTGTAATCGGCATAGCCTGTTTCCTCAAAGAAAGACGAGGTGTTACCCTCAATGCTGTACCATTCCATATTGAAGCCGACAAAGATTCCCGTGCCTATAGCAATCATAATAATCATCGAGATGAATTGTGCACGGTAAAGGCCCATCGTTCTCCATAGTTTTTTGAATAACATATTGTCACCCCTTTACCAGTCGATACTGTCGGCAGAGGCGGGATTTTTTTGTTCCTCCTGCGAAACGATTTTTCCGTTTTTAACCCGAACAACCACATCGGCCATTTTAGCAATGTTTTGGTTGTGGGTAACTATTACAATTGTTTTACCGTAGTCACGAGCCATTTTAAGAAGCAGCTTGAGTACCATAACACCCGTTTCCGAGTCGAGCGCACCCGTCGGTTCGTCACAAAGAAGAATTTTCGGATTCTTCGCAAGAGCACGGGCAATGGAAACCCTTTGCTGTTCACCGCCGGAAAGTTCAGACGGAAAATTCTTCAAATGGTCGGAAAGACCGACTTCTTCAATCATCTTTGTTGCCGAAAGCGAATTTGGTGCAATCTCCTTGACGAGTGCAACGTTTTCGTGAACAGTCAACGTAGGGACAAGGTTGTAAAACTGGAATACAAAGCCGACCTTTTCCGCTCTGTATTCGGCAAGCTCATTGTCCGAAAGGGTGGAGATATCTTTGCCCTCAACAAAAATTTTACCGTCTGTCGGGCTGTCGAGACCGCCCAAAAGATTGAGCAATGTGCTTTTTCCTGCGCCGCTCGGACCGAGTACAACAACAAATTTACCTTCGTCAAGCTTCATGCTGACGTTGTCCAATGCTTTCTGCTGATGATCGCCGCTTTGATAAACACGGCTGACATTTTTAAATTCAACAATAGCCATAAATCCCTCACATCCTGTTAGCTTATGCTAACTGTAAATTTTTATTTAACAGACAACCCGTAAGCTGTCTGCACGCTTCCTTGAATTATAATAAATAACGGTTTATAATAACAACTTAAATGCCGATAATTATGTTAGTTAGCCATAGCTAACCGTCGGCTTTATTGTAGCACCGTCTGCATGGTATGTCAACACATTTTTTGAATTTCGGAAAAAATATTTTTTCATAACGCAAGCGGTGCAATGCTTCGTTCGGGAGAATGATATCAAAGCGTATTATGAAAAAACAGCCGTCCCTCTCGGAACGGCCGAAATATTATTTAGATGTACCAAATCCAACCGAAGAGGACGATTATGATAAACCACTGTGAGCCGGAATAATCAACATTGACGTTGCACTTGTCCGTTACAACGTTTCCGTAACTGTCGGTAACGGTGCAGGTAATTGTTGCATTACCCTTCTTTGCACCGTAAATCTTGCCGTTTTCATCAACCGTTGCAACTTTTGTATTAGATGATGAATACTTCACCGTGTACTTTGCACCCTTGTCCGCTGTAATTTCGGGCGAAAGCATGTATGTCGATTTGTAGTTGACCGTAGCATTGTGCTCGATTTTGACATCTTTAACGACTGCTTTCGTTTCAGCATTCTTCGTCCAGTGTGCATATATGGTCGTGTTTGCCGTCACCTTTGTCGAGTCGGTAATCTTTGTTCCGCCGTTTGCGGCAGTGTACCAACCGTCAAAAGCATAGCCCAAGCGTGTCGGAGTCGGAAGAGAACCGATTGACGGGTTAGCATACTGTGCGTAGAGCGTTACATTTGCGTTTGCGCTGTAGGTTGCTCCTGCATTGTATGTTGTGCCGCTTCCGTTTGCCGCAGTATTCCAATTCGTGAAAGACTGAAAAACTGTCTTGCTTGATGTTGAAAACGTACCGCCGTTAGCATTGTATGTAACGGTAAAGCTCTTGCCTGTCGGTTTTGCCATTGTAAGAGTAAGATTTGTATTATGAGTTTTTGTCTGACTTGCAATCGAACCCGTTCCACCGTTCACGTTGTAGGAAACAGTGTAAGTATCTGCCGCTAAAATGTTTTCATAAACTGCTTTTGATGAGTTTCCTGATTTATCAATTACATACAAGTGGACAGTATAATTTCCTGATCCTCCATGATTTGCGGTGAAGATAGTGTGATAAAAGAAGCCGTTTGATGCGGCTTTAGAATATTGATATTCACCACCCGGACCGTAAACGACAATCCAAGCGTGATCAATACCTTCCTCGTCATATATCGTAGCATTTATGTTAAAAGAAGCTGCACTTATACATGAAACAAATGTCTCTGTAATTTGAGGCGCTGTTGTATCCTTCATAACTTTTATATTTTCATATACATATTTTGCTGAATTTCCTGAATAATCAAATGCATATAGATGAACTGTATAAACACCTTGTCCGCCGTATTCGGAAGCATAAATTGTGTAATAAAAAGATCCATTAGTGGCATTTACCGAGAATTGTTTTTCTCCGCTTGGTCCGTAAACAACTAACCAAACATGATCAATTCCATTGGCATCATATAATTCGGCATTTATATTGAACTGGCTGTCCGTTTTGCACGAAACGGAAGTCTTACTAATCGTCGGTGCGGTTGTATCAACTACAGTATTAAAATCAGGTCTGATAAAGCAAGCTAGTGTTCCGTATGAATATGAATATCTATGCGTTCTTCCTGTATGCGTCGAACCAAGAAATTCAGCCACTGAAAATCCCGAAGAATCGGCATTGGTTACTATTGCAACATGACCGCTTGAACTTGATGCATAAGTCCATACAGCGACATCGCCGGGTTGAGGAATAAACCCTGAATAATACGATAGCCTTTTCCATGTTGAGCAAGGGATAGTGTTTGTTGCGTAATCACATCCAGATCCTTGCACTTGATAATAGCCTAAATACACATAGTACATTCTTATTAAATCAACACACTGAACCCCATTAACTCCATCGTAGTCCCGTGGATTATTTGTTTGCGAAATAGCCCATGCAACTGCATCTGCCTGTGTATGTCCGTTCGTTGCGGCTTTTGCGTTGGTTGAAATACCGATCGGGATAGCTGTTATCACTAATATAACTACCATCACAAAAGCCAATAAATGTTTAATTCTCTCGTTCATTCTGTGTTTCTCCTTTTTTTAATACAAATTTTAACTATATGAGCATATTATAGCCTATATAGTTTATTTTATATTAGCACAACTGCCTATATAATTCAAGTATAATTTAATGAAATGGGCGATTTTTGTGGATTATTATGCAATAGGACAGAGAATAAGAAAATATCGCAGGGCATTGAACCTGTCTCAAGAGACCTTGGCAGAGAAAATTAACATTTCTAAAACTCATATGAGCCATATCGAAACAGGCAACACCAAAATGAGCCTGCAAGTGCTCGCCTCTATTGCCGTTGCGCTTAATGTAAGTGCGGACAGCATTCTTTTTGAGGAAAAAAGAGAGAGTAAAACGACCGCAACCGGTGAAATTGACTGTGAGCTTGGAGATTGCAGTCTGACGGAGCTAAAAATTATTAAGGATATTGTATGCTCAACCAAATCTGCACTGAGAAAGCATCTTTAATTTTTAAAAAATCCGCATTTTCCCACTTGACAATAAAAATAAAACGTTATAAAATGTAGACAATATTAAAAAACGTTGATGCAGAAGGCTGTTTCAGGCGAATGTTTTCAGAGAGCGGTGCGCACGGTGAAAGCACGGCAATATTCCGATTCAGTTACCACTGCGGAGTGCGTTCCGAAATAAGGTTCGCCGTTCGCCGCGTTAAGGCATTCGAGTGGCAGTCCTTGACTGCAATACGGGTGGAACCGTGGAGCTATGCTTCATCCCTGTTTTGGGATGGAGCTTTTTTGTTTTTATTAGGAAATTTCGGCTTAAACATTTTTTGAGTTGACTATGAATTTATGAGAATTTTTCAGCCTCCCCTTATGGTAAGGGGAGGGGGACCGCTTGCGGTGGAAGGGATAAGGAATAAAAGCATATCAAGTTGTTCTTTATCCCCTCCGTCGCTCATGCGACACCTCCCCTTGATTCAACCAAGGGGAGACTGAAAACAAATAAGTTACCGAAAAACTTTCGGGCTGCATTTTAAAATGTATTATGTATTATAAACCCTAAAACATGAAAGGAATGATTATAAAATGGCAAACGTAACATTGAAAGGCGGCGTCGTTAAGGAGTATGAAAACGGCACAACCGCTATGGAAATCGCTAAGAGCATAGGCATGGGTCTTTACAAGGCTGTTTGTATCTGCAAGATCAACGGCGAGTATCAGGATCTCAGAACCCCGATCACGGGCGACTGCGAGCTTGAGTTCCTCACCTTTGAGGACGATGAGGAGGCAAAGAGAACCTTCCGCCATACAGCTTCGCATATCCTTGCTCAGGCAGTTAAAAGACTTTATCCCGAAGCAAAGCTTGCTATCGGTCCGTCAATCGCAAACGGCTTCTACTATGACTTTGACGTTGAAAATCCGTTTCTTCCCGAGGATCTTGAAAAGATTGAAGCCGAGATGAAGAAAATCGTCAAGGAGAAGCTTCCGCTTGAAAGATTTGAAATGACTCCGGACGAGGCTATCAAATATTATGAGGATAAGGGCGAAATCTACAAGGTTGAGCTTGTTAAGGAGCACGCCGACAAGGGCGAGAACATCAGCTTCTATAAGCAGGGCGAGTTTACGGAGCTTTGCGCAGGTCCGCATATTCCCGATACGGGCAGAATCAAGGCGTTCAAGCTAACTTCGGCAACCGGTGCTTACTGGCGCGGAAGCGAGAAGAACAAGATGCTCCAGCGTATCTATGCAACCGCTTTCACAAAGCAGGCCGACCTTGACGCTTACCTTGAGGCTATTGAAGAAGCAAAGAAGCGTGACCACAGAAAGCTCGGCAGAGAGCTTGGACTTTTCGCTCTCAGAGACGAAGCTCCGGGAATGCCGTTCTTCCTCCCGAAGGGCATGGTTCTTCGCAACACTCTTATCAATTACTGGCGTGACGTTCATAAGAAGTGGGGCTACTATGAGATCTCAACTCCGCAGATCATGCGCCGTTCGCTTTGGGAGACCTCGGGTCACTGGGATCACTACCATGACGATATGTACACAACGGTTATTGACGGCGAGGATTTCGCAATCAAGCCGATGAATTGCCCCGGCAGTATCCTTGTTTACGAGCTTGAGCCTCATTCATATAAGGAAATGCCGCTCCGTTACGGCGAGCTTGGCAAGGTTCACAGAAACGAGCTTTCGGGCGCACTCCACGGACTTTTCCGTGTTCGCTGCTTCACTCAGGACGACGCTCATATTCTCCTCGCTCCCGAGCAGATTCGTGATGAGGTTGTCAGAATCGCACAGCTCTTTGACGAGGTTTACACCCTTTTCGGTCTTCCGTATGAAATCGAGCTTTCAACAATGCCCGAGGATCATATCGGTTCGGAAGAGGATTGGGAGATTGCAACAAAGGCACTCGCAGACGCAATTACAAGCGTCGGCAAGACTTATATAATCAACGAGGGCGACGGCGCTTTCTACGGCCCGAAGCTTGACTTCCACATCAAGGACAGCCTCGGAAGAACATGGCAGTGCGGTACAATTCAGCTTGACTATCAGCTTCCGGACAGATTCAATCTTGAATACACAGGCTCAGACGGAGAGAAACATACCCCTGTTATGATCCACCGTGTTGTATTCGGTTCAATCGAGCGTTTTATCGGCGTTATCACCGAGCATTTCGCAGGTGCATTCCCGATTTGGCTTGCTCCCGTTCAGGTTAAGCTCCTCCCGATTGCAGACCGTCATCACGACTATGCTTTTGAGGTCGCAAAGAAGCTCGAAGCCAAGGGAATTCGCTGTGAAGTTGATACAAGAAGCGAAAAGACAGGCTACAAGATTCGTGAAGCTCAGCTTCAGAAGATTCCTTATATGCTCCTCATGGGCGACAAGGATATCGAGGGCAAGTGCGTTTCGGTTCGTAAGCGCGGCGAGGGCGATATCGGCGCAATAGGCGTTGATGAGTTCGTTGAAATGGCTGCAAAGCAGATTGAGTCCAAGGAGATATTCTGATTATGTCCATAGAAAAAGGCAAGGCGTACCTCAGCCGATTCGGCATTGAGGACAGAGTGAGAGAGTTTGACGTGTCAAGCGCAACGGTCGATCTTGCGGCTCAGGCGCTCGGCGTTAAGGGTCAGCGAATCGCAAAAAGTCTCTCGTTCAAGGTCGGCGATGAAGCGATACTTGTTATCGCCGCCGGTGACGCCAAGGTTGATAACAAAAAGTATAAGGCAACTTTCTCGACAAAGGCGAAGATGCTGACTTCCGATGAGGTTGAAAACATGATAGGCCACAAAATCGGCGGTGTTTGCCCGTTCGGCATAAACGAAGGTGTTAATACGTATCTTGATGAATCGCTGAAGAGATTTGATACGGTTTTCCCCGCCGTCGGCAGCTCGAACAGCGCAGTTGAGCTGACACCCGACGAGCTTGAAAAATATGCTCAGGGCTTCAGCGGCTGGGTCGATGTTTGCAAGGTTGTTGAGGAATAATTAGGTAGATGTTTTGAGGATTTTTCTTTGAAAAAGTATTGTTTCAGGAATAAACCTATTAGCCTCCCCTTATTGTAAGGGTAGCGAAGTGTCGACACGGTAGTGAATGACAGTCCGGTGGACTGTCAGAGCCGTGGCGTGACCGAGCCGCAGCGAGACGGGGGACCGCTTGCGGTGGAAGGGATAAGCATTGATGTGTCAGGAATAGGTCTTTATCCCCTCCGTCGCTCATGCGACACCTCCCCTTGATTCAACCAAGGTGAGGCTCAGGAAAAATGAGTTTACAGAATTGTTTATAAAATATACTCACAAGGCAGGTGCTATGCATGAAATATGTTGTTGTATTATATGACGGAATGGCGGATTATCCCGTTCCCGCTCTCGGCGGAAAAACGCCGATGATGGTTGCGAACAAGCCGAACTTTGACCGTCTCGCTCAGCGCGGCGAGGTCGGACTTGTAAGGACGGTTGCCGAGGGGCTGAAGCCCGGCAGCGATGTTGCAAACCTCAGCGTTATGGGATATGATCCGAAAAAATATTACACGGGACGTTCTCCCCTTGAGGCTGTCAGCATCGGAGTTAAGATGGCAGACGACGATATTGCGCTCAGATGCAATGTCGTAACGCTTTCCGACGAGCCGAACTACGAGGACAAGATGATGATCGACTACTCGGCAGGCGATATATCAAGTGCCGAAGCAGCCGAGATTATCAAGACGGTTCAGGAGCATTTCGGCGGCGGTGAATTTGATTTTTACCACGGCGTAAGCTACCGTCACTGCCTTATTCATCACGGCGGCACGGTCGATCTCGGCAACATGACTCCGCCGCATGATATTTCCGACAGAGTTGTAGGTCCGTACCTTTCAACGTCGGAAAATGCGAAGCCGCTTGTTGCAATGATGAAAGAAAGCTACGATTTGCTCAAGGATCATCCCGTAAACAAAAAGAGAATTGCCGAGGGCAAGCGTCCGGCAAATTCGATTTGGCTTTGGGGCGAGGGCAAAAAGCCCATTCTTCCGAAGTTTGATGATCTCTATCATAAAAAAGGCACGGTTATTTCCGCTGTTGACCTTCTCAAGGGTATAGGCATTTCAGCGGGCATGAACACGCCAGAGGTTGAAGGAGCAACGGGCTATATCGACACGAACTTTGAAGGCAAGGCAAATGCCGCCGTTGAAGATCTCAAAAACGGCGTTGATTTTGCTTATATTCATTTTGAAGCTCCCGACGAGTGCGGCCACAGAGGCGAGCCGGAGAACAAGGTAAAGTCGATTGAAATGATTGACTCCCGTGTGCTTCCGATCATTATTAAGGGTCTTGAGGAGATAGGAGAGGATTATAAGATTATGATTCTTCCCGATCATCCGACACCGATCGTTACCAAGACTCATGCGAGCGATCCCGTTCCCTACATGATTTATCAGAAATCCGATGAAAAGAACAGCGGAGTTGAGTCAATAAACGAGGAGTCAGCCAAGGCAACGGGTAATTATATTGATTTCGGCCCCGACTTGATGAAAAAATTCATAGTATAAAGGCGGATTTTGCGATTTTTAACTTGATATAAAAATTATTTCCAAAAAAGTCTTGATTTTTTCGCATAAATCTGTTAGTATATGAAATGTTGTTTAGTATTCGTAGTTAAAGGAGGTGCCGACAAATGGCAAAATGCGAATTCTGCGGTAAAGATGTTGCTTTCGGTATCAAGGTTTCCCACTCACACAGACGTTCAAACAGAACATGGAAGCCGAACGTTAAGCGTGTTAAGGCAATCGTTAACGGTTCTCCGCGCAAGGTATATGCTTGCACACGTTGCTTGCGTTCAGGTAAGGTTACACGTGCCGTTTAATGGTAAGATGATGATTCAGAGACTGTCCGGGTGACAGTCTCTTTGTCTTCTCGGCGGTTAATTTATCAACCATAATAAACCGAAAGGTGGATTCCATGAACGAATTGAAGAAAAAACTTGTCTTACTCAGAAGAAGAATTCTTTTCTTTTGGCTTTGGCCGATGGCGTTTAATTTTTTTGCAAAGAAGCCGATAAACGAAAAGCTTATACTTTTCGCTTACAATCAGAATTATGACACTCTTCCCGATAACATGGTTGGGATATATGACTTCCTTAAAGACAAAGGCTATGATTGCCGAATTATGAATTCTCCGAAAAGCTCATTAAAAAGATTTTTGTTCGGAATAACTTTCCAAAAATATTATGCACAGTGCAAATGCGTTTTTCTGACCGACAATTTTGACCCGCTCTATGCGCATCAGCCGCAAAAAGGTACAAAGGTAATTCAGCTTTGGCACGCCTGCGGAGCGTTCAAAAAGTGGGGTTATTCAACGCTTGATCTCGCTTGGGGCGGAAGCCGTGAGGATATGCTCAGATTCCCGATGCACAATACATATACCGATGTTTTTGTCTCGTCCGAGGCGGTTATTCCGTGCTATGCAGAGGCTTTTCGCTGCTCGGAGCGAAGGATCAAGGCTTTCGGAACACCGAGAACCGACGTTTATTTTGATAAGAGCTTTGTATCTTCTCAGCGTGAGGAAACGTTGAAAATTTTTCCCGAAATCGGCGAAAGAAAAATCATACTTTACGCTCCGACATTCAGAGGAAATTCGCCGACTGCGGCTTATAACGAAAATCCGCTCGATTACGAAAAGCTCAAAGCTGCGCTCGGTGACGAATACGCCCTTGTGATGAAGCTTCATCCGTTCACAGCGAAGAAATTCGGCTTGACCGAAGAAGAAAAGGAGAAGTACGGTGACTTTATTTTCGACGGTTCAAAGAGCTTAAAAATCGAAACCGCACTCTGTGCAGCGGATATTCTGATTGCCGATTATTCCTCACTGATTTTTGAATATGCTTTGCTTGATAAGCCCATGCTTTTCTATGCGTATGACCTTGAGGAATATGAGCACGACAGGAGTTTTTATTTTGATTACAAGAGCTTTGTGCCGGGCAAGATAGTTATAAACAACGATGAGATAATCGAAGCCGTGAAGGCCGGTGATTTCCGAGTTGACAGGATTCCTGCATTCAGAGAAAAGTTCATGGGCGCATGCGACGGTGAATGTGTCAAGCGCATTGCGGAATATGCAATAATGTAAAAAACAACGAAGCTGTTGCTTTTGGCGGCAGCTTCGTTGTTGCTTTAATAAATCAAACAAAAACGAATAAATATCCGAAAAAAATGAAAAGAACTGCCCGAGAGCAGCTTTTTGAAACATTTTATGGCAAAAACGGGAATAAAAAGTTGAAAAAAATCTCTTAATAATGTTTACATATCAAAAATAAAGTGTTATTATTATGGGTGGTAATAAGATTGCTATTAACTTTACAAGGAGGAACAAAGAATGGCAAGAAAAAAGTTAACCATGGATGGTAATACCGCTGCCGCTCACGTATCTTATGCGTTCACGGAAGTTGCCGGTATCTATCCTATCACCCCGTCAAGCCCGATGGCCGACTACGTTGATCAGTGGTCTGCTCAGGGTCGTAAGAATATTTTCGGCACGACAGTAAAGGTTGCTGAGATGCAGTCCGAGGCAGGTGCTTCGGGTACAGTTCACGGCTCCCTTGCAGCAGGTGCTCTCACAACGACTTATACGGCGTCACAGGGTCTTCTCCTCATGATCCCCAATATGTATAAGATCGCAGGTGAGCTTCTTCCCTGCGTATTCCATGTATCAGCTCGTTGCGTTGCGTCTCACGCCCTCAACATTTTCGGCGACCATTCGGACGTTTATGCCTGCCGTCAGACAGGTTTTGCAATGCTTGCAGAAACAAATCCGCAGGAAGTTATGGATCTCGGTGCAGTCGCTCATCTTGCAGCTATTGAAGGCAGAGTTCCGTTCATCAACTTCTTCGACGGTTTCCGTACATCTCACGAGATTCAGAAGATCGAAGTTTGGGATTACGATGATCTTAAAGAAATGTGCGACATGGATGCAGTTGCTGCATTCAGACACAGAGCGCTTAACCCCGAGCATCCCGTAATGCGCGGTTCTCACGAGAACGATGATATCTTCTTCCAGCATCGTGAGGCTTGCAACAAGTACTATGACGCAGTTCCGGCTGTTGTCGAGAAGTACATGGGCAAGGTTAACGCAAAGCTCGGCACAAACTATCAGCTCTTCAACTACTACGGCGCTGAGGACGCAGAGAACGTAATCGTTGCTATGGGTTCAATCTGCGACGTTGCAGAAGAGGTTATCGACTATCTTACCGCTAAGGGTGAGAAGGTTGGTCTTATTAAGGTTCGTCTTTACAGACCTTTCTCGGTTGAGAAGTTCGTTGAAGCTATTCCGGCTTCATGCAAGAAGCTTGCGGTTCTTGACAGAACCAAGGAGCCCGGGTCAATCGGTGAACCCCTCTTCCTCGATGTTGTTGCCGCTCTCAATGCAGCAGGCAAGGAAGGCATCAAGGTTATCGGCGGCCGTTACGGTCTCGGTTCTAAGGATACACCGCCGTCAAGCGTATTCGCTGTATATGACGAGCTCAAGAAGGACGCTCCCAAGGCTCACTTCACAATCGGTATCAACGATGATGTTACTTATCTTTCACTTGAAGAGAAGCCGGCTCCGAATACAGCAGCCGAGAGCACAATCGAGTGTAAATTCTGGGGTCTCGGCGGTGACGGTACAGTCGGCGCAAACAAGGACTCCATTAAGATCATCGGTGACCACACAGACAAATATGCTCAGGCATATTTCCAGTATGACTCAAAGAAGACCGGCGGTATTACTATCTCCCATCTTCGTTTCGGTGATGAGCCGATTAAGAGCCCCTATTATGTAAACAAGGCTGACTTCGTTGCCTGCCACAACCCGTCATACATCGAAAAGGGTTACAAGATGGTTCAGGACGTTAAGCCGGGCGGAGTATTCCTTATCAATTGCCAGTGGGATGCCGCTGAGCTTGCCGAGAAGATGAATGCAGAAACCAAGCAGTACATCGCAAAGAACAATATTCAGCTTTATACAGTTAACGCTATTGACATTGCCGCAGAAATCGGCCTTGGCAAGCGTACAAATACAGTTCTTCAGTCCGCTTTCTTTGCTCTTGCAAAGGTTCTTCCTGTTGACGAGGCTATCGGCTACATGAAGGAAAAGGCACAGAAGTTCATGAAGAAGGGTAAAGAAATCGTTGAGATGAACGAGAAGGCTATTGACGCAGGTGCAACAGCATTCGTTAAGATCGACGTTCCGGCTGACTGGGCAAACGCAGTTGACGCTGAGGCTGAGGTTAAGACCGAAGGTCCGGCAAAGCTTGTTGAGCAGGTTGAGAGCATCATGAAGCCCGTAGGCCATATGGACGGTTATGAGCTTTCAGTCGGTAAGTTCTCAAACCATGTTGACGGTACATTCGAGCAGGGTGCATCGGCATATGAGAAGCGCGGCGTTGCAGTTATGGTTCCCGAGTGGAACGCTGAGACCTGTGCAAAGTGTAATAAGTGCGCATATGTTTGTCCGCATGCTACAATCAGACCTTTCGCTCTCAATGATGAGGAGAAAGCAGCGGCTCCGGCAGTTACAAAGTTCGCTCCTAAGCCGGTAGTAAAGACAAACTACACATATACTCTTGCAATTTCCCCGATGGATTGTATGGGTTGCGGCGTATGTATCGGCGTTTGCCCGACTAAGTCTCTTAAGATGGTATCCCGTGAGAGCCAGGATGAGCAGCAGGCAGCATTCGATTACTGCGTAGCTCATGTTGAAGAGAAGAAGGATCTTACGGCTAAGATCAACGTTATCTCCAGCCAGTATAAGAAGCCTCTCCTTGAGTTCTCCGGATCTTGTGCAGGTTGTGCCGAGACTTCATATGCTCGTCTCGTTACACAGCTTTTCGGTGACAGAATGTACATCTCCAACGCAACAGGATGCTCCTCAATTTGGGGCGGCCCGGCAGGTACATCACCGTACACAACAGATAAGAACGGCAAGGGCCCGGCATGGGCAAACTCCCTCTTTGAGGATAACGCAGAGCACGGCTACGGTATGTACCTCGGCCAGAAGGCTCTCAGAAATAACCTTATTGAGAAGGTTACGGCTCTTGCAGCTAAAGAAGGCGTCAGCGCAGAGATCAAGGCTGCCGCAGATGCTTACCTTGCAACAGTAAATGACGGCGAGAAGAACGGCGCTGCAACAGATGCTCTTGTAGCTGAGCTTGAAAAGTGCGGCTGCGATGACGCTAAGGAAATCCTCGCTCAGAAGGATTACCTCTCCAAGAAGTCCGTATGGATCTTCGGCGGTGACGGTTGGGCATACGATATCGGTTTCGGCGGTCTTGACCATGTTCTTGCTTCCGGTGAGGATGTAAACGTTATGGTATTCGATACCGAGGTTTACTCCAACACAGGCGGACAGGCTTCCAAGGCTTCTCAGATCGGTCAGGTTGCTCAGTTTGCAGCAGCCGGTAAGGCAATTGCTAAGAAGAGCCTTGCCGAGATTGCAATGTCCTATGGTTATATCTATGTTGCTCAGATCGCTATGGGTGCAGACCAGAACCAGACACTTAAGGCTCTCCAGGAGGCTGAGGCTTATCCGGGTCCGTCACTTGTTATCGGTTACGCTCCCTGTGAGATGCACAGCATCAAGGGCGGCATGACCAACTGTCAGGCTGAGATGAAGAGAGCTGTTGATTGCGGTTACTGGAATATGTTCCGTTACAATCCGTCTCTTAAGGCAGAGGGCAAGAACCCGTTCACAGTTGATTCTAAGGTTCCCGCAACAGACGGTTACCGTGCATTCCTCATGAACGAGGCTCGTTACTCCGCTCTTACACGTTCGTTCCCGGAGAGAGCAGAAAAGCTCTTCGAGAAGGCAGAGGACGGCGCAAAGGATCGTTATGCACATCTCCAGAAGCTTGTTAAGCTTTACGGCACAGAGGAATAATCCCTCCGAATAAATAAAATTAAGCAGGTAGTTGCCTCGGCAATTACCTGCTTTTGCACATGAAAAATCCCGACTTTCAAATGAGAGTCGGGATAATTTTATATTCTGAAAAGTTCGTTAATCGAGCTTCGTGCCTTTTCAATGTAGCTTGGCATAATTTTTTCAAGCTGCTTGCGGTATATTTCCTTTTTGCGTGAAAAATCCTCATATGCTTTTATGAGTTTTTCTGCACTGTCAATTTCAAAAACAGGGACAACAAGTCCGTCATCCGTGCCGAAAATATCTTTAGCAATGCCTCTTGATTTGACGCTGTAGCCGATAACAAGAGTCGGCACACAAGTGCTGTAAGCGGCAATTGTTGCATGAGTTCTTGCACCGATGAACATATCGCAGCGTGAGATTATACTTTTATACTGTGCCGCAGTGAGTGTCGATGAAACAACGGAAACTCTGTCCGAGCCGAGCTGTTCGGCAATCCCGGAGAGAATAAGCTGATCACCGTCATTTTCTTTCGTAACATGCGGAATTAAAAGTATATTCTTGTCGCTGTTATCAAGAATATATCGGAGAAATTCCGTCGAAATATCACCTATGCTTGCGCCTTTAGCTGAGTATTTACCGACAAGCGAGCTGATGTTAAATCCGAGCGTATTTAGCTTAACTTCAATTTCTTTGCCTGTTTTTTCATCAATATCAAGGGTGAAAGCAGGATCGGGATAAAGCACGGTATTTTTATCTATCCCGTGATTTTTCAGCGTTTCAAACGTAAGGGTTTCCCTCGTTACAATAAGATCAAAGGTCTTTAAATCCTTGATTTTATCTTCCGATAAGTCATTTTCGCCGATTGAACAGCCCCAAAGCACGGTCTTTTTGCCAAGCTTTTTTAACTCGCAGTTGAAAGCTGCAGCCATGTGACCGTCACCGTAGCAATAATTGTCGCCGCCGACCGAGATATAAATATCATTCTTTTTGAGAGACGGGTTTTTGCACGAGAGCGAATAAAAATATTCGTCGGCAAGCTTTTGAGATTTTCTGCTCAAAAGTGATAATTTTATCTTCTGTGCCGACGTTGTTTTGGAAACAGGACGGATATAATCGAATTCCTCCGTTTCGTCAATGTTCGGTAAATCTCCGGCCTCGTCACTTCCGGCATTGAGCGTGTAAAGCTTGATGACAGATTCCGGCTGACCTTTTTTTATCATCGCCGAAAGAGTTCTGACAATTGCCTCGCAGCCGTGGTTTTCGCATCCGCCGTGGGAATAGAAAGCGTATCTCATTGCATTCACTCCTCAATAAGCTTAACATCAACGTCCCTGAGCTGTACCCAGCCCCATTGTCTCGGCCATGTTCGTGCCGTGCCATCGGCATGGAGAACCTCAAAAACAAATGCAGGATAAACATAATCAAGGTTTTCGCTGTTAGCGTTTGATGTTCCGCCAGAGAGAATTATGGTGAGCTTGTACAGACCGGGTGCAAGGTTATGCTTGTTTATCGCAACCTCAACATCATATTCTCCGATTTCGTTAATATTTGCAAAGGTCTTGGTGAATGCGATTTCAATCGGTGTTTCATCAGCCTGCCAAACAAGAATTCTGAAACTCATGTCACCGATATTCGGAACCTTAGTCTTGATTCGAAGCTTAAACTCTATCGGCTCGTCGGCAGCATAAATGCAGGATTCATTATGAAGAACATCAAGTGAAAGAATTTCAGCCTTGTCAAGGTTGTAACCGGGAAGCCTTGCAAGATCGCTGAAATTATAATGATTCAGTTTTTCCATGTAAGCTTCGCTGTTATATATTCTGATGCCGCCTTCAACATCTCCGTCATAAATCACCTGTCCCTCTTTGAGGACGATTACTCGGTCGCAGAGTTGGCGAATAGTATTCATCTGATGGCTGACAAATAGAATTGTTTTTCCGCTGTCGGCAATACTTTTCATTTTCTTGATGCATTTTTTCTGGAAACGGGTGTCTCCGACTGCAAGAACCTCATCAACAAGCAGAATATCCGGCTCCAAGTGAGATGCAACGGCAAAAGCGAGACGGACAAACATTCCGCTGGAATATCTTTTTACCGGTGTGTCAATGAATTTTCCTACCTCAGAAAACTCGAGAATATCGTCAAATTTTTCATCTATTTCTGCTTTGGTCATTCCGAGAATCGCACCGTTAAGATAAATATTTTCTCTGCCGGTCAACTCGTTGTTAAAGCCTGTACCAACCTCAAGCATAGAGGAGATTTTTCCATAGAATTCAATCTTTCCGTCGGTCGGCTCGGTTATTCTTGAAATAATCTTAAGCAGGGTCGATTTTCCGGCACCGTTTTTTCCGATAATGCCGACCTTCTCGCCTTGCTTAACGTCAAAAGAAACACCCTTAAGCGCCCAAAAATCCTCCTTGGCATTTGCCTGAATCGGATGAATAACGTTATGAGCCATGAGCTTCAAACGCTCAATTCTGCTGTCCGGTCTTTTTATAACCTGCTTGATAACGTATTTTTTCTTTATATTTAAGATATGTAATGCAATCGGTTGTTCGCTCATATTTACTCCTCCGTCAAACGATATCAACAAAGTTTCTCTCGGTTCTTCTGAATAATATAATTCCGAAAACCGCTAACAGCACAAGCCATGCCATTGCAACCAAGAATGAAAGTGTATCAAAGGACATATCACCGATAACGCACCATTTGAATGCCGAAATCATACCGGTAACCGGATTAAGCGAATAGATGAGTCTGTATTTTTCGGGAATTGAGGACATGGAATAAGAAACAGGGCACGCATATTGCAAAATTGAAAGTGCAAACGGTACAATTTGTGCCATGTCACGCCATTTAACATTAAACGAAGAAAGAAACAAGCCTGTAAAAAGCCCGAGGAAAGCGTTGAGCAAAAGAAAAACAGGGAAAAGAAGAAAACGTACGGTCGGGTAATATCCGACAATGAGCATCATAACCACAAGAACAACAATGGAAATCATAGAGTCAAAGGCAGTCGCAAAGCATGCACCGATCGGCGAAAGTATTCGCGGATAGTAGACTTTTTTCATCAATGCCGCATTTGTGATGAATGTTGACGACGTTTGGAGAACATTGCCCTGAAAAATCGCCCATGGGATACTTCCGGCATAAACCATTATAAAATAAGGGGCATTTCCGTCAGACGAAAGGCCGGCAAGAGTTCCGAAAATAAAGGTTGAGACAAACATGCTGATTATAGGAGCGATAACCGCCCAACCGAGACCGATTCTTGTCTGCTTGTATCTTACCGTAATATCACGTTTTGCAAGGTTATATGCAAGTTCTCTGTAATTCCAGATATCTCTCCAATACTGGAGATTTTTTCCGTTAGGCTCAATAACAGTTTTCCTCAAATCGAAAATCCTCTCATTAATTTTTTGCACATAGAAAATTATATCATATACATTATGTAATAGTCAATACATGAAAGTCCTGCAACGTCAAATAAAAAGCTTAGAAAAAACAATATTCGTGGTTTAAATATATTGACTTTTTTAAGTGATTTTGATAGTATAAATTGATTAAGATTATTTAAAGCAAAGGAAGTATCATATGCTTTTGGACAAAACAATTCATATTCCCGATTTGGGAGACATCGGTGCAGACAGCGGCTTTCACGTTTTGGACGCTACTGAGGACGGAAAATTTTCCGTCGGTAAGAACGGAGTTGTCGATATAGTTTCGACGGGTGACAGCAAGGTTGAGTTCGTCTCTTTCGGCTCACACACTCTCGCCTGTGTAAAATCGGCAATCGCATACCCCGTATATTATCCCGTTGCGCCTGTTACTCTTGAGAAGCCTGTTAAGGCTGTTCTTATGGATCTCGACGGCACAACGGTTCGAAGTGAAGAATTCTGGATCTGGATAATTCAAATGAGCATTGCAAGCCTTCTCGGCAATCCGAAGTTTGAGCTTGAAGAAGCCGACCTTCCGTTTGTTTCCGGTCATTCTGTTTCCGAGCATCTTCAGTATTGTATTGATAAATACTGTCCCGGCGCATCCCTAGACAAGGCTCGTGATTTTTACTTTGAGCACACTCACAGAGAGATGGAAGAGATCATGGCAGGCAGAGGAAAGGACGGCGCATTTACTCCGACGGCGGGCGTTAAGGACTTTCTGTATGAGCTTAAGGACATGGGCGTAAAAATCGGTCTTGTTACCTCAGGTCTTTACGAAAAGGCATGGCCGGAAATTCTTTCGGCATTCAAGACACTCGGCATGGGTGACCCGAAGGATTTCTATGATGCAATCATTTCCGCAGGCTTCCCGCTCAGAAAAGGCTCAGTCGGAACTCTCGGCGAGCTTTCCCCGAAGCCGCACCCGTGGCTCTATTCCGAAACCTCTATTGTAGGTCTCGGAGAGGCTTTCGCTGACCGTAATCACGTTGTCGGCATTGAGGACAGCGGTGCAGGTGTTTGCTCCGTCCGTCTTGCAGGCTACACGACTATCGGTATCGCAGGCGGCAATATCGTTGACAGCGGCACAAAGGCTGTTTGCAATTATTACGAAAACAGCTTTGCCGATATTTTAAAAATTATAAAGGGATGATTTAATTGAAGAAAAGAATCACTTCCGAAAAGCTTGTTCACGCAGTAAGCTTTGCACTTTTTGTTCTTATGCTGACCGAGGCATACCTTGTCCATGAGGACGAGATCAAGGCGAGCGTTGCAAGACTCAAGACAATCATCGAGAATAAAAACAAAACAAAAGAAGCCGAAGCCGACGAACAACCGGAAGTTTCGGAAAAAGGAGAACAGACAGATGGACAACAAACCGCAGAAAATTAACTGCCATTTTATCTCCAACACCCACTGGGACAGAGAATGGCGTTTTTCGGCAAGAAGAACACAGTACATGCTCGGCTACATGCTCGACATGCTGACGGATATACTTGACAAATATCCCGAATACAGACATTTCCATCTTGACTCTCAGACTATGCCGATTCAGGACTACCTTGAGGCATATCCCGAGAAGAAAGAGCTTATGAAAAAATACATATCCGAGGGTCGAATCGGTGTCGGTCCTTGGTTCTGCCTCCCCGATGAATTCACTGTCGGCGGCGAATCGCTTATCCGTAACCTCCTGCTCGGCCACAGAATCGGCAAGGAAATGGGCGGCATAAGCAAGACAGGCTATTCACCATTCGGCTGGGGTCAGATTTCTCAGCTTCCGCAGATCTATGCAGGCTTTGACATTCACTTTGCCTCATTCTATCGCGGAATCAACGAGTATTGCGCTCCGAAGTCGGAATTCTACTGGGAAAGCCCGGACGGAACAAGAATTTATGCTTCACGTCTCGGCAAGCGTCCGCGTTACAACATTTGGTACATTGTTCAGCGTCCTGTTTATTACAATCAGCAGAACGAGAATAACCGTGACATGGTTTGGAATGACAACAACGGTATATTCAAGTTCATTGATTCCGAGAACAAAAATCTTGACTATCAATACGCTCACCCGTTCTATGAGTACCATAAGGAGAACATTAAGCCCCGTGCGGAGCAGGCAATCAAGGAGCAGGACAACGATTGGACAACGTCTCACCGTTTCTGGTCACTCGGCCATGACTCATCATGCCCCGATGCCCGTGAGGTTGAGATGATTAAAGACCTTGACGCAGCTCTCCCGAACGCTGTTGTTTATCACAGCTCACTCAAAGAAATGGAGCAGGGCATCATTGATGAGTTTGACCCGAATTCACCTGTTCTCAAGGGAGAAATGCGTGATCCGTACACCAAAGGCAGCGTCAGCAGCATGATGGGCTGGATCATTTCCGCAAGAACCTATGTTAAGCAGGCAAACTTCAAGACGGAGACTCAGCTTCAGAATTACGCCGAGCCTATGGCGGTTTTTGCGGCACTCAGCGGAGCTCCGTATCAGAAGAACTTCATCGACCTTTCATATAACTATCTTCTTCAGAACCACGGCCATGACAGTATCGGTGCATGCGGACGTGATGTAGTTTATGAGGACGTTATCTATCGTTACAGGCAATCAAGAGAGCTTTCAAACTGTGTTTATGAGCGAGCTTTCATGGACGTTGCAGGCGATATTAAGCTTGACAGCTTCGGCCGTGACGATGCAGCGATCGTTGTATTTAACCCGGCTCCGTTCAAGAGAAGCGAAGCGGTCAAGATGACGGTTGAGCTTCCGGCAGAGTGGAAAGCGGACAGCTTTAAAATTACCGATCCCGACGGAACTGTTCTTACCTATCAGGTAATTACGACAAACAAGAACTCGGCTCAGATCATTCAGAATCCGAACGACGTTGCCAATGTTCTTCATACTCAGCAGTACACGATTGAGCTTGACGTCAAAGATGTACCGGCTATGGGCTATAAAACGCTAAAGCTTCAGCCGCTTTATCATGTCCGCGCAACAACGCCTAAGACTATGCTCAAGAGAAATCAGGTTATGGAGAACGAGTATCTCAGAGTTTCATTCAACTCCAACGGTACTTATGATGTTCTTGATAAGGAGAACGGCAAGAGCTATGTTGGCCTCGGATACTTCAAGGATACCGGCGAAATCGGCAACCCGTGGGAACACTTCACCCCGGAGAACGATGAAACCTTTACAACTCTTAACGAGAATGCAAAGATTACGCTTCTCCACGAGGGCGAGCTTGCCGTTTCATACAAGGTTGCTATCGATTGGGCACTTCCCGAGGGAAGAAACCCGGACGAGAAGACGCGTTCAAAGCACCTCAATCCCTGCAGGATCGAGAGCATTGTCACATTGAAGAAGGGCTCACGTTATCTTGAGGTTGAAACAACTGTTGACAATCAGAGCGAGGATCACTACCTTCAGGTAGCATTCCCGACTGACATCAAGTCGGAATTCTCATACGCTCAGGGTCAGTTTGACGTTGTTAAGCGCCCCGTTGCAAAGCTTGACTATTCGCTTTATGACGAGATACCGATGACCGAGCAGCCGATGAACTCCTTCGTTGATGTAACAGACGGCAAGGTCGGCGCAGCTCTCCTCAATACGGGACTTAAAGCATATGAAGCCTCGGATGATGAGTGCGGCACGGTTTATCTTTCACTTCTTCGCGCTTTCCCGCTTCGCATCTGTGTTACAAGCGATATGCAGGACTATAGCGCAAGCGATAAGGGCTCACAGTGCATCGGCAAGAACACCTACCGTTATGCTTTCATGCCGCATAAGGGAGACTGGGAAGACGGCAATGTTTGGGGCGAGAGCGAAAGATTCAATCTTGCTTTCGGCGTAGCACAGCTTGCTCCGACAGACCACGGAAAGAACGACCTTGTTCATTCATTCCTTGAGCTTGGCACAGAAAAGCTCAACGTCAGCGGCATTAAGCAGAGCGAGGACGGTACAGGCTATGTTGTTCGTCTCTTTAACCCGTCTGACAAGACTGTAAAGACAAATATTCGCCTCAACGGCGGTATCGCTCCGATTGAAAAGGCTCAGTCGCCCGTCGAAAGACAGCAGGCAGAGTTTGAACTCCCGCCGTATTCCGGCAAGAAGTGGAGCGAGGTTAAGCTTGTAAGCCTTGAGGAAAAGGATGTTGCCCCGCTTACGGTTGATGAGAACGGCTTTGCGGACTTTGAGATTACAGGCAAAAAGATTCTTACAATTAAATTTGTCGGCTGATAAATTATAGCTGAGGGAACGCCATTAGTCCGGCGTTCTCTCGGGCAAGCTGATTGCCCGAACTCGAGGAATAAATCAAACAATGAAACATCTACGGAAATTTATGTTTACGGCGGCGGCTCTGTTTGCCGTTCTCAGTGTTATTTTCCTAATTTCGCATATTCACCATGACAATCACTATTCTTTCACCTGTTTTATAACTTTTTTAACCTGCTTCTACCATTTTTCATACAGAATTCTTGTTTCGGAAGTTGTTTCAAAAAAGCCGATAAGATTCAACTATAAAAACGGTTGGTTTGCACCGAAAAAGTTTGAAGAGTCTGTTTTCAAAGCTCTCAGAGTAAAACGTTGGAAAGAAAAGCTTCCAAATCTTTTGCCGCAGACCTCCCCATCAAAGGATTTCCCGGTTGAAATGCTTATCAATGAGACCTGTTCGGCTGAGGCTATACATGAGATTAACATCGTGCTCAGCTTCGTTCCGTTCATAGTTTCGCTGTTTTACAGTGAGCACGAATGGATTTTTCTTGCTACGGGCTTGGTCACGGCACTGGTTGACCTGTGCTTCATTATCTTTCACAGGCATTTCAGGCCGAGATTGATTAAATTGCTGAATACAAAAGCATAAAAGCCATCGAACAAAACTGTCCGATGACTTTTGATAAATCTCATGTTGACAAATTGCGCTTCACGGCGCATAATAAAAATACAAAGGGCGGCACTACCGATAGACGGTTACGCCCTCGAATGAAAAGTTTAAGAATAACCGCTCGTTTTCTCAGGACAGGGCGGTTATTTCTTTTTATATGCAAGAACTGAAACGAACACAGTCACAAGTCCGATGATTACAAGTGCGAATGTGAATAAATTCTCATATGTAACGTATTGCATAAAATCACCCACTGACGAGGGCAAAGAGTGTAACCGCCTACCGCATTGGTAGTGCCACGGAGATAATTATATCTACTCAGGCTGATTTATAAATTCTTCTCGAGGCACACAAGCTGTACGCCGTCAATGCCGTTGAACACACATGGAACTATCGAAACCTCGGTATAGCCGAGCTTTTTATATAGACTGCGTGCGGCGGTGTTCCTCGCATTGGTGTCCATTCTGAGATAAGGACATCCGTTTTCAAGCGCATATTTTTCATAGAAATCGACAAATGCCGTTCCGTAGCCCTTGCCCTTAGCTTTAGGCGAAACGACAAGCGCATGAAGCACCATAACCTCACCGTCGGGTACATCGGCAGTCCAGCGTGCATCGGCATATTCGGGCACCTGTTCTTTGTTTATCCTCGCGGCAGCAACTATTGTTCCGTTAATTTCTTCAACAAACATATCTCCTGCCGCAATTGAAATTTCTGCTGTCTTCCTTGTCGGATAAATATTTCTTATCCAGCCTATTGTAACCAGCCCTGCCTCTTCCGAGTCGTGAATTTCATCATAAATTTCACTGATACGGTCAATGTCTTTCTTTGTAGCTTTTCTGAACATAAATTTCATGCCTTTCAAAAAAATCGCCCGTCTGAAACGGACGATTTTCTTTATTTATCTTACCAAATCGTCAAGCTTTTCTTTCATGGCCTGCTCGGTATCACGGTAATATTGCGTTTTAGGATTAGGATGCTTGTTTTCCGCCCAAAGCTTGTCCGCCTGTTCCTTCCATGCGGCGGCGAATTTGTCGCACTTTGCGCAAAGATGTTCAACACCTTCCTGATTTTCAAGGTCGGTCGATTTTGCGCCTGTCTGCTTAATCATCTTCCTGAGATATTCGGGGTTCTCAAGCATCGGACACGGACGCAGATGGTTATCATTGAACGGCTGATTGTGATAATAGCTCATAAACAGCGGATTCCTCAAAGCCTCAAGAATCGTATGCGTTCTGATATTTGAATCAGAAAAATGAATGAATACGCAAGGCTCAATATCACCGGCGGAATTGATGTGGAAATAGTTTCTGCCGCCTGCGATACAACCGCCGACATATTCGCCGTCATCCTGGAAGTCCATTACAAATAACGGCTTGCCGGTTTTGCCGTTTCGCATCTTTTTGAGCCAGAAATACATATGCGTTCTCTGCTCAGGGGTGGGAATAAGCTCCTCAACAGCTCCCGTGCCGACCGGCATATAATTAAAGTAAAGTGCAAATTTTGCACCTTTTTCAATCATCAAATCAATAAATTCGTCACTTGTTACCTTATCGACATTCTGCGAGGTGTAGCAAATCGAAAGACCGTAAATGCACTTATTCTTTTTGAGAAGCTCCATTGCTTTAATGGTTCTCTCGTAAGCTCCCTTGCCGCGGCGGGAATCGTTTGACTCCTCAGAACCTTCGATGCTGAGCGCAAGAGTAAGATTGCCGACATCCTTCATGTCGTCGCAGAATTTTTGGTCGATCAATGTTGCGTTTGTATAAGCAAGGAACGTGCAGTTTTTATGCTCACGGCAAAGGCGCAGAATATCGTTTTTTCTGATAAGCGGTTCGCCGCCCGTAAACATATAAAGGTGAGTTCCGAGCTCCACACCTTGATTGATAACGTTGTTTATTTCATCATATGTGAGATTTAGTTTGTGACCGTATTCAGCCGCCCAACAGCCCTTGCAGTTCATGTTACATGCGCTTGTCGGGTCAATGAGCATAAGCCATGGAATGTTACACTTATACTTTTCGCGGTTTGCTCTTACGGCTCTTGTTCCATGGAGACCCGCACCGAGAACGAAAGACAAAAACATCTTTTTGAGATAGCCCCTGTCAATATCCTTGAGCAGATTCATCGCATAGGTATTCCAAACATTATTATCGTCGCTGATCGCATCGCGGAAGCCCTTAAATGTCTTTTCGGGAAATGTTTTTCCGGCAAATTTTTCGGCAAGACCGATAAGCTTGAGAATATTCTTTTTCGGATCCTTGTCAACGTATTTCAGCACTCTGTCCAGCAGAAATCCCACGCCTGCACGTTGAATATTTTCTTTCAGTAACATTTCGCTGTACCTCACTACTAAAATTGATATTTATTGTCTCACATTTTCTTTATAAAGTCAACCGAGATTAGAAATAAATCTAACTTATTCGACACTTTGTCTATAAAATGTCAATCATGTTGCTTTTTTACCTGTCATTCATACAATTAACGGTCTTATATAAAAAGTATTTTTCCATATTGTTGACATTAAATCCGTGATTTACGAAATATTTATTTTAAAGGAAACACTAACAAACACGATGCCGAACAGTAATATCGTCGACTTCAAGATTGTTGCCATGCCCTATTTTAATGTATTTATTTTGTGCGATTTGTCATAATTTTTCATGGGCATCTAAACCTTTATGTTGACTTTAAATCTTTGTTGGTGTATAATTAACCTACAAAATTATTTTTTCGGAGGTTAAAACAATGAAAAAAGTCATAAGTATTCTTCTCTCTGTTGTTATGATTGTCCTCCTTGCTGTCCCGAGCTTTGCGGCGATCAGCACCGACACGGCATTCAAGTTCAACTCAGACGGAAAATTTAAGATCATGATGATCAACGACACACAGGATGTTATTCTCAAGGACGTTCTTCAGGCAAGCTACCTCAAGAAGATTGCCGAAAAGGAAAAGCCCGACCTCATTGTTATGGCAGGCGACCTTCTCACAGACTTCTTCCCGGGCGCAACCAAAGCTCAGCTCAAGAAGTGCCTTACTCAGGCGCTTGACGGCGTCAACGCTCTCGGAGTACCTTTCGTAGCTACCTTCGGCAACCACGACCATGACTGGGAGGAGATCTTCCCGCTTGAGGAGCAGATGGAGGTTTACAAGTCATATTCCAACTGCGCTATTGTTAATAACGGCTGTGATGTAGGTACATTTTATATTCCCGTTAAGTCGTCCGACGGCAAGAAAATTCCTCTTAACATCTATGTTATGGACTCAAACAATAAGGTTAAGGGCGAAGGACTGCTTACAGGTTATCAGGGACTCAAGCCTGAGCAGGTTCAGTGGTATAAGGATACCCGTGACGGACTCAAGGCAGCTACAGGCAGCTATATTCCTTCTCTTGTTTTCCAGCATGTTCCCGTTAAGGAAATCTATCAGTTTGTTGATAAGGTTCCGTTCAATGCAGATCATACAGACTGTATCTTCGGTCTTGACGACGGTCAGTGGTACAAGCTCAACGATAAAGCTACAAGCGGCGTTCTCGGTGAGGTTCCGTGTTCGGAATCCGTAAACGGCAACACAGGCGAGTATGAAGCATGGCTTGAGCATAAAGAGATTATCGGTGCTTTCTTCGCACATGACCACGTTAACAACTTCATGGGCGTTACGGACGAGGGAATCACTCTCGGCTACAACGGCGGTTCGGGCTTCAGCACATACGGCAGAGGCGGCGACCGTTCGGCAAGAATTTTTGAGATTGACGAGAACGATGTAAGAAATTACGAAACTCATCTTGTAACATATAATGATGTTGCATCTAAGCCGATAAATTACTACATCATGGATCTCTTCTCACCTGTTATCGCAACATGGATCGGCAGAATTATTGATATCGTTTGCCCGAAGTTCATTAAGGATATCATTGCTAACAAGCAGAAATAAGGTTAAATAAAACGACTTTCACCCTTAATGTGAACAGTCCGACATAACAAAGCGAAAAGCTATAATCCGCATATCAGCGATTTCAACAAGCTGAATGTGAATTATAGCTTTTGTGTTTTATTTTATTCTTCTATCGGGCAATAATCCGGATCGCAGAATTCAGGAAAACAGCCGAGAAATCAATTACACTCATCACAGCAAATTTCATGGTCGGAGTGCATACCGTTGCCCTCACAGGTTTCGGGGCGACATGGAGTCAGCACTGCTCCCGTTTCATCAACAACCTTTTCCGGAATATCTTCCTCTGAGTTAAAGACATAGTCATAGAGATCAATCATTTTATTATCCCCCGAAAAATAAAAAGTGCGCAGCCGAAGCCACGCACAAAAAATACACGGCTTGATTGCT
>OOIG01000548.1_pt1 | contig 32158 bp, 47 predicted proteins | sample 1692091 | NCBI WGS metagenome assembly OOIG01 (sample SAMN06348188, study PRJEB24527) | human gut metagenome | biome: human gut; feature: ankylosing spondylitis patient; material: feces | host: Homo sapiens | place: China | collected 2015-10 | reverse complement strand
CTTGCCAAGGTTGAGGTCGCGAGTTCGAGACTCGTCTCCCGCTCCAATTTCTTCCCCAGACGACTTGCGATTGAGAACCTATTCTGTACATGGGACAATGCGTTTGTCTGTGTCTGATCGTTTTTTCCAATGTCGCTTTCTCACCGTGCCTATTGCGGACGCTTCGCCCCTTCTCCGACCGGCCCGCTTCACTTCGGAAGTCTTGTCTGCGCACTGGCTTCATTCCTGGATGCTCGAGCACACGACGGCACTTGGCTGATTCGCATCGAAGATATTGATCCGCCTCGCGATATTCCGGGAGCAGACGAAGCCATCATCAGGACGCTGACCCGACTTGGCATGGTTTCTGATATCCCGGTCGTCTGGCAGAGCAGGCGCTACGAGCTCTATGAACAAGCGCTCGGAAAACTCTCCCATCAGGGACTCGTCTACGGATGCGCGTGTTCGCGCAAAGAGATCGCTACCGCGCAGGCTAGGCTCGGTTTACCCTCTCATGTCTACCCCGGTACTTGCCGCAACGGAACACACGGCAAACCGGCCCGATCGCTCCGTGTTCGCACTTTCGATGAAGTCGTCAGTTTTGACGATCGTCGTTGCGGTCACTTTTCTGAGAACCTAGAGCATGACGTCGGGGATTTCGTCGTCAAGCGAGCCGACGGCCTATGGGCCTACCAACTTGCCGTCGTCGTTGACGATGCCCAACAGGGCGTCACCGATATTGTTCGCGGCGAAGACCTCTTGAACAACACCCCTCGTCAAATCTACCTGCAAAGGAAACTGGGACTTTCCATACCTCAGTATCTTCATATCGCCTTGGCACTTGATGCTCATGGGCAAAAGCTTTCCAAACAAACTCATGCCCCGGCAATTGACAATGAAGATCCAATGGATCTGTTAAACGCCGCCGCTCTTCATCTAGGTCTCGGTGCCTTGGGTGCAAAAACGCCGCAGGCGTTTTACGCTGCGGCGCAAAAAAGCTGGGCAGAAAGATATCTCCACTGAAGCTTATTCCTTCCAAGGCACCGGGTGCGGGAAGATTCGATTCAAAAGCGCACGAATCAGCACACTCTCATCGTCACCGGGTGTACCGAAGGTAGCCTCGGGCAATTTCTCGCTTGCATGCGCTTCGTAACGGTTGCCATGCACCAAGCGAACATATTCCAATTTGCCCTCGACAATGCGATCGTTCCAGCCTCCGACAGAGAAGTCGAACTTCAGACAACGCGTGCAACTGTCGTCAAACGTTTTTACCTCACGCACTTTAAAACCCTGCTCGCGAAGCAACTGACGCACAGACAACCGCAGGGATTCGTTTCCGTGCGGTGTCACGCTCACACACACTTCCTGAGCGGCACTGTCGACAAACCGATATTCGTAAGGACTCTGGCCTCCGAATTGCTGGCATGCTGCCAAAGCAATCGTCACGACAGGAAATAGGAATTTAAGTACTTTGCGCATGCAGTTCATCAAACTCGTAAATGAACGAAAGCGGATATTACAGCGTCCAGGAAACGGATGCGCGATCAGAATTTGAACTAACGTTCAGATCACTCGCAATTATGCCGCACGTGTAAGCGTCGTTATATGCGCAATCGCGCTTCTTGCCAAACTGCGAATGTCGTATCCCCCTTCCAAAATACTGACGAGTCGCCCACCGCAGACAGCACGAGCCACACGCATGACCTCAATGGTCATAAAAGAATAATCGAATTCGGTGAGCTTAAAGAGCGCTTGCTTCTCGTCGCGATGTGCATCAAACCCCGCACTCACGAGAATCAGATCAGGCTTAAACATCAAAAGCCTAGGAATCCAAACATCGTTGACAACCTTGAGCACATCTGCCCCGTCGCTGCCTTCCGGCATCGGCGCATTGACGATATTGCTCGCCTGAGCAGGCTGCAATCCGAACGGAAATGCTGTTTCTTGATAGAGACTGAAAAGCGCTATGCGATCATCTCCCTTGATGATATCTTCCGTCCCGTCAGCCCGATGCACGTCGAAATCAACAATTGCCACGCGCTTGAGCCCCAGTACGTCCAAGGCATGAAGCGCCGCACAGGCCACGGAGTTGATCAGACAAAAGCCGTGCGCAAAATTACGTCCCGCATGGTGTCCGGGCGGACGTACACAAGCAAAGGCATTTCGAATGGTTCCGGCACAGACTTGTCGTACCGCCTCAATGGCGGCGCCGGCACTTTTGAGTGCGGCTTCAAAACTCAGGGCATTGATGAAAGTGTCTTCGGAAATCTGCTTTTCACCGGTTCTTTGCGCCTCTCGGCTGGCTTGTTCCAGTTCCTGCACATAACTCTTGTCGTGCGCTCGCAGCACATCTTCCATTGACGCCGGAGCACTCGGCAACACAGTGACAACACGCGAAAGCCCCATCGCAATCATGCGGTCTTCAATCGCATCAATGCGTTCGGGAGATTCCGGGGAGTCCGGTCCCTGCTGATAGCTATGACACAAGTCGTGCGTGAAAAATCCGGTGGGCAAATGAGTTGTCCTCTTATGTCCTGATTGTCCTCTATGGGTTTATTTTAGGCTACCAAGCTTGTGAAATACGCAAAAAAGCGCGCTCTCGACTTCCGCCAAAAGCACGCTTTGATACGCCGATGCTTCGCCTCAACGAGGCAACAGCCGCTTAGTAGTTCGTCTTGCGAACTTCAAAGAAGCTCTGAGCGTAGTGGCAGACCGGGCAGACATCCGGCGCGGCGTTACCGACGACGATGTGACCGCAAATGCGGCATTCCCACATCGTCATTTCACCCTTTTCAAACACCTGCTTCATCTGAACATTGCTCAAAAGCTTGCGATAACGTTCTTCGTGGGTCTTTTCAATGGCGGCGACCAAACGGAACTTGGCAGCGATTTCCGGGAAGCCTTCTTCTTCGGCAGTCTTCGCAAAACCGGCGTACATATCGGTCCATTCGTAGTTTTCGCCTTCGGCTGCAGCCTGGAGATTGGCTGCCGTGTCGCCGATGCCGCCCAAGAGATCGAACCACAAACGGGCATGTTCCTGTTCGTTGCGAGCGGTCGACAGGAAGATTTCCGCGAGCTGTTCATAGCCTTCGCGGCGAGCAACTTCTGCAAAGTACGTGTACTTGTTGCGGGCCTGGGATTCACCGGCAAATGCGGTGGCAAGGTTTTCAGCCGTCTTAGTGCCCCTCAGGCGGTTGTCGCCGCCCGCAGCAGGAGCTTCCTGGACTTCTTCAAAAACTTCAACACCCTTGTGGCAAAGCGGGCAAACGAAATCAGCGGGCAGCTCATCGCCTTCATAGATGTAGCCGCAAACCTTGCAACGGAACTTCTTCATGGGAGTATCTCCTGCGTTATTCGAGTTGTTTAAAAGCGTCTCCATGCGAAGTGCCGATCTGCCTTTTCTGGTTTTGGGGATACCCGACAAATCGTCGCTTGGAACGCTTACAGTCCTATTGGTTGGCAATTGTAGGCTAAAAACCGGGCAAAACTTCGCTGATAGACAAAAGCAAAGAAGGCTATAGAACCGACCGAACAACAACGCTTAACGAACACCGGAGAGCATGCCTCAGAGAAGCAAAAACCCCGACGAATCGGGGTTTTCGCAGAATCTAGCTGGTGCGATGGTCAGACCAATCTTTCCTTTATTTAAAGGCATTTCAATAGATTGGCTTATTTTTTATACCGTCATTTATACCATAGGGTTTTAATCTGCTAACCTGGTCATAGTCGATAATGCGTCTTTTTTCTCCGCTATTCTTTGAGCAAGCTCTGCACCTTCAGCAGATAATTTTGCACCTTCTTCGAGAAGTTTTGTGCAGCTGGCGAGTCGCTCTCGGACAGGTGCGCAGGAATCGGAGTCGGTTCCGGACAGCTTGGCGCGATAACTGTCGGCGAGCTTGCGCACCCGCTCAACGTCAGCACGCAAATCGACAGACTCAGCACGAGCTTGCTCGAATTGATTCCATGCTTCAGCCAGTTGTTTAGCCTGAAGCTGTTCTTTCGATCGGTATTCATCCGTCTTCTCCTTGATTGCCAATGCGTGCTCTTTCAAGATCTGTGCAATATCCGCCTCGTACAGAGCTGCTGCGTATTTGAAACCCGCAATGAACGTTGCAATAATCACAAAAATTGCAGCACTCAGCTTCAAATTAAACATAAAAAACTACTCCAGGAGCCATCATGGGAAACGAGTCTTGTCTAATAATTGATTTGTTTAAAAATCCAGCTTTTACCGCAATAGCATCCTCTGTTTTAACATGCATAATCAATTACTATTTTCAACGCCATCAACTTGATACAAAATGGAATTACGATGAAAAATCAAAAAAAGAAACAAGATCATACAACCTGAAAGTTGAGGCATACAAAGAACTACTCGGAACACTAAATGAATTTTCAATTAGACAACTTACCGTTTCCGAGTTTAAAGAAAAAACAAGCCAGGAGACAATAATTCAAGCACAGTCAATGCAATTTAAATTCAATAAAGCATCAGCATTTGTTCAACTGATAGCAAACGAAGACGTAAAATCGACATTAGTAAAACTGAAAGCAGAGATAAATAAAAACCCATTTAAATCAGACATAGATTCCAGAAAAGTATTCACCCTTGAAAATATACTTCTCGAAAAAATCAAGTCAGACTTAAATGATTGCAATAAATAAAATATTCTTTTGTTTATGGATTTATACACATTCTGTATTCTTCTTCTCTCCTTTTAATTAAACCCTTCACCTTACATCCATTGACGAACACCCATCGCTTTAACTCCTCGCACGCGCCTTGATAGTCTCCGGAATTGAGCTTTTTAACAAGTGTCGAGGAACAAAATGCTTTTTGACCAACATTAAAGATGAATGACGTGTAAGCGTCATACTCTCCCTGCGACAAAGGAACTTTGACGCATCGGCCAATGGCGCTTTCGGCATTTCCCACGTCGCGCATGAGTCGGCCAAGAGCATCCGGGACGCTGATCTTGTCGCCCATTTCAACGCCTTCCGTCGATCCGAAGCCGATAGTGGGAACGTCTCCGGGAACGGGGATATAAGCCTCACCGCTGAAGCCTTCAAAGTTGGCCAATGAAACAAGACCGGCAGCCGTCACCGACAGTCCGGCCACGGCATATCTGGCGATATTCCTCATAAGAACCATTCCTTAAAGCAGTGTGCGACGTACCCGGCGCAAAAGAGAGTTCCGAGCACAAACAAAACCCATCGTGCGAGCCTTGTCACTAATGGAAGTTCACTGTCTTTTTTCACTTTGCAACCTCAAGGATCAAGTTCGGGTGCTTCATGATTTCAAGACAAATTGCCCACAATGCACCCAAAACAGGAATCGCAGCTAGAACGGCTATTGCCCACAAAATCAATTTTCTGATGTTCATTTTTCCGCTCACAAGGTCACGTATAATGCTTTGCATAGACCTCCAAGAACTCGTATTTGGGGTAAAAAAAAGCCGCAAGCGCGCCAACGCCTGCGGCTTTATCTTTTGAGCGATTAATCTTCCTCCTTCGCTCTTGCCTTCCATTCCGTGTACCACTTCCAACCCGTGTGACCGATCATAACGATCAAGTAGATGCAGGTTAAAAGAGGTACAAAATCTGGAAGCGGAACTCCAAAAATCGACATCCCACTCACAGCACCCCCCACGACGACGGGGGCGGACTTGCCAACTCCGCTTGTCATGACAGCCCCCTCAGTAACAAGTTCGGCACGCTCCATCTCAACCCCACAAAAAAGCAATGAGACATACAGTGGAGCATGTACAAACAGGGAAAACCAAATCAAGGATCGCGTCCTGGCTCCAATTTGTCACGACGAATCCCGACCACCACGGTGGCGTGCCGGCCTTTTTCTCGGCCTGATCGACCTCTCGACCCAAATAGAAGCCGACAGCAAGCAGTCCACCCATAACGCAAGCCTCAAAAAGATCAGCCCCGAACGCGATGGCGGTCAGGGCTGTGAGGATTTGACAAGCAAGGGCAAGACCTGCATGAGCAAAATTTGATGCGTTCATTTTCTTAAGCATCTGCGTAAATCAAAGAATTTTCAACGTTGTTTCCAGACTGGATTGTCCCGGCGTATTCACCGCTATTATTTCCAGAGCAAACGGATGCAATCGAAAGTCCGGGCATAAAAACCCTACCCTCTTGATAACAATTGATCCCGTATCGACCATTGTTTTTGAAAGAGGGGGAGCCAGAGGTCACAAAAATGCCCTGCTGGTTAATTTTGAGACCTTCTTCGGTGTTCCCGTCTGATGTTACGTTACTGGCAAAGATTGAAGATTTTTCCTGACACTGAAACCCATTGATCGCAGAGCCCGTTACGTTCGCGTTGTTTGCGTGGATCGTCCCCGAAGCCCTTGCCAAGACGCCTGTTCGACCGCTGTTGGTCACAGTTGCGTAGTTCATGTAGATGGTCGAGTTGTACGCACATTCAACGCCGTGCGAGACCGTTCCGGTGATCGTGGAGTTGCTTGCGTAGATAACGCCACCGTACAGAGCATCAAGCCCAATGCCACCGACTCCGTCTCTCTGTTTTGTGTTGTTGGCGCTCACACCGTAAGCCCAAAGAACACCGCCGTAATCGGCATAAAAGCCGACGCCATAATTCGCCTCAGCCGTTGATCCGTTGCAGTTTATGGTTCCGTTTTGCGTAGCACAGAACGCATCGCTTCCCGTTCCTTCAACTTCAACATTTTGAGCAAGGATGGTGCCCCCGTAAGAAGCAAAAACTCCGTTTCTTGCAAAACGATAAACCTTGCACCCACTTCCAAGAGTCACATTTGCACCAAATGTGGCAACAACCCCAATCGGGTCCTGTGGGTTGCCCGGCGCCGTTTCCGGAGTGCCACCAGAATAACCGGCCCAATCGTTTCCATCGAGCGTCAAGTTGTCTACAAGGCCAAGCTCATACGTGCCGACCAGTTTGATCGCAGATTGCCCAGCGGCCTCCTGCAAAGTAAATCGCAGGACGCTCTCGGTCGTGCCATGGCCGATGATTTGGATCATCGCGCCATCAGGGTGCGTATGCGTGATTTGCTCTGTCAGATCAAACGTTCCGCTTGCAACGCTAATGGTCACAACTGCAGACAGACGACGGAAAGATAGATAAGAAAAGATCGACGCGAAAGAGTCAAAGACGCCGGGATACGAAATGGAGATCGGCGAAACGACATCTCCACAAGGAAGAACCTGGTCGCTCACCTTTACAGAGCCAGAACCGAAAACCTTTGAAAAGTCAGGAACCTCATCCAGGACGTAAGTCCCATCAGGGAAAAACACTCGATAACCCTTTCCCAAGGCCAGGCTCAAGGCGTTCGAGTCGTCCGTCTGTCCGTCTCCTTTCGCGCCGAAGTCTTTGATATTGACAACGTCAGCGAATCGATCCGATGGGCTCCTTGCCGCCACGGAACCAGTGGCAATGATCGGCTCTTTAGAGACGAAAGCCGCGATTGCCTGCTTGAACGCCTGATAAAGAGGTGTTGCCGCAATCGTAGCCGTCTCGGTCGTGTAATCAGCGACAAGCTGGCCGATCACGTAACCCGCAGCACCGCCCTGCGCAAGAATGTAGTTGAACTGCTCTGAAGAAGCGATACCGCTCTGAAAGCCACTTAACCGAGTCGCAAGCGCATTCCATTCGTCATAAGAAATAACGTTCGGCGTTTCACCGTTGGCAAAAGGCAAAAGTTGGTTGGTAGGCATACCTTTTCACCCATAAAAAAATGGCACCCTTTCGGATGCCCAGAGATGTCGATAAAAAGATTTTCAGCTATTCGGAGATTTGTCCGAAGGGGAACCAGTTCCCGTGATCAAAGCCGCCCAAAGAAGCGGTTTCGTAATCCAAAGCAAACCACGGTACGTTATCCACAACGTCCAGAGTCACGCCCGCGGCCGTTACGTCAATGATGCGGCGCGTAAAGAGTTCCCACACAATAGGAGGCGTCTCGGATCTGGTGAGGTGAAGCACGACGTGCATCGTCTGAAGATCTTCAAGGTCGAGCACTTTCGCAGGCTGGCCGAAGAGCGCCAGCACTCCAGACAAGAAGTCCGGCAAAGTCTCTCGTGTGCCGTCCCAGTGGTTCTGCAAAATCTTTGACTTGATAACCGCTCGATACATCTCATCGTCGAGCGTGGTCGCGCCATCAGCCGGGTCATACTGCCCCCTCCAGACGCCAAGATCGAGACCCACGCCGTCCACGTCATCAAGCGCAAAGTACACGTCTCGAAGCACCATCGGGAGGTTGCGGGACACGCCGACGCGCACGCCGATAGCATCAAGTTGCGGACCGACGGCATAGTCCACGTCAAAGTCCTGCTGTAGCTTGGCCAAGCGCTCTTTTGCGATTCGCAAAGGCTCGGTCAGCTCAAAGATCCACTGCTGAAACTTCGGTTTGTCGACGTGGTATCCAGCAATTAGATCCGTGTACTCATTGCGGTCAGGCATCTTGCACCTCGATCGTCACATCGGCCACGTCACACATCGCCGCCTCGTTCCAAGCGATCGTGATCGACTTGGCTTCAAGTGCGCCGTCTCCTCGTGCAAGCTCAATGCTCTGCACATCGAAGCGCGTATCCACGCCTGTGTCGCAATCCTTGACAGCGCTCGAAAGTACGCGCGGCAAGTTCACGCTCACGCCAATGGCAAGGCCATTGATGTAGTCAGCGATGCGCTGCTTGATCTCTGTAGCTACGTCACTCAAGTAAGTCGCACTCGGCTTGATCGTGACTTTGGCCTTGATGGCCACGGATGTCGGACGGGAGAATCTAACCGTGTGCGGAAAGCCGTAGTCGTCCATCAGCGTGTGAGAGACCGAGCCATAAGTGCCAGTACCTTCACAGCCCTTGAGATAGATCGTCTCTGCGATGTCGGCTACTTCTCCGCCATCAACGATGAGCGCAATCGTGTGACCTGGTACGCCTTCGGAAGTTGGCGTGTCATCGTTATTGCAGATGCCGGAAAGGCGGCGCACACCATCGAGCGCCGAAACTGCGCCAACAATTCCCTCCCAAAGCGATACGCTGGGAAGAGACGTGCTCTGCGACTGTCGTGTGCGCAGCTCGTCGTCTGTCTCTTGCGCCGAACCGACTACAGCGTCCGAAGGATTCGTGACTGTCTGCCAGCCGAGTGTCGCAGTCGCAATTCGATTGATCGATCCGGCAGTTGCCACGATGTCACCTGCGCTTTCAGCAGTAGCAGTTACCGTAATTTCGCCCGCGACAGGGATAACAACTTCGGCAGGAAGCATCCAGCGGTTCCCGTTTGTATCCATTGCAGCTCCATTGCGGATGGTCGTGCCTGCCTGACCGACAATGCGAAGATCTGCCGTCGAGTGCGTGGCAGTGTGACGAATCAGGCCGTTGGTCTTGACGGCAGTATCCAGTGCCACACCCTTTGCTGTGCTCGGGTTGAAAGCGCTATAGATCGACACGGCCTGCGCGTTCACGTCTGCCAAAGCTTGCGCGAAGATCGAGATCATCTGCCCGTCCTGAGAGTCAGGCGTGATGACGATATCGCTTCCGAAGATTTCCCGCGCCTTGCCTTGGAAGTACTCAAGCACTTCATCAAAAGCAGGCGCCGTGATGCCGCTCTGTGTGACTTCAAAAACTGCGCTCATAAACTAGTCTCCACAGAAGTGGATCCGTAAATTGTGTTGATGGTGGCTGTGATGGTGATTCGCCGCGTATCCGGATCCAGAATTGCCTCGAAATCTTCAATCGATTCGACGCCGTCCGTACCAAGGATGCGATCCTTGACGACGCTCTCGACAAGCATCCGTTTGCCTAGTGCGTCCTGAAGCCACGGCGTACCTTCGTCGACGTCGAGAAACCATGTCTCTTGCCAGAGCGCAAGACGTGTCATGACGCACTGCGCGACGCCTTCGGCAGAGTCTTTGTAGATGTCCAGACTGCCGTGACCAAACTGCATATCGCCATCAGCGTCTAATTTCCGAACCCTCATACCGGTTCCCCCGTATTGCCGCCGCCCGGCGTTACGCCGGAGTGGACGTGCGTAGTCAGACTGATGCCGCCTGCCGAAATGTCTCCAGTCGATGTCATCGAGCCCGTCAAAACGATGTCGCCGGTAGCGATCACGCCATTGCCACCCGAAACCGTGAAGCCACCCGATCCCGTGATAAGTCCGTCCACCATGAGCTGTCCCGTGATGTGCACATCTGGTGAGTCGAGCGTCACCTTCGGCGCTTTTAAATTCACATCGCTAGACACGGTTGCCGTGAGAGTTCCGGCAATCGTCGCATCGACCTTGCCGGACGTTGTCAGCTCGATGTCGTGCGTGCCCGGATGGATCGAGATGTAAGCCTCTCGGTCATCGCTTCGGATCTCGATACGCTCGGTCGATACCTGACCGATCTTCGTGGCCTGAGACCAAGCGCCGAGAATGGCAAAGCCGTCTGAAAGACTGTGATAGCGTCCGCACAACTGCGGCTGTACGCCACCGAGCTGCCACCACGCATCGATGCACCGATCTGCAAAGACCACCAGGCACTCATCGCCTTGCTTCACCGGGAACGTGATCGAGCAACCGCCTGCATGCGGGAAGACCACCGGAACATCCTGCAAGAGCGGAAGATTCACGGCCTGCACCGTACCGTCTTCAAGCTCTTGCTTGCCCTGAATCGCGGGCTGGACGACGACAGTTAAAGCCTCAGCATCGAAGCTCTGAACGATTCCGGGCATTGCGACGTAAGTCTTCAAGAGCTCGGTCTGAGCGATTGATCTCGCCATCACGCGCCCATTTCCTACGCGCTCTTTTGTGGTTACTTTCTCAGCCATTGCTTATGTATGTATAGCTTTCAGTCGAGAGCATTCCCGGCGTCACCGCCGCATTTACGCCCTCACACTTGATCGTCGTTGTCCAGTCAGACCCGAAGTTGTCGCCCGTGTGTACGCGCGACAGGATTTTGTACAGGCCATTGCTTGAAATCATTTGGTTGGTCGCCGTGTAGTTACCAAAGCTCTGCGTATTCCCAAAGCCAGTCTGGTACTCACCGCGTTGGATCGTGGCGTTGTCGAGTTGAACTGTTCGACCGATTTCAAGATCCGGATTCAGTCGGCACTTGACTTGGATGCCTCCGATCGTGACCGTGGGCCGAAGCTCCATGCCCGTCTGTGAGTTGATGACGATGGCACGGTCTTTCAGCCTCCCGTCGTTCGGGACTGCCACGATTCCTGTATCCGTGTAGCCCCACTGCATACCCGTGGTTTCGGACACCTCGTCCATCACGTCACGGGCCATTGCGAAAATGGCCTGCCCGCGCGGAAGCTGTGAGCCTGTCATTTCAGGAAGCTTGGCGGACGTGGACCCCTTCTCTTTGAACGCCTTGACCACTTCGTCAAGCTGTTCTTTGGTGCCCGTTCCCGCCGGAAGCGAGACGTTCACAACCGCGTACTTATGGGCCTTCCATTGCGATGTAGCAGTCAGCTCCACGAAAGTCTCGGTTTGAGACTCGCGCCCCGTCATCTTCCAGACGAGGTTGCCTTCGAAAATCTTGCCGTGGTGCGACTGGTATCCACCCTCGACGATCACGCGCTGACCGAGACCTTTGATTTGCGCGAGCGTCGCATCCGACACGTTGTAGATCCGGATGCGGGCTGTGCAAGGCTGTGCCACAGTCGCTTGGGAGATCTCAAAGGTCACGTGGTAATTGCTGAAGTCCAAAGCCTGCGTATTGGCACGGTCACGAGCCACGGTAAGCCTGAAGTACCTGATCCAGTTCTCAGCCATCTTCAGGCTCCCAGTAGAGATGTACCGTTGCCCCCATCTCTTCGTAGGTCGGATCCGAAGTCGATCCGCCGTCGAGCGATGCAGTCAAGTGTCCAAGTCCCATATGCTGGTACTGCTCCAAAAGATCGCGCCCAATGACAAGCGGTATTCCGCCGATCATCAGTTCGTTCTCATCGTCATAGATGTCCAAGTACCAACCGCCTAGATCGGCGTATCGGTAGATCAGGACAAGCGTCAAAGTGCGCTCGCCCAGCTCTACCGTGAAGCGCTGGCAGCCGTCAGATAGTGGGATTTCATACCGTGGCATTCGTCACACTCCTTGACCCGCCGTCTGTGACTGCTGTCGACCTCGAAGCGTTTGCCGTCTTTTCAGGCCGAAGCGACACAGTCTGTGCTTCAGTCGTGAGCACTTCACGCAGTCCGATCTCAAGGATCAGCGCGCTTTCGGTTTCGACAGTTGATGTCGTCCGAAGGCTCACGATCAACATATTTGTGTACTTACGCTTGCCCGTCGATACGTCGATGCGCTGGCGGGCGTTCATCAGCTCCAGGAACTTCTCGTAAATATCTTTGGTTGTCCGGACCCCCTTGAAGATCGATCCGGACAGAACCGAGTTCAAAAGCGTCGAGCTGTCAGACCATCCAAAACTCAAGGTCAAGTCAGCCGGCTTTTTATAGGCGTGGTCGGCCATCGGAGACCCGCTGTCAACCGGGTATTCCGTGACGACCACTTCATCCGAGTGCGTCTCAGAGATCACGACGTCGGGCACGATGCCGGCTATCGAGCGCTCTCGGCCAAAGACCAGAGCCTCGATGCTGTAGGGTAGTGAAGGCATGTGTCCTCCTATCGGATCACTGAAGCAGAGTCGCGGATAGCAGACTGCGTACTGTCATAGGCGGCCTGCTGGATCGCATCCGCCGAGGAATAGCCTGCGCCGTTAATGACGATTGATTGGTTGACCTGGACGCTCGAAGACTTCGAAGTCTGCGAGTTGTCCACCGTCTGGCGGTTGTCGTTCGTCACGCTTGTCGGCGAGCTTTCTTTCGCGGCCGTTGTCACAACTTGAGCCGGAGACTCGACGTAGGTCGGAGATGATGCGGCTTGCTGAGTAAAGCCTGGATAGTCGAAAGGCTTTGCCTCGCCGCGCCCTGTCAAGCGCACGGTCTGGTAGCCCTTGCTTCCGAACTCGTTTGTAGTTTTTTTAACCTCGGCTTGGCGTTCCGACTTCTGGACGTAAGCATTGCCGTAGTCGTCTCCAGCCTCCAAACCCGTGAACTCGGGCGATTCGTTGTTGTCAGTCAAACCTGAAAAATCATCACCCGGATTCACAGAGGAATCAGTCACAAACTTCTTTTCGGCTTCGAGGCGTGGTTCTTCCTTGCGCGGTTCTTCTTTCTCTTTGTCATCGTCAAAAATCCCTGTTATCGCCTTGTAGGCATTCACAAAGAAATTATCTTCTCCGAAGAGTGTTTTGAAGAACTTCCCGACCTCTTCACGAAATGCCTTGAAGAGTCCCGGTAGTTCCTGAGCAAAACCGTGCATCCAGTCTCCGACGGCACTGGTCAGCATGTCGATCGAGCCGACTTTAAAGGTCTCCCAAATCGCGTTGATGTCGCTCATAAACTGGGCGGTTCGCTTGGCAGACTCGTCCAGATCGACGCCCATCTGCTTTTGCATCTCTTTGCCTTGCGCGTAGAAACGCTCGAACTCGCCGCTTCGGATTAGCTCCGCCGTGGTGGGGTCGATGCCAAGGAAAGATGCCTGCTGCGAGACCGCAGCCGAAGAAAGGTTCCGCCACTGCTTACCAAGGTCGGTAAGGATGTCCACCATGTCGCGCATCTTGCCCGTCTGCCGATCAATAGCATTGACGTTGAAAGCCGATGCAAAACCGCTCGCCAATCCGGGAAGGTCACGGAACTTTGTGCGCAGAGTCTCGATGCTCTGCATGGCCTGCTCGGAGTCTCCACCGACCTGAGTCAGCGCGTAGCCCATCGCCCGAATGTTCGTGATCGATGTTCCGGAACGAGCGGCCGTCATGTACATCTTCGAGAGATCGGAAGACGCTTTCAGCACAGCTGCCCCAAGAGCTACGCCCATAGCTGCGGCTTTGCGACCGATGCCAAAAAGAGCTTGACCTGTTGATACGGCCTTTTTGCCGATGTCCGCCACAGCCTCACCGGACTTGCGCGCCGTGTCCTTCATCTTGGCAGCCGAGTCCTGATCGACCTCGAAACCAAGTCGCACAAGGAAGCCTTCAAGTAGTGCCATGATGCCGTTTCCTCAAAAGCTCCTCGTTGTGGAGCCGGTTATCCAAATATTCGTTCATCGTCAGGACGTGGACCAAGTCCAGCGTCCCGTCGATCAAAGACTCGAACTTGCACATGCCGGCGGCTACCGGACGAAGCAAAAAGTCTTCTCCATCCGGAAGCGATCGCCAGTTGTCTATTCCTTGAGCGCCGAGACGACGGCGGACAAGCCGCTCGCGCTCAAAATAGGGCGGAGAACAGGCATCAGGCACTGCACTGTTACGGCCAAAAGGTCGGTCAGGCTCAAGTCGTCGCACATGATCTCGCCGCCCTGCATACAGGGTACGAAGTGCCCACCGCGCTCGATCATGGTTACGCTCAAAGCCTTTTTGATGACAAAGTTCACATCCTCGTCAGGGAGCTGTGAAAGCGCCTGAAGGAATGGAGCCGTCTGCATGAAGGCTCGGACCATAGCCTCATCCGAAGTCTTTTCGTCACCCTTGGCAAAGGCGACAAGAGCCTCGTTCAAAGGCCCAGCCGCAAAAACGGCGCTATGCACCAGAGGAGCAATGCGCCGTGCGACGTGGAGCTGATCAAATGCGTTGAGCTTTCCGAAACGGAACTTGCGCTCACCGATTGTCATGTCTGCCATGATCATTCACCTGTCGGATACTCGCCCAAGATGCCGTCGATCTTGCCGCAGTCGAAAGTCCATTCCATCAGGCCGCCTTCTTCCGCATACGTAATTGTCGGCATGTTCTGGAAGGAGACATTGCGGCAGGTGATCGTGTCGTCTGAATCTCGCTGTTGAACCGTAATGACGTTGTTACCCCACGAAGACGCGCTCAACTGCTGGGCGTTATATGCCGCCATCAGTTTCTTGTTCTGAGGAGAAGTTTTCAAGAACCGCACCGTCAAAGTGCCGCTCTTGTCTGCCTTCAGCGAGTGCATCACTTCGCCGTCAGCGCCCACCGTCATGGTGTTGCGCGAGCCTGTCGGAGTGATCGTGATGCCTTCCTTGGCGATCGATGCGCCATAGGACAGATCGATGGTGCCGGTCGGACCGGTGAAGGAAGACGTGACCGACAAAAAAGAATAAGTTGCCATTTACGCACCTCCTTAGCGGTTGACGATGATCGACACATCCACAAAGTGGATAGCGCCGCGCAGCTTGACTGCGACCTGACTCGCAGGAGCCTTGCGAGCTTCACGATCAGCTTGAAGCTGTTCCGCAAGCGGCTGGATATAGACGTAGTAGCCGGTCGAGAGCGTGTCGCCCTGCGACAGCTCACCGAACTCGTCGCCCTGCCATACGCCCGGAGCGATCAAGCCGTTCGTGACACCCTGATCGAGCACGCGGGAGATGCAAGACACCAAAGCGGTAGAGCCTGCTTCGTCCTGGCCGATCTTTGTGGTGGACGTATAGAGCAAATTCCAAACTGCCGTCTGCACAGCGTCCTGAAGCCAGTCAAGTCCGTGCGTCTCGTCGATATACCAACCGCCGCACGTGATGCCTTCCTGAAGGATGCTCGTGTCGTTTTGATACGCCGCGAACACGTTGATATTCTTGTCCTTCAGGCTATCCGCGTGCGAAGTGCGGAGGTTTTCCGCGGGCACACCAGGGAGCTGCTTGAACTTCAGCGTGATCGTGGTATTCGAGCCGTTGAAGTTCACGGTCGCCATGCGGCCAAGGACGGAAGCACCTGCGGCCTGACCGCTCGACGTATAGACCGCGATGGCGCGATTGATGCCTGCGGCCTTGAGCTTCGAGCAGAGAGTATCCTCACGAGTTCCGTCAAGTTCCGCCGTGTCAGCAGTCGTGAAGGCCATGATGCGAGACGGAGAAGCGGCTTGGATCAAGTTCGCCACCGCGATGATGTCGTCATCTTCAGCGTCTTCGCAGAGATAAAGGCCGTACCAGCTCGGATAGTCCAAAATGACGTTGACAGCCTCTTCAAGCGATTCGGCCTGCGCACCGTTGACCATTGTGGTGCCGGCTTCCAGCCCCATCTGTGCCGAAAGCCCCGTGTTCGTCACGGTCGAGACCGAGGACGTGGTGCCGGTCGTCGCAGAGCGGATCACAAAGCGGTCGCCCATCCAAAGGCAGGTGCCCTTGGACTGAAGCTTTTCAGTCACGGCGCTCGCAACGGCGTTCAAGTTCGAGCAAGATTGCAGATCGACATCCGTGACATTCACGACAGAGCCGTCAATCGTCACATCGAAAGCGCCGTCTTGAATGGATGAGAAAAGACTGATCTGCTGTTCGGTTTCGGACAAAATACGGCCCTTGATAAGGCCACTCGTAGCCGTCTTGGCCCAGCGGCCCACGTAGCAGGTCGTGGGTTGCGGCGACTGAGAGAAGAACGCCAAAGCGCCAGCGTATTCGGTCGAATCGACGCCGAAGTCGGTCGCCACATCGTCAATAGACGAGTAGGAGCGGATGCGCTCATCGGTATCGATAACGTCAGAAGCTCCGAGCATGAGCATCGCGCCGAAGTTGCGGCCCTGTGCCGCAGTCGGGGACATCGAGACGCTCACCGAGACGACGCGACTGACTGGCAAAGTCGAGTTAGTCATAACTTTCCTTTTTCAGTAAAGATTTCAAAGCCCGCCGATGCAATCGTGCGGACGCCGTAACGGCGGGTCACGACACGCCCGAGCTTCAGCTCTAAGACGTACCTGTCTCGCCACTGGTTGCCGACAAGGTCGGGTATGCGCTGAACTTCGTCGCTCACAGACTGCAAGGTAAGTCCCTTGCCATTCAGATAGCGGAAGTTCTGATCGAGTTGCGCGGCATCACGAAAAAGGTCCGAAAGCTCGGAAGCGTTCGGACCGTAGAAACTGAAGGAGACTGTCATGGTCTGATGCGTGACTTGAGTCGTGTCGCCCGAGTCCGCCTGCTCGATGTCACCTTTCTTCCCCTTTCGATAAGGCTGGGCCGAAGTGACCTTTTGCAGACCGATTGCGCACCAGTCATCGTCGAAAGAAATCGGCTTGCCAGGGCGCGCTTTCCACGCCCAGCGGATTCGATTCTTTGGAAGCCCTGTCAGCTCCGACACAAAGTCGATGAGCACACTCTCAAGGTCGAGAGCTGACTGCTCAAGCGGCTTCATGTAGCCGGGAGTTCGAGAGTCAATAACTGCCATCAGTTGCCTCCTCAGGGGAGCAGATCAGGCGCAGGAAACCCTGCCCGAACTTCGTGTAATCCGCGCAGTCATTGATCGCAAAGCGTTTGCCTCGCCAAACCACACAATCGTGCGCACGGCCTTGGAAGGTCGGAGCGTCCTTAACCAGGAAACGCACGACGATGGATCCGACTCTTCGGATCTCTTCCGGAAGACGCTCAAGCGTCTTCATGTCTGAAGTCACAACAGCCTGAACCTCGTACTGGTCCGTCTCCGTCCAAACTGGCTGGCCGTCTTCGTCTTCAGACTCTTCGCGCACAATCAGCGTCACGGGCGAGGTAAATAACGGGTCAGAAATGACCTCTGAAACATCAAGCAAAGCCATCTCTTACTCCTTATGAACCATCGCCATGATGGCGTCTCGCAAAGCGCCCGTGTTGATCAAAGGCTGTACGGATGCCGTACCTTCTGCCTCGCCAGGACGTTTGTCCTTCGTACCGCGAGATCGATTGCGGGAGCGAATCGTGTTCGGAGACAGAGGCGCGAATTTGCCGTCGTGCATGTATCCCTTCACAGCCGATTCAGCCTCAATTGCCGCGGTTTCCAGATAAGCATCCATCGCGGCTTCATTGCCTTTAAGCGCAGCCGTAATCGCTTGTCCCATACGGTCCGCAAGCTTGCCTTTCACGGACTCGACACCCGGCTCCAAAAAAGGACGCGGCGGAATGCCTGCGGCCGGAGAGCCCTTTTCGTGAATCCATCCAAGATCCGAGTTCGGCGGCCCGCCGTCACTTCGTGCATCACCGTCAGAACCGCGAGGTATGCCGACGTAGATCGATGTCTTTTTCAGCTCCTTCAAAGAAGCGTTCAAAGGCGTGCCGGCCGTGCGCTTGACGCTCACAACCGTCTTGATCATATCTGCACACCTCCGGCCCCCATCATCTGGATGAGCTGCCAGTACTCACGGCCATAAGCCGTCTGGTTCCAGAAGCCTGCTCCTTGCTCCGCTCCTGTAGAAGTGTCAAAAGAGACCGAAGCCCCGTCGACACTCTTACTCGAAACGATGCCAGTGCCGCCGGCACTCTGCACGAGCTTGCCGGACTCCGATGAGGGACCTTGAGCCGCAAGGTAATGTGCTACATACAGAGCTTTAATGTGATTCGTGGCGGAATCACAAAAGTCGTCACGTACGCGCACAAAGCAGTTCGACAGATCGATGCGGGACTGCACTCGCGTGACAGGCCAAGCGACATCGTCCGAAAACTCCGGAAAAGCTTCGATGAAGCTTTCATAGGTGAGCTTGTGACTCATGGCCCCTCCTCTTCGGCTTAGTCGACCATGTCGCCGTAGTAGACCATTTCAGGTCGAACAAATTCCACCTGGCCGAGAGCGGCGTAGTAGATCGTCGACTGATCGAGACCACGGAACTGCACCGGCGTGTTCTGCATCTTCACCAGCGGGAAGCGCACAACGTCTCTGGCGTTCGTGTAGGCGACAATGCGGCCCTTGTCGAAGCCGTAGCCACCATCCAAGCGGAGCCAGCGACAGGGATTCATGGTCAAAGCCTTGCCCGTGACCGTATAGGTCAGAGACTTGTCACGCACCCAGTCGGCCACCGTCATGGCCAGAGGCGTACCACCGACGACCATAGGCTTAGACAAGAACGTCATGATGTCGGGCGGAAGCAGAATCGTGTCCGGGACACGGTTGTACTCGGTGGCCTGATAAGAGGCTTTGAGAACCGTGTTGATCATGTCCAGGAAATCATCAGCAGAAGCCGTATCCGGATCAAAAGTGCCGATATTTCCTTTGCCAACCGACGGGTTATTCAAAAGACCGGTTGCGCCGGTTTCGGTGTCGCCGATGTAAACCTGCTCGTCGATGTCGCGCTGATGCTTCATGCGCATAGCTTCAAGCTTCAGCGTATCGATCGGACGGCCGGCCTGCATGGCCTTCTGAAGTTCGATGATGGAGTAAGAGACATCCATCGCCCACGGGAGGATCGGATGAGTCGTCTTCGTAAAGCCGACATCGATCTTCGGGATGGTGCCGGACTTCTGAGCCGCCCAAGCCTTCGTGCCGTGGCCGGTGCCGGACGTACCACCCGCATACTGAGAGATGATGAAGGAAGAGACTTCGTCAGCAATCGTCACGTCTTCACGAACAGGAACGTCACGCGACCATGTGAAGTCCGCAATCGGCTCGTAAATCTGCGGGTCAAATCGTTCGAGTTCACCGACCAGAAACGCGCCAGTGGAAGCGACATCTGCGTCGCCAAATCGCATTACAGGCATGTTGCCTCCTTAGATGTTGAATTCAATTTCGACAAGTTCTTCGGCGTTCTTTGCCTTGCAGAACTTGCAACCAGGGATCGCGGTCGTGCTGGAGCTGTCGGCCGTCAGAGTGCCGGTAGCAGACAGATAGACCTGCCCGCCAACTGCGGGCGTGCCTTCGACAGCCACGAGCAAATAGCCGCGGCGCAGGATGGAAATCACGGGAGACAGAGCGATGCCCGTGAGGTTGGACTGGCCGACTTCGCGCATCGTGAAGCCATGCACCACGTCAGACGTGGCGGTGCAAGGAACGGCCTTGCCGGTCGAAGCATCGATCTTGACCGGAACGCCGTAGGCAGTCAGACCACCGTTGACCTTGGTTTCCGCGGTATAGTCGAACTCACCGCGAGTGAGCGTGCCCGCAAAGCCTTCAGGTATGCGGGTGCCAATGAACTGAGACATAAAGTCCTCCTTACTGATTCCAGAATTTCTTAAAGCGCTCGTTGAGCGATTCAGGCTGCGGCTGGGTGTCGCCGTCGCCAATTCGCGGCGTGGGGTTGCGGCCTGCGCGGTGAGCATCGACAGCGGCCTTGAAGGCAATGTCGAGCACCTGACCGGTCATCGATGCGGTGTCGCCAAATTTCTTCACGCCTGCGATCTTCAGGGCGTTGCGCTGAACGCGGCGGATGAGGCCACGGGTGAAGTGGCCGTCAGCAGAGTCACAAGCGGGCTTCTGCATACCAGGCGCGAGTTCTTCGGCATCAGCAATGACCTGCTGGGCTTCTTCGTCCGGAACAACCTGCGCTTCTTCATCAACGACCGGCTCGGTCGTAGCTGGCGGCTGATCGTCCTGATCGGCCACCTTGGCGGACTCAATCGCCTCCACGCGCTTGACCAGCTCGGCGACCTGCGCGGCCAGAGTTTTGAGCACTTCCTCGGCAGTCGGTTGAGGTGCCGGCACGGGAGTCGTTTCACCTTCGTCACCGCACGGCTTTACTTCAATGCCATCCAAGACATTGTTGAAATCTTCTTCGTCCCCGTCACGGAAAATGCGACGGAGCTTCGATTTGAGACTTTCCTTCGTTTTCATGAATCCATCTCTCACACTACAAACACTCCCGCAACGTGCACGGGAAACCAGCGCCACGTGGTTGCCCACAATGGCCTCCTGATGCCCTCGACCGTCTCCGTCATCGACAGTCATAGAGTCGTAGCCGCACGAGACTTCGCGCAGTTTTTTGCTCTCGACGAGTTCGATTCCTTCTTTGGCGGTGATGAGCAAGTCGGCAAGCAAAAGACCTTTTTCAGCGTCTTTGCCTTGCCTGACGTTCTTGACAATGCCAACCGAGATCTCTTTCCAGTTACTCGGATCGGCAAATTGATCGTGGCCGATGACGACAGGCTTGAGCTCGAAGCTCGCAATCGTCTCGGGCGAAAAAAGTTCTTCCGGCGAACGGGTCAAGATGACCTTGCCGCCCTTGCCGCGGATGCCGGCTTCGATCGGCGTGTACTCGAACTCGCCGACGCGGCTGATCGGCACGTCTTTACAAAGCAAGTAGCCTTCGCGCGTCCGCTCGATGTGCGGACTCAGGCTTTCTTCAGTCAGAACCTGCCCGTCTTTAAACTTTCGTTTTCTCATCTAAATCTCTTGGGAAGAGTGGTTCGGCCCAGCATCTACAATTCCAGATCGCGCCAGGAGCACTTCGGATCGGAGCGCCACCCTTGCCGTAATCAGTTACTGGCGGCGAGTCCCATCTCTGAACCGTTCCGTCAAGCTCGCGGTGCCGTGCTCTGGTGCCGCTGTCATGGACCGAATGCCAGATGTAGCCGGTAGAGCCAACAGCCTTTGCGCGAGCCTCCGTGAAGTTGCTACGCGCTCTAGCGGTCTCAGTGCGTGCGATCAAAAGCGCGTGCGACTCTGTGACGCCGCCGATCTCGTCTCTGATCTTCTTTGCAATCACGTCCGGGCGCGAGCCTTCGGTCATGCCCTTGGCCGCCCAGTCGTGAACCCTTTGCGCGGCATCTCGTGGAATTGATTTGATCAGCTCGACCTGCTCTGACTGAAGCTTGTCGAAGGTCGAACCCACTGCATCAGACTTGAGCATCCGCTTGGCGTCAGCAGACAGCTCCTGCCCGACCTTGCGCCACACGTCGTAGTCAGCCTGTGACGCCCGCTTGAGCATGGTCGTCGCAACCGCTGTCGCCCAGGCGTCTATGGTGTCCGAGTACGAAAAAAGCCGCTCCTGGATAAGAGCGGCCATTCCTTCCGGATCCGTTTCGTCGTAGTACTCACGAGCGATCAAGTCCACCATGCGGCTGACTTTGCGCAGCTGGCTTCGATACCACTTGTCCAGAGACGCTGTTTTCGTTGGCTCCCGGAACGTGTCGTTCTTCACCTTGGCCATTTAAGAAATCCTGTAGATCTGGGAGCTGAAGGTCATCCTCGGCTTTCGACTTGTCGATATCTTCGTCCGTGATCGAGCCGAAGAGTCCAACCGTGCCGGCAAGCTTCTTGAGCTCTTGCATGGCGATCGGCTCGGAGATCGCACCGGCTTGGAAGGCTTGCAGGATGGCACCTGTGAAGGCTGTTGCCGCCGCGCCTTTTTGCTCATTCGTCATCTGCCAAAGGGTCTTGAACTCAAAGCTCAAGTCCTTCGGTGCGGGCTTGCCCATGACGGACGCATACAGCGCACGCAAGATGCGCTTCAGGCCCGGGCGCAAGTCTGAGTCCTGGTCGTGCTTGATGTTGTCGTAGTACATCCGCAAATCGGCCTCGCCCGTCGAGTTGAAGCCGACAGGCGACTGACCGAAGAGGCGCACAAGCGGAATACCGAGAGCACCCGAAATCTGCTGACCAAACTGGAGCATGATTTCCGGAAGACCAGTGAAGGTGTAGCTGAAGGTCTGGAAGTCGTCTTCCGCATCACCGAGCGTCATGCCTTCGGTTGACTGGAAGAAGCGGACTTGCTCCATCTGCTTCAGGAAGCCTTCGGCCATCACATGGTTCGTCATAATCTGGCGCAAGTTCTTGACCTTGTAGTACCGAAGGTAGGTCTTACTCACAAGCTGTGCCGCGCCTTTGCTGACCATGTCGAAGTCTTCGATGCGATCAAAAAGCGGTTCGAGCACGCTTGCGCCCCACGTCTGGTATGCGGAGCGCAAGTAGTACGGAAGCTTGCGGCCTTCAAAGCGCACCACACGAGAGTGGTGGATGCGTCCTTTCAGAACGATCTGAGCGTCACTTGTGACCGTGTAGTACTTCGGCATTCCGAAGCTCGGCCCCATCTCTTCGACAAGCTCGGACAGCGACGGCGTGACCTGCCAGCGATCGAGCACCATCAAGCCTTTGAAACTACCTATCGGGATGCGATCGATGTCGAGCGGCTTTTCCATGTCATCGTCCTCGACAAGCAGGACAGCCAAAGCGCCGCCGTAGAGCCGGCTCCACTTGATTGCATCCGAGATCGAGTCCCAGATGCGGAAGTTGTCCATCGCGGCTTCGATCAGATCGATCACCTGAGGATCGGCCTCCTGGATGTCGATGCCTTCGCGCGTCATGTCTTCGGCCACCACGTCAACCGCGAGGCCACAGATCCATGAGGTTTGATAGGCATACTCAAGAGCGGTGCGGTCAAAGGTTTTGAAGCCTGGCTTGTACTGACCAGCCTGCGCAGTCGATGCCATGCCGATGCGCAACAGCGGGTTCGTGTATCCGCCGCTGTAGCCACCGAAGCCGCCGAAGTTGTAAGAGTCACCGAGACGCACTCCCTTCGGAGCGCGACTGCGGCGTCTGCTGATTTTGCTCATCAAAATGCTCCAAAAAGAGGCGTTTGCTGGCGACCTAAAGCCGCCCATTCGTCCAAGCCCGCTTGAGTGATGTAGCCATCGAGGCTATAGCGAAGGCTGTCGAGTAGATGATTGTTCTTGTCCAAAACGATCGGCAAAACCTCGTTCGTGGTTTTATCAACCTTGTAGCTGTAGAGCTTGAACTCGTCCGCGGTGTGCTTGCATCGCGGGTGGATGATGATCTTGTCAAACCCCTTCAAGTAGGCGATTCCGTCTTCGACCGAGCCTTGCCACTTCGCCGCCGCTGAGATGTTGAAGCCGCACCGGCTTCTGAGGTACGAGATCGTTTCGGGACGCGCCGAGTCTGCCTTGATTGGCCATTTCCTTGACCCGGGGACTGAGTCGTAGAGCGCTGGGAGTTCGTCGATCTCAACGCCTGTGCCATATGCTTCGTAGTCGACGTACAGACAGCGCTCGTAGATGAAGCACCTGACCAGCGTCGAAGGGTCGCGGGCAAATCCGAAGTCCGCTCCAAAAAAGAGTCGATCTGCTTTTTGCCAGAGGTCTTCGTCGAAGCTTTCGACCGAGAACCGTCCTTTGAAGACTTGGGCTTCGCTGATCGTGAGGGGATAGCCTTCCCAGATATGGAGGTACTTTTCATAATCGTTGGCCTTGTCCCATTCCATCTGTTGGCGCAAAACCTCTGGGAAAAACGGATTGTCCCAGTAGTTGACTTTGCGCACATAGGCGTCAGGAGGCGGGTTCTCAAGAAAGACGTTAGTCGGATCGTCAACGGTTAAAGGGTTGAATGTGAGCCATAACTCAGATCCGGGCTTTCGGATCGTCGGCGTCAGCACGTCCCAAGAAGTCTGCGAGACGCTGGAGGCTTCTTCGATCCAGCAGATGTCGATGCCTTCCTTTGACCTGATCGAATTTTCATTCCGCAGCAGGCCGCTGAAGATGAATCGGCTTCCGGTTCGCTTGTGGAGGATTTCCGATTCAGTGAACTTGTACTCGTGCCCGATCCCGAGTTTTTCTGTCATGTCCTTTAAGACTTGATAGCTCGAGTCCTTGATCGAGTTCTGGACTTCGCGACAGCACAAGATGCGCAAGTTGATGTTGGACGACAAGAAAGTTAGGGCCTGAGCAACCGCCTGAGACTTACCGGAACCACGTCCGCCATAAAAGACTTTGTAGCGGTGCGGTGAGTAAAGTTCAGCGAAAGCTTCAATAGGCTTCATTTCTTCATCTGCGCGAGCCAGGCATACATCTCAGTCATGCCTTCCGGCGCTTTCTCATGGGTCTCGATCACGTCTGCCGGCTTTTCGCCGATAGTGTCTCGTACAGCTTCAAACGCCTTCACATCGCCGCCCTGAGCCTTCCGGATCATGCTGGCGACGATCTCCTCGGCGTTTGTGACGCCATTGGCTGACGGCATCTCAAGAGCGATCTTCAGAAGTTCTCTAAAGGTCTTGCGCATACGTCTGGATTTGCCAGACGCAACGCCGCCTTTTTTGCTGATCTCTCTTGCTTCGCTCTTCGTTCGCTGAGTGACCGGCTTGAGGTTTTTTTCGTTTGCCATAGGCGTAAAAAAGCCCGCACATCGGCGGGCTAGAATTAATTTTTTAACCCCTACAAAGAGGCCTGAAACAGAAGAAAAAACCGAGGCTCAACCCGAAAAAAATCCTTTCGAGTTACCTGAAGATGTTTCAAGGCAACTTGAAAAAGAGCTTAAGCAGCACTTCCCTCTGGCAATCCAGAAAACATTTGATCTTGTGACCGGTATTCCGGACGATGTCAAGAAAACGCTTGCTGATCGAATCGCTTCGGAATACGCGATTTTCAATCGTGGCGAATATAAGTACATGACAGAACAGCTCTACCCACTAATCGAAAATTTCGATTGGAAGTGGGCAGAGTGGGAGTTCTGGCGACCTCTCTGTATCAAACGTCGCCAGTACACAAACGGAATGCGAATCGTGTGCTTCCCTTGGGCCGACGAGCTTGACTTTGACTATGAGCGTACCGAGTACGATCCGGACAACGTCTTCAATATCATGACGCTCAAAACGGCCAAAGAAAGGCTGTCCGATTTTCCTGAAACAGCTTCAATGAAAAAGTCAGAGCTGATCGAGTTTTTTAAGACAAATGAAAAAGCGTGGGAAGCGGTCATCGATCCTCATATCCAAGCAAAATGGGATCGTAAAAAGCATTACGAAGGTCCGACGCCAAAAATGGTTTTCTGTCTCATGCTCGACACCATTGAAAGGCGAGTTCGATACCTACGGGATGCAGACCGCATCAAGCGTATAAATGGACAGATCGATGCAAGATTTTCCTTTACCTACGACTGCGAACTCTTTGCATACGCCAAGCGAAACAAAAATAATCCTTGGAAGGAGGATTTTGGCCCTGCGATTCCCGGTCTGGATGTTTACCTGAGCATGAAATAGTAAAAGCCCCGGAGTCTCGCAAACTCAGGGGCTTTTCATTTCTTCCGGGCATGACAAGGGAGCCACACGGCTCCCAATCACGGCACTGACTACAGGCTTACAAATTTTCTTGGCTCAAATATAGTCTTTTAAAAACTTTTGTCAAGCTCAAATTGATGTCAATTTTTTGCTGGCATGCAAGTTGATCAAGTTAAAGATCTGATACTTTGCGGTCTCCAGCAGGATGTCATAGTCCTTGCTGTTGATGCGGATTTCATGTCCGAACTGGATTCGGGTCTCCTTCTTAACCCACTCAATGAAACTTCGGACAGGCATCCACGGGAAGGCGTAATGGGCTACCAGTGCCCACTTAGCTATCCAATACCTTGCCGGGCGTTGAGCCAACATTCTCCAAGCACGGTCCACCAAAAGAGCATCAAAAATGTCAATCTGTCGATATGGCTCTGAAGGCTCCACCTTAATCTCTCCAGCTTGCACCATCATGCGGTAAATGATCGTGGATCTGGCGTGTCTTCCAACTGCCGCCCACCGCCCCCAGTTTCGGAGGCGGTCGGTCAAGATTTCTTCATCAGATTTTGAGAGCATGAAGCCTCCTACAGCTCATTTCCTATTAGCGGCAAGGCATCATCCAAACGCATGATGCACAACCACTCTTTCCCATCGCCTCGGCAGACCACCACCGGCGTGCGATCTGAGTCCCCTACGCTCTTGACGGCCTGATCCATGAAGTCGTGAACAGCAATGCCTTTCCGACGCTTGACTTCGAAGTTGATGCGTCCGACCTCAATGTCGCAGCCACCCTCACGAGTCTGAGTCAGGTTACGACGAGCTTCGACTCCGAGGCGATCTCGAAGGATGTGACAGACCTCGCGCTCTCCGGCAGCGCCTTTTGTTCGCTGAGACTTACCCATTTTTATTTTCAGCCTCCATCTTTCGGCGTTCCTCTTCCAGACGTCGTTTTCGCTCGTTCATTCCAAAAACAAAAGCCTGTGTGAAGACGCTGACTTCCTCACCTGATCGCATCGTCTCGGTGTACTGCTTGCAGCGCTCACCGTTCAGACCGGCGCGGTATCCCTTGCGCTTTACCTCTTCAAGCCTGTCGTGCCTAGTAGTCATACATTCCCTCTTTGGCCTGCTCTTTCTTCCAAAATGCGTTTGCGGATTGCATCCGACTTTTCCTTTTCCAACCTCTTGGCCTCTTCGCTCCGATGGTTGAGATACCAGGCAAGCTTGGCGCTTTCAATGAACTTGTCTGCAGAGTCCCAGCCTTCGCACGGTCTTCCATCGCTGTGCATCAACACTTTGAACTCATCTTTCTTGCTGAAGCGTCCGGGGGTTTCTGCCACGTAGACACAGGTTGAAAGCATCACGTCATACGACCTGATGACCGACCTATCCACGATGAGGCTGTAGCCATCAACACAGACGAGCATTCGTTGGTTCTTTGTGATCCACCGATGCGCCTGCACGACAATTTCCTCAGGGCTGTCGTATGTCTTCTTCTCCAAATCCATCTTGCTCATGCGGCTTCTCCTGCCGGTTGAATGTGCGCGGGCATGAGCTTGCCGTCCTGCCAGCGATCAGCAAAAGGATCAACCTTTTCCGATTCCTGATCAGGAGAGTCATCAACCTCATAGAACTCGAAGATGTTCTGAATCGACACCGACTTGTCGTCAGCCAATTCGGCTTTGCCGCGGTAGCTTTCCCACGAGCAATCAAATGCCTTGCCGCCACCCTCTCGCAGGCGGTCGTAGGCGCGCTCGCCGATGATCTGCTTGATTCCCGGAAGCGTCTCGTTGCTGAGAATGATCGTGGGCTTGGCGTTTTCGTAGCGGCTGTTGAGGATGTCGTAGAGGATGCATTGCTCGTTTTCGCTCTTGGCTTGCACACCAACCTCATCGATGACGAGCAAATCGAGATCGACGTAGCGGTCAATCACCTGCGACTCAGACTCGGCGGCGCCCTCGCGCCATGTGTCACGCACAGCTCGGAAGAGCTTGCGGATGTTGATGAAAAAGGCGCTGTAGCCCTTCTTCTTCGCCTCAAAGAGCAAGGCGCACGCCAGATGCGTCTTGCCCGTGCCGGGTCTTCCCGTCAGGATGACGCTGGTGCCGGCATCGATGCGATCCTGCAGATGATCGGCGTAGTCACGGAAAAAGTCGTAGACGCGCTGAGAGTTTTCGTCCGGCTGGTAGTTCTCGAACGTCTTGCCGATAAAGCGTCGCGGGATCGAGATGGCGCCATAGATCTTTCGATCGGATGCCTCGCGCTTACACATCGGGCAACCGAGGTTGAGCGAGGAAAATCCGTAGCACCCCTTGCCGAAGCGCTGACGAATGATGTTGGGGTAGCGTCCGTGGCGCTCACACTCTCCCATCTCGACCACGCCGTAGGTGCAGCCGTTAGCCGAATCAAAAACTGTGGTCATCGTTAATTCCTTCTCCGTAGTTGCGTTTTTCGAATGGGATGTCCGGCATCCAATCGGAGCCGCCATGTCTTGAGTTCTGTACCCACTGCTCTTTCTGGCGTTTGATCCAGTTCATCCATGTGGAAGTCCAGCCCTTGTCGCTCCGACGCGTGCCCTGCCCTTTGCCTTGAGTCCAGTAGAAGCGGAATTCCACGAAGACTCTCTGAGGATCAAGGTCAGGTCGTATCTGCTCACACAGCTCGCGCCATTCGTCAGGAATGGCCTCCAGCTCGAACAGGTGCGTGATGGCTTTGCGTTTTGGGGCCGGTTTTGCCGCGGCTGTTTCCTTGTCTGACAGTCCTTTCGACTCGGTTTGAGCGTTTTTTGTTGCAGTGGTTCGGTCCGCCGTTTGTGGCTGCTCCGGCTGAAGTGAAAATGACGAGTCGTCTACTGACAGATTTATCTGTTCATTTATTTGTTCATTTATCTGTTCGGGTACCGTTTTTGGTAGGGGTTCCCCTTCCAGTTTTGGGAGGGGTGTACTGCCAATTTCGGTAGTGGTACCAATTCCGGTACTACCATTTTTGGTACTACCGATTTTGGTAGGGGTAATCACATACACGCTGTTGCGTCCTGCTTGGCGGTTGATCCTTATAAATCCAGCGTCATCAAGACGTTTAAGCGACTCTCGAATCGTCTTGGCGTTAAGTTTGGTTTCGGCAGCAAGCGTTGGAACTGAAGGAAAACATGTCAGGTCATCATTAGCCCACTTTGCGAGAGCAAGAAGCGTGAGCCGTTCTGCCGACGATTCGACATCAGCACTCCAAGCGATCTCTGTTGCTTTATATCCGTGAGCCATTGAAGAACCTCCTCAATCCCTACGATTCGGATTGAGTAGCTTCTGGTTCTTCCACCGATCTAGCTTCATGAGCAGACTGGATTCCCAATGTGCGAGCCCAATAGTCTTCAGGACGCGAAAACAAATCAGGGCGCACCTCCCAGGGCATGAATCCTGTTACTTCACAAAAAGGCCAGATCTTCCCCTCAGGAACGCAGTCACGGCGAATCCACCCATTGATGCATTGCTTGGTCACTCCCATGGCCTTACTTAGCTTTGCCAAGCCGCCATACGAAAGGATCATGCCCTTCAGGTTTTTCACTACAACCTCCATGATTTGAGTACACTGCGAGTATATGCGACTTTTCTGATAAAGTAAACTGCACGTTTATGATTCGGGGTAGACAGCTCTAGGAGATTTCAATGAGTGAACTATCCAATGCGATCATGAATCGCGTGAAGACCTTGCTCAAGGAAAAGGACATCAGTCAAGCCGAATTTGCAAGGAAAATCGGAGTAAGCCCTCAAACACTTTCGGCATGGCTAATGAACCGAAACACGCCAGGGATAGACGCGATTGCCAAAATGTGTGAGGTTTTGAAGGTTTCACCATCCTGGCTCTTTACTGGGAAGATGGATGACCCAAACCATCAAACCATCATCAAAGAGGACTCTATTTGCATCCCTCTTTTCGAAGAAGTCACTGCCTCTTGTGGAAATGGGACCAGGATCGAAACAGCAACAGAAGTCCGCTTAATCGAAGTGAATCTTCAATGGATCTCAAGATTCTGCGGCTCCGCAAATAAAAAGGCGTTGAACATAATCTCCATTAATGGAGACTCAATGGAGCCCACTTTCAAAGACGGGGATTTTGTCATCGTCGACATCAGTGCCAAGCGCGCATACACAGACGCCGTTTTTGCATACATGCTAGACGACGATCTTTTCGTCAAACGAGTCCAGCGTTCTGGGCGTAGCCTTGTGATCATGAGCGACAACCCTCGCTACAAAACCATCACGCTCACTCCGGAAGACATGGAATACGGGTTCAAAATCATTGGCAGAGTCGTGACCATCTGCAACATAAAAGCCATTTGACCTACTGACAAACCAGTCTTAACAGCCGCCGAAAGGCGGCTTTTTTGTTGCCTAAAAGTGCACGGTCTAGGGAAATCCCTATAAATGTTAGATTTACGTCTGTAAATTTCAAATGTATTATTCGCGTTGATGACGTAAATTTTAAATTTACTTCATCGCGCTCAAGTATCTCGAAATCATAGACGTAAAAATCCCATGATCGACTACCAACCCAACAAAGTCATCCTCACAGGTGAGAACGCAGTCCAGTTCTGTATCAGCCAAGTCAAAGACTCCCAGTACGTTGTCAACAGAGGACTAAACAGCCGCCTTGAGTCTATCTGTGCAGACATCGAAGACTTCAATCCTATTAACGGGAAATTTGGTTGTTACACCGTAGAGGGTCTTCTGGACAAATTTGATCAGCTCACGGATGAGTACACGCAAAGGTTACGCGACATCCGCACGATGATTTGCGGCTTAGGCGTCATCTCCCGCAAGGAGGATCAGCAATGACCCCCACGATCGACACCTTCGGCCTCGCACAGTCCGCCAGGGACATGAGATCTGCTGCTGAGATCCAGGCCAAGTTCCGCAACGACGTTGATGAGCTGATCTACAAGAGCCTCGAAAGTGCCAAGGGTCGCGCCCGGATCATCCTTGCCGACTACTTCGCGGACTTCCTGGAAGACGCCTTCGGTGCCTACGACGACGCCGACACGATTCGAAGCGAAGAGCGCGTTGCCGTCCGGGATGCTCAGACCGACGAGGAAGAAGAGGAGGCGGTTCGCCGTCACCCTTGGTAAGGAGAAGAACAAATGACAAATCCCAGCCTTCTCCGAGGTTCCGGCGGCCGAATGATCGCCAAAGGCATCCTCTGCCAGCTCTACTGCCGGCAAACCAAAACCATCGACATCAGCGTCACGAACCTCGACGGCCTCAAGGTCTGGCTCATGGACATCCCGTTTGCGGACTTCTGCATCGGCATCCAAAACCTCAAGGCCAACACCGAGTGCTCAATCAACACGGTCATGTGCAAGTTCGTTGCCGAGTGGTCAGTCACAGACTGCGGCCTCGTGCTCGCCTACAAGGGCGGAGAGATTAGCTTGTCTTCGGGGCGTGCCGGGGCTCTGGCCTTGGTCGAGTACGCCGAAGAGTTCATCGCTGAAGTGAAGGAGCAAATCGATGCGCAAGCTGCTTGACTGGATGTTCACCGCTGACGAGCACGGCGATTCGCCCATCGGACTGATCGTGGCCGTCGGCACCTTCCTGATCTGTATGTACGCAATCGCCTGCATGCCAGGCCACTAACCACCACAGAAGGCGAGCCCTTCTGTCTGCCGCTCCGTATCGAGTTATCTCCTGCTCGATCCGTAAGACCTTGAACCTCGGGGCGGCAGACAAAAGGACGCAACTCAATAAAAGAGACGACGAGGTGGTGGAAGTCCACCGGACGCTATGAAGCAGTGTGGCAACTGTGGAGCCGAGCGCGGCACGGCTACGTAGTCAACCGTAGACCGTTAGCGGGGGTGCAGCCGCCCCGTCAGGCCAAGGCCTTTTCGAAAGAGAAGGCCCACGTGAGGCCGTTCCAATTCTGTAGAAATCTACGGGATTAGAGCGGGTTGACGTGGTTATTTTTGCGCTTTGTCTATGATGGAAACCATATCCTGTACGGGTACCTCGAAAACATTTGTGAATGTGTGGAGAGGCACGGAACCGACTTCTTGCCTGGATGACTGATGTACTCCCGCAATGCAATTGACCACATGATCCACATCGAGCTTCTTCCGATTGCGATACAACCTGAACGCTTTCCAGAGAGAAACTAACGTACAAATCACGAGACCGATAACAACTATCGCGTGCCACACGGAGGCAGGAATTTTTAAGGCATCGGTAAACTCTTTCGTGGTTACCAGCGTCAACAACAGAGACAGTGCAGATGCTGTGCTTCCGCAAAAAACAGAGAAATCCTTAATCGCCAACTCAAAGTCTCTGACGTGACGGTAAATAGTATCGGAGCTGACGTAAATGAACCATGGAATATTTCTGGTCACGGGCAATTCCCGTCTTTCAGCCCCTGAGTCAATGTAGTCAGCCATTTAGCTCTCCGGCTTCAGAACGGTCGATGGGACTTCTGATGTTGCCTCGAAAACGCCAATAGCATGTTGGAACTGGGACGTGGGCGCGGAATTTCGAATCTCGATAAAAAAGCCCGAATTAC